>JAEEGF010524731.1_pt1 | contig 10818 bp, 7 predicted proteins | sample 9134171 | NCBI WGS metagenome assembly JAEEGF01 (sample SAMN16246542, study PRJNA631951) | gut metagenome | biome: gut microbiome; feature: rumen; material: AP-attached | host: Bos | place: Iran: Karaj | collected 2018-10 | reverse complement strand
AATCACACATATTTTATATCACATCGCCATAATTTCACAACACAAACAAGAAAAAGAAGGCTTTTTTATCAAAAGACCTTATTTTTAATCTTATAAAAAAGGAACATGAGGAAACAAACAAAGCAAAAGCCGATTTTTATGTTGTAAAACATATAAAACAATATGTTAATTTTTAACGCACTTTTCTCACAACACTTATATTTGCACACATCAACCCCTTAAGATTTCAAGACATGAGCAAAGACGTAACTAAATACAGAGAAGAACTCGAAAATATCATACACAAGTACCTCACAGGCGAGATAAAATACAACGAGGAGATGTTCGACCTGCTGGACGGCATGGAGGACAGAATGCAGGACGAATTAGGGTACTCGCTAGACAACCCGATGAAGGACGGAAGCCCGGAAAGCCGGATAACGAATATTTCCATCGCCATCAAATGCGACATAGAGGAGATGAACGAAGGCATCGGCAAAGCCTTGGACGGCATCATCGACGGCATAGAAGAATAGAGCAACCGTATATAAAAACAAAGGGTGCCCGGAGATACCGGACACCCTTATTTCTTGCGCTCACCCGCCGCGCTACTCAGCAAGCACGAAGTCGAGCTGTTTCTTTTCGAGATTGGTCTTAGCCACACGGACCGTGATAGGGTCGCCGAGCTGGAACTTGCGGTGGCGGCGACGGCCGATGAGGCAGTAGTTCTTCTCGTCGAACGTGTAATAATCGTCGCCAAGCTCACGGACTGGAATCATGCCCTCGCACTTGTTCTGGTTGAGCTCCACATAGACGCCCCACTCGGTTATGCCCGAAATGACGCCGTCGAATACCTTGCCCACCTTGTCGGACATGAACTCTACCTGCTTGTACTTGATGGAAGCGCGCTCGGCTGTGGCTGCGAGCTGCTCCATGGCAGAGCAGTGGTCGCACTTGTCTTCAAGCTCCTTCTCGTTGACCGAGCGGCCGCCGTCGAGGTAACGCTCCAGCAGACGGTGCACCATCATGTCTGGATAGCGGCGTATCGGCGACGTGAAGTGCGTGTAGTAGTCGAACGCCAAGCCGTAGTGACCGATATTGGTCGTCGTGTAAATGGCTTTCGCCATCGAGCGCACGGCTATGGTCTGCACGAGTCCCTGCTCGCCCTTGCCTTCAACATCCTTCAAGAGCGTGTTTATTGAGCTGGAGATTTCCTTAGGCTTGCCGGTCGTCTTCAGCTTGTATCCGAACTTGCGTATGAAGTCGGACAGAGCGCGTATCTTGTCAGGGTTCGGCGTATCATGCACACGATAGACGAACGTCTTCGGTTTCGCCTTGCCCGACGGCTTGCCTATATGCGTAGCCACTGTGCGGTTAGCCAGCAGCATGAACTCCTCGATGAGTTTGTTAGCGTCCTTCGACTCTTTGAAATAAACGCTGAGCGGCTTGCCGTTCTTGTCTATCTCGAAACGCACCTCGACGCTGTCGAACGATATGGCGCCAGCCTTGTATCTTGCGTCACGCAGCTTCTTGGCAAGCTCGTCCAGCTTCAGGATTTCCTCCTTCATATCGCCCTCGCCAGTTTCTATCACCTCCTGCGCCTCCTCGTAGCAGAAACGGCGGTCGGATTTTATAACGGTGCGACAGATGTCGTAATGCTTCACATTGGCATTGTCGTCCATGACGAACACCACGGAGAACGCCAGTTTCTCCTCGTTCGGACGCAGGGAGCAAAGCTCGTTTGACAGATGCTCCGGAAGCATAGGAATCGTGCGGTCCACGAGATAAACGGAAGTGGCTCTTTCCATCGCCTCCTTGTTTATCGGGCTGTTCGGTTTCACATAGTGCGTCACGTCGGCTATATGCACGCCAATCTCCCAGTCGCCCGACTCGAGTTTGCGGATAGACAGCGCGTCGTCGAAGTCCTTGGCATCCTTCGGGTCGATGGTGAATGTAGGCACGTCGCGCATGTCGCGGCGCTTGGCGAACTCCTCGGGCGTCAGGTCGTCCGGAATCTCGTCAGCAGCCTTTTCCAGCGCCTCAGGGTAAGAGTACGGCAGTCCGTACTCGGCAAGTATGGCGTGCATCTCGGTGTTGTTGTTACCCACATCGCCGAGCACATCAACGACTTCGCCTATAGGGCTGCGGTCGCTCACACCCCACTCCACTATCTTGACAATGGCTTTCTGTCCGTCCTTGCCGCCGTGCAGATTATCCACAGGTATGAAAATGTCGCTGGTGAGAATCTTGTTGTCAACACGCAGGAACGCATAGTTTCGCCCCACCTGCAGCACACCGACGAACGTGTCTTGCGCACGCTTCAATATCTCCACCACCTCGCCTTCGGGCTCGCTGCCCTTCGGACGGGCGTAGAGGAACACACGCACACGGTCCTTGTTCAGTGCGTGGCGCAGACGGCGCTCGGCTATGAATATCGCGCTGCCGCCGTCGTCAGGCACAAGGTATGTTTTTCCATTTGAGCGGCGGTCTATCACGCCCTCAACGTATCCGGCACGCGTGTTGAGTTTATACTTTCCGTGTTCCACCTCGTCCACAGTCTCGTTGGCAGCCAAGGCATCAAGTATGGATATGACCAGCTGCCTCTCGCTGAGCGACTTCGCGCCTATGGCGGCGGAAATTTGCTTGTAGTTGTACGCCACTGTCGGATTGTCGTGCATCACATCCAGCAGAGCCTGCTCCAACTGCTTGCGGTTCAGTCCCTTCTTGCTCGATTTCGGCATCCCTTTCGGACGTCCGCTGCGTGTTTTCTCCGAACGTTGTGCACGTTGTTTCTTCTTTAGTTTCATAAGTATATCAGTTTTTGTTTTTCAATTCTGTTTTGTTTGGCTATCACAAATATAGACATTTGAACAAAGCGCACACCACTAATGCCGCTTTTGATTTGGCAGAAAAGCAAATTATTATTATATTTGCTTGATTTATACGGCCGACAAAACGCCATTCCGCAACACAGGAACATATGCCGGCCACTTCATCAGAAATAGACATACAAAAGGAAAATAATGAACGAGGAAATCAAAGAACAAGAAAGCTACGGCGCCAATAGTATCCAAGTGCTTGAAGGTCTCGAAGCTGTACGTAAACGCCCAGCCATGTACATTGGCGATGTCGGCCTCAAGGGTTTGCACCACTTGGTAAACGAGGTGGTCGACAACTCCATAGACGAGGCGATGGCCGGATTCTGCAAAAACATAGACGTATTCATAAACGAGGACAACTCCATAACTGTCGTTGACGATGGACGTGGTATCCCTGTGGGAATGCATGAAAAAGAGAAGAGATCCGCTCTCGAGGTCGTTATGACAGTGCTGCACGCCGGAGGTAAGTTCAACAAGAGCACTTACAAAGTGTCAGGAGGTCTGCACGGTGTCGGCGTAAGCTGCGTGAACGCGCTCTCAGACAAGATGCACGTCGAGGTTTGCCGCGAAGGCAAGCGTTTCGCACAGGACTACAGCTGCGGCAAGCCGCTGAACCCTGTGACAGAGATAGGCACTTCTGACAAAACCGGAACTTCCGTGACTTTCCACCCAGACGGAACAATCTTCAAAGACACTGTATATCACTATGACATGCTGGCAGGCAGACTGCGCGAACTGAGCTTCCTCAACGCCGGCATAAACATCACTCTCACAGACCTCCGCCCTCAGACCGACAGCGAAGGCAACGTACTCGAGGAACAGGGCGAGCACAAGTCGGACAAGTTCTTCTCCGACAAGGGTCTTAGCGAGTTCGTAGCATTCATCGACGAGAACCGCGAGAGACTGATTAAGGACGTCATCCACATAAACACAGACAAGTACGGAACTCCTGTAGAAGTAGCCATGATCTACAACACATCATACAGCGAGAACCTTCACTCATACGTAAACAACATCAACACGATAGAGCACGGAACACACGTGGCCGGATTCCGTTCGGCTCTCACACGTACGCTCAAGAAATACGCCGATGACAACAAGATGCTCGAGAAGGCAAAGGTTGAAATCAGCGGCGACGACTTCCGCGAGGGACTGACAGCCGTCATTTCCGTGAAGGTGGCAGAGCCTCAGTTCGAGGGTCAGACCAAGACAAAGCTCGGCAATGACGAAGTCAAGGGTATCGTGGACAAGGCTGTAGGCGAGGCACTCACAAACTACCTTGAGGAGCACCCAGCCGAGGCTAAGAGAATCGTGGACAAGGTGATTCTCGCTGCATCAGCACGTCTGGCAGCACGCAAGGCGCGTGAGAACGTACAGCGCAAGTCGCCACTTTCGGGTGGAGGACTGCCTGGCAAACTCGCCGACTGTACTACAAAAGACCCAGCAGAAGCCGAGATATTCCTCGTCGAGGGAGACTCTGCAGGCGGTACAGCCAAGCAGGGACGTGACAGAATGTATCAAGCGATTCTTCCGCTGAGAGGTAAGATTCTGAACGTCGAGAAGGCACTGCAGCACAAGGTGCTCGAGAGCGAGCAGATAAGAAACATCTACACTGCGCTCGGTGTGACAATAGGAACCGAAGAGGACTCCATGGCGCTGAACGACTCTAAGCTCAGATACCACAAGATAATCGTCATGACCGATGCCGACGTCGACGGAAGCCACATCGCGACACTCATCATGACATTCTTCTTCCGCCACATGAAAGACCTGATAGAGAAGGGCTACCTGTACATAGCCACTCCACCGCTCTACATGTGCAAGAAGGGCAACAAAGTGGAATATTGCTGGACCGACCAGCAGAGAGACCTGTTCCTGCAGACCTACGGCGAAGGCTCTAAGGTGCAGCGATACAAAGGTCTTGGAGAGATGAACAAAGACCAGCTTTGGGAGACAACCATGAACCCAGAGAACAGAACTCTGAAGCAGGTGACAATAGAAAACGCCACAGCTGCCGACAGAGCATTCTCAATGCTCATGGGCGATGATGTAGAGCCAAGACGCCAGTTCATCGAGGAGAACGCCGTTTACGCAAACATCGACACCTAAGCACAACAAAACGCGGCACGCTGCGTTGTTATAGCATAGACATTCTTTAAACAAACATAGTTTTATCTAATTCAACAAAAGATGAATTTATTATTTAAAAGAATCTTTGGAGGACTGGCAAAAACTGAGAAGTTCGAGAAGCAGGAAGGACAACTGCTCGCAGACTACAAGAGATACTGCGACATCCAGACTTCGGAACAGCTCAAAGAATACACAGCTCTGTTCGGGCTTGTGCAGTCAGCAGAATTCAAAGACAAGAAAAAGACACTGCAGAATCGCAAGTACAAGGATACTGAGGAGTATCGCGATTCACGCAAGTTTGAAAAACTCAATTCCAGCTGGAAGATCAAGAGTTACTACGAGACTCTTGACAGCGCGGAGCTGAAAGAGTACGAGGCATTCAAGGCTTCCAGCGACTACACCAAGCTGGGCGACCCTAAGCTCTGGCAGGCCGACGAGCGTCTGAAGAGACTCAAGAACTTCGAGAAGTCAAAGGCTTACAAGAACTATGAGGGACTCAAAGGCTCATACCTGATAAAGGAATTCGAGGAGCTGAAGGCCAAAGTCAACACCGAGGAGTTCCAGAAGAACAGAGCTTGGTGGGAAGACAAGCACAGATGGCAGAAGACCGAGGAGTATCAGAAGGAGCAGCGCTTCTATGAACTGAAGAAGACCGACGACATCGCCTTCTACGAGCATACAGACCCTAAGAAATTCGAGGCACTGAACAAGTGGGCTCTGACTTTCAAGGACGAGTTCGATGGCACTGTGCTCAACTCGCAATGGAAGCACGGATTCTTCAACAGAGCGCAAGCGCTGAAGAAGATTTACTCGTTCCCTAACGACAAGCAGGCATACACCGAAGGTCAGAACGTATTCGTGAACGGCGCGCTGAGCATCGTGACAAAGCGCCAGCAGGCCGACACACTCGTTTGGGACGCGAAGAAGGGATTCCTCTTCAAGCAGATGGCTTTCACATCAGGAAACATCAACACTGGCGAGGCTTTCAGCCAGAGATACGGAAAGATACAGGCAAAGGTGAAGATAGAGCAGAAGGCTGACGTCAGCCACTCTTTGTGGATGGGAACAGACGGCATGATACCTCACATCAACCTCTTCTCGTTCAACGGCAAGAAGCTGAGCGTGGGCATGTGCAACAACGCCAACGGCACTATCGACCGCGAGATAATCAAGGGAATCAACCCTGAGAACTATTACATCTACACTCTCGAGTGGAACGAAAGAGAGATTATCTGGAAGATAAACAACGTGGTTGTGAAGAAGGTGACAAGCAACGTGCCTGACAAGGCAATGCACCTGGCTGCCACTTCGTTCATCGGCGCTCAGAACGCAGGCGGCGAAAGCATCCTGAAAATCGACTGGATAAGAGTTTACGCTCGCAAGTAAAAACTCAATCAATAATAGAAAATCCCGGCTCAAACGAGTCGGGATTTTTTGTATTCCTGTCCCTAAGCGCTGGTTGGTGAGCGCAGCCGAATGTTCCAGTTGCTGAGCGGAAGCCAAAGGGAGCGACCAGACACATCGTAGGGCCGTGACGCGCCGCGGCTCTACAAACCTGAAAATTGTATTAGACGGTGCATGCACCGTCTAATACACAAAAACCATATTTTGTAGAGACGCCACATTGTGACGTCTCTACACGCAAATCAATATTTTATACAGACGGAGCATGCTCCGTCTCTACAACCACGTTGACATCAATTAAATAACCCCAAGGGGTGACATAAGCACAGACACGGGTGTGAGCCCGTGGCTGAATGCGACACCGCCCATTTGGGCTACGCTCAATGACCGGTTATCATTCGGTTGCTGAGCGAAGCCGAAGCACTGGATACAAATTAGTGTCCTGCGGACAGAAATCCATCAAAATAAAATCAAATCGTTCTAATAGTATATTCTTTTTGATTTGTTGTTATTTGTCCTATTTCTCGCGAAGCGATTAATGCTTAGACTACGCTCAGCAACCGAGCCGAAGGGTAACTTCATTTTAATCATGCCGGTCATTGAGCGATAGCCGAAATGCGGCATTCATTTTCTCCCTTTCGCTTCAGCTCCATTACATTGCGCTTGGTTTGGTGCACTTCGGCTCCGCTCAGTGACCAGAATACCGAACCACAGCAACCAGAGAACACACAAAAAAATCCGCCATTTTTCTGACGGATTTTTCCATAATAAAATATTTATCATTCCCCAGGAATAACGGCGCGCACAGTCCAACCGTAGTTACGGTTACCACCAGTGTTGCCACTCGCGTGACCCGAGTTGATGCTGATGCGCCATGCGTAATATACCTGATCACTCTTCAGCGTCGATGATATATAGTAGCCGCCATCAAGACGGTAGCCATCCTGGCCGTAGTAACCCGCACAAGGCAGAAAAATATGAGCGTCACTTAGGGAGTATGACGAGGATGGAGTTCCGTTTGAATATACTTTCACACCCTTGTCGCTTTCACTTTTCGCTTTATAGACAATGAAGCCATATACGTTCGAGCCATTGTAGCTACCTGTCCATACCCAGTAACACTCACTTCGAAGTTCTGTCTGCTGTTCGTATGTCGGCATGCGCCACTTGCCGCCCCAGTTGGCAGTGGCAGCATCGTACTGTGTGCCGGCGATGTCGGTCACATCTTTGAGAGCATCCTTCTCTGTGCCACAATCTTCTTCTTTATGCTTTATGTTGCCGTCGAGATAGGTGGCCCAACTGTAGGTCTCCTTTGTGGTGGTCTCACCCCAAGCGTAGTAATTACCGTAGTCTTCCGCCTTGTTTGCGCCCACGTTCATAGCTGCCCAGCGAGTGCCAGAGGTCAGACCGAGGTCAACCCATTCATAGCCATTCTCAAAACCGAGATAATCCGGTTTTACAAAAGTGACAGAATCTGCAATACCGTCCTCAATTTCATATAACAGATGCCCACCTTTATAAACATAAAATTGCGACATAGCCAATACACTTGTAAGCACCGCCGCCAATGTCAAAAATACTTTTTTCATCTTGTATAATTTTTAGGGGTTAATTACTTAGTTTTAATAATGCGCGCCGCACTCTTTCCGCTACGCAGAATGTAAACGCCGTCGGCAAGCGATGAAACATTGACGACTGCTTTGTCAGCCGCTTTCGTGCTTGAAACAAGACCGCCGTTAGCCGAGAAGATGAGGATGTCGTCGCTTGCGCCTTCAACGGTTATCTCGTTCTTCGCAGGGTTTGGATAAACCTTCAGCGCAGAAGCCTTAGAATCAGCCTCAGAGACTGCCGAGACATTTTCAGTCGAGAACACGACTTTGCGTGTCTCGCTAATGGACTTTACATCCTCAGATTTATCGGTTTTCACCACTTTCAGGCTTCCCGATGTCGTGAAGTCGAGCTTGCTCACCGCCGCCATGTCATAGACCTGCGTCGTGCCGTCCAGCGCCTCCACCACGAGGCTTGAAGCCGACGCTATCTGCATAGCCAGCAGTGATGAAATGATTAGAATTGCTTTTTTCATAGGCTACTATATTTTAGACATTAGAATTCGTATATAAAAATGACCACACAAACCATCTTATAGTAAATATCTCTTTTTTCTCATATCTAAATTTATCAATTCGTACAAAATACAATTTGATAAATCCCTATTTGCAAAATCTCCCCAAAAACAGCTTTCTTCGGCGCTTCGGCTTCGCTTGGTTGGTGAAAATCCCGCACTTCGGCTCCGCTCAGTGACCGGGATTTTTCAACAAAAAAAGAGCGACTACAAACGAGCCGCTCTTATATTTTCATCCATACGAAGGAGCTATTTCTTCGCGCCCTTGTTCAGGACCTTGTCATACATGCCGTCTGTGGCAAGTATCTCCATTGCTTTGAGGTATGAATCGTCGAAGGCATTGACTGTCTTGTAGAAGCCTTCTGTGCCGAAAAGACGACGCGCGAAAAGCGCCTTTAACTGCTTCTTTATCATAGGCGACGACTTCTTGAAGCCAGCCTCATCATACTTCACGCCCTCGCCTGTAGCCTTGTCTGTGAGTTCTTTGAGGTAATTGTCGCCGAGTTCATACGACTTGATGAAATCGTCCACGTTGTCGTACTTTTTCTTCAGTTCCTTCTCGTGCTTCTGCAGGAAGTCCGAAGCATAGCCGTTAACCACGCCCTTAGCCACAATCTTGGTCAAATAGAGCGACTGGGCTGTCGTGTCTATCGGCACGAAATAGTCCGGCATGATGCCACCGCCGCCATAGACGGTGCGGTGCAGATTCAGCGTCTCGTACTTCAGCGAGTCCGGGAAGTGTATGCTGTCGGCCGACAGGAGCTCGCCGTGATTGTAACGCTCTATGACGTCGTTTTTGTACTTCTCCACGCCGTCGGCGTAAGGTTTCTGTATGCAGCGTCCCGAAGGTGTGTAATAGCGCGCTATGGTTATGCGCAAGCCTGAACCGTCCGCCAGCGCCACCGGCATCTGCACAAGTCCCTTGGCGAAGGTTCTTCTGCCCACGATGACGGCTCTGTCATTGTCCTGCATCGCTCCAGAAAGAATCTCGCTCGCCGACGCCGACGACTCGTCCACCAGGAAGACGATGCGACCGTCCACAAAGCTGCCGCCCGGCGACGATTTGTAGGTCTCCCTCACGGCTCTGCCCTTGGTATAGACTATCATCTGCTTGCCGTCGAGAAATTCATCGGCGATGCTTGACGCAGCCTTAAGGTAGCCGCCGCCGTTGCCCTGAAGGTCGAAAATCAAGTCCTTCATGCCGGCTTTCTTGAGTGTCTTGAGCGCCTCGTCGAACTCCTTTTTCGTGTTGTCCGAGAATATCGTCAGTTTAATGTAACCCACGCTTGGCGAGACCATATAAGCCGCCTGAACGCTGTGCAACGGTATTTTGTCTCTTGTAATCTTGAACTCAAACGGATCCTTGACGCCACGACGAACGACGGTCACTGTGGCTGTCGTGCCTTTCTTGCCGCGCAGACGCTTCATTATGTCTCGCGACGTCATCTTCACGCCGGCTATCAACGTGTCGTTGGCCTTGATGAATCGGTCGCCAGCCAGAACGCCGACTTTCTCCGCCGGTCCTCCCGGAATGACCGCATCGACATACAATGTGTCCTTGAGCATGACGAACTGCACGCCGATGCCCTCGAACTCGCCCACGAGCGGCTCGTTCATTTGCTGCATCTCCGACTTAGGAATATAGACAGAGTGAGGGTCGAGTTTCTGCAGCATTCCAGAGATGGCATAATCTATCAGCGCGCTGTCCGACACCGCATCAACGTACATCCCCGAGACTCTCGCCTTGGCCTCGTAGAATTTCTTAAGCTGCTTTATAGTCTCGTTGGTAGCGGAATAAGCAGACACCGCCGTAGCCGCGCATAACGCCGCAGCCACCAGTTTACGCCATATTGAGTTGTTCATGTTCAATGCTTTTGTTTATTACTTCACAGCGCGCAGGAGGTCCTTCACTTCCTCCATCGTCAGCTGCACATAGAATCCGATTGAATCGCCACGGTTGGCACGGAGATGCTCCACAGCCTCGTCTATCGACACATGCTCGGCGCCGAGTTCGGTCAGTGTCACAGGCATGCCAATGGACTTGAAGAACGCCCTAAGCTTAGTCACGCCTTCCTTGGCTGTCTCGGTATCATTAGCCTTTGGCTGCACACCGAACACCTTAACGGCGAACTGCGCCACCTTGGAAGGGTTCTTCTGCAAAGCCGCATCGAGGAACGCCGGGAACACGACCGCCAGACCTGCGCCGTGCGCTATGGTGTCGTCTATCGCGCTGAGCTCATGCTCTATGCCGTGCGATGTCCAGTCCTCCTCGCGACCCACGCCGCAGACGTCGTTGTGAGCCAT
>JAEEGF010971301.1_pt1 | contig 10819 bp, 10 predicted proteins | sample 9134171 | NCBI WGS metagenome assembly JAEEGF01 (sample SAMN16246542, study PRJNA631951) | gut metagenome | biome: gut microbiome; feature: rumen; material: AP-attached | host: Bos | place: Iran: Karaj | collected 2018-10 | reverse complement strand
AACTTCTCTGCTCTATATGACCTAAGAGATACACCTAAATGTAATTCTTCTGAGTAGGTTACATTTCTATTTGCAGCCAAAAGCTCATTAACCTTGCCTTCCGCATATTCTGCTTCGGTCAACTTTGGAGAGATATATACTTTCCAATGAGTAAACTGCTCATTTAATGCTCTAATCCATTCTGTTATGCCTGCTTCACCGGTGTTTATTTCTTGGCCACCACCGACCAAACATATAATTGTAGCCCAGTCTTCTCTTTGGTCAAGCGACCAAATCAAAAATGCAGCTTCGGACATAGGGAAATTAGGAACTTTTAGCTTGTTACCATAAGTTCCGCCTCTCTTCAAATAATCAGCAAGTCGCTTATGCGTCCATGACCTCTGAGCTTCGTCAAATATCGCAACATGTTCTACTTCACCATAGCCTTGGGCTTCCAGTTTCACAGCTTTCTCTGGATCAATCTCAAGAATTCCATTTTCAACAGGATTCTTTATTTTTGCTAACATGTTATCTCTGTAGCGATGGATGATTTGAATGAACTTGCCAACCTCTCGTCTTGAATCGGATAGGTTTCTGCGTTCACCTCTGGCTCTACATTTTGCGTAATTATCTTTTGCCAGAGCCTCATTCAGTACGGCGACTAAAGGACCGTTGCCCGACAGGTAAACGGCACCTTCATCTTCGTTAGGCTTATCCGAATCCTGATAGGTCTGCTTTACAGCAACATCCAAACCTACTAAAGTCTTCCCCGCGCCGGGAACACCGGTAACAAAGCATATGCCCTTTTCGCGTTTTTCCTTGCACTTATGGATAACGTCCAGAATATAGGCAATCGTTCTGTCTGTCGTTACCTTGTCGGCTTCATGACGAGTAATATCTTCAACTGAATGATTTTCATATAAGGTCCTCGCTGCCTCAATAATTGTAGGCGTTGGAGCATATGGGCTTATAACCCAATTTGGATTAACCGGAGTTTCAGCCGGGAAGAAATCCAGGACTTCTTTTAGCAAACTCGAAATATCAGCTTCGCCCGTTATGAGGGGATTAACAACACCATCATCATAAACAGAAGTTTGTATCATCAACGATTTGCTTTTATGCTTTGTCGCAATTAATATCGGAACAATAACCTTGTCCTGGCTGTACTTATGGAAGTTCTTTAAATCCAGTGCATAATCTAAAACCTGGTCTAAATCACTTTCCAAAATTCTGCTTTCGCCTACCTTGAACTCAAGGCAAAAAACTATTCCATTCAGCAGTAAAACAACGTCTACCCTTTTTCCCAGTCGCGGAATATCATATTCAAAAATAACGCGTGCTTTAGATTGCTTCCACGGTAGCAAAGCCTTTTGCAGAATTTCAATTTCACCGTTCCACGCATCCCTTGTCGTTGTCAGCGCATCACCGTGATAATTCTCGCACAATGTGCCAAATATTGCATTTTTATCTTTGTCTAAAAATGACGCAATGTCGCTTTCATATAAGCACCTTGGATTATTTGACATGCTTTTCTCCTCTATGCTTTTCCTATCACTTTAAATCTCCATGCTATCCGGATTAAGGAGAAAATCGTAAATGCTCATTATCAATATGCCATCCTCGTTATAAAGTGGCGCTACAGCATCCTTTGTAATAATAATCTTCTTAAATCCATCGCCTATATTCATCAATGAGCGTTGCTCCTGATCCAGCTTTTCTTTGTTCGGAAGCGCATACGCAGATTGAATGTAGAATCTCTTCGAACCTTTATTACAAACAAAATCTACTTCCAACTGTTTTCTGGTTTTTTTGCCTTTCTGATCCACTTCATTCATCACGACAACACCCACATCCACATTATAGCCACGAACCTTCAATTCGTTAAATATTATGTTTTCCATTGCGTGCGTCTCCTCTACCTGCCTGAAGTTAAGGCGCGCGTTTCTAAGTCCCAGATCGGTAAAGTAATATTTTGATGGAGTATTAATATACTTCTTGCCCTTGATATCATATCGAATTGCACTATCGATAAGGAATGAATCTTTTAAGTATCCTATATACTTAGTTATGGTATCTTTGCTTATAGTCTTGTTCTTAACGCTTTTAAATGTCGCAGATAATTTGCTTGGATTCGTAAGTGAGCCCATTGCTGAAGACAAAATGTTAAGGAGCTCTTCCAATTCTGCCCTGTTGCGGATGTTATGTCGTCCGGTAATATCAGAAATATAGGTTTCCTCAAGCAGAGATTTCAAAAAATCGGATTTCTGATCAGCGGTTTCAAAACCAAGTACGAGAGGTATTCCGCCAAACAGCACATAGTCCCTCCACCCTTGTTGCCTGTCTCCGTCATATACGCTCATAAACTCGCCAAATGTCAGTGGATACATATGGACTTCATCCCCACGTCCACGGAATTCCGTAATAATATCCTTTGACAAAAACTTTGCGTTACTTCCCGTTACATATACATCTACATTTTTCTTTCTGCCAAGGCTGTTAAGAACGGATTCAAAATCACAAAGCATTTGAACTTCATCCAATAGAACATAATACATTCCATCATCCGACATTTTTTCCATCATATATGGAAATAAAAGCTCCGGATCGCGATACTTTCTATTTTCAAAAGAGTCAAATGCAATCTCAATAATATGGTCCTCGGGAACTCCTTCACTTATCAGATAATCTTTAAAGAGGTTAAACAAAAGATATGATTTTCCACATCTCCGTATTCCCGTCACGACTTTAATTAACCCGTTATGCTTTTTAGAAATAAGCTTATTCAGATATATATCTCTACATATTTCCATATTGCGCTCCTCATTATCTATTGAACAAAATTGCGGAATCCGCATTTTTGTTCAATAGAATTATACATCAGGATTGCCGAACGCACAATACTCTATTCGACATTTTTGCGGAATCCGCATTTTTGTTCAACACTTTTCCACAGATTTTTGGACGAAATTTTACACTTTTCCCGAAATTCCTGTTTTCTATTCGACAAAATTGCGGATTCCGCATTTTTGTTCAATACTTTTCCGCGCACTTTTTCCGAATTCACTTCCCATCCGGATAAAGGCTGCTATATTCGGGTTTAAGCATTGAAAGCAGCTCTACATCATGCAAAACACCGTTTTTCCTGCAATTGGCACGGAGGATTCCCTCGAAATGAAATCCCAGGCTGTCATACAGCATCCTGGCGGGGTTTCCCGTATAGTGATCCAAATACAGTCTTTCGCAGCCATATTCCTCGAAGACCAGCTGCATCAAAGCCAGCATGGACTGCTTGCCGTAGCCGCGTCCTCTGTTGGAAGTATCGGCTATGTATACCCTGAATATCTCGACCTTCCAACCCCGTATCAAATCTGCGAGCATTGCTCTGCCAAGCTTTTCACCGGTGCTTTTATTAATAATAGTGAAATTCACAGAGCTCGGATCATCTGTCCTATGCACAAAATCACGCCACACTTCTTCCATGGACTGGTTCTCGCATATGCTGAAATACCGGATCGTCTCTGTATTGTATTCCCATTTGTAAAAATCTGAAATATCATCGGCGGCAGAAAGCCTGAGAATCAAGTCCGGAGTCTCAATCTTCCACACTTCCCCTGCTTCGTCCCTAAAAAAACTATAACCTTTAAGCATAACATCCTCTTTCTATTATCGCCCTATTCGACATTTTTGCGGAATCCGCATTTTTGTTCAATAAAATTATCTTCCCGCATTTACCTGCGTACCATCAGCCACGCCAGAACGTGCATTGCCTGGAGGAAGCTTTCGTCTGCAATCATTTTGTCTATTTCCTCCGCCGTGAGGCGTGCTACGTTCAGGTATTCGGCCTCGTCGAGGCTCTGCCCGCTTACCTTTCGGCAGTTTCGCGCCCTATAGATATAGGCGTAGTTGTCGCAGATTGTAGCCTGCGACGGCACGGCAAATACGCGTTCCCACTCATCCGACTCGTAGCCGGTTTCCTCTAAAAGCTCGCGCTTTGCGGCATCGAGCGGGTCCTCGGCGCATGTGTCGCTTGGATCTCCGTACTCCTTGCCGTCCTTGCGCTCAATTCCGCCTGCAGGGAATTCCGTTGTGACCTGCTTGATCCCCGGCCTGAACTGCCGCACGCAGAGGAAGCGTCCCTCTTTATCGGAGGCCACCACCACGACATAGTTTCTGCAGCTGAAGCTGTAGAACGGGCCAAGCTCTGTCCCATCGGGGAAGCGCCAGTCAGTGCTGCGAAAGTCAATCCACTCGTCGCGCACGATGTGCTCCGTGCGAAGCTCCTGCCAGGCCAGGTCGCCGTCCATGGCCGGCTTTACATTTTTAGCATCTTTCATAACAAAACTCTTTTCTCTATTTCAATTTATGCTATAATCTTTTTTAATATAATACCACACGAAAGGAACGAATAAAATGCAAAAGAAATTACCGATTTTATTTTTGATAATAATGATTCTGGCGCTCGCGGCTACCGGCTGCGGAGGCGCAGGCGCTGACAGCGCGGCCGGCGGCGCAGACGCCGACGGCTCCGGTAGCCCGGCAAGCAGCGATACTCCGGACTACGAAATCTACAAATACATGAAGATTTCCGCAAGCAACTCTTCGGAGCTCTACTACCCTGCGCTCTTCATATTTGACGATCCGGGCGAGGTTGCAAACGGCGATAACGAATATCCGCCTTGCCTGATTGCAGAGTTTGACCGGAGCACCGGCAAAGCAACCGCTGTAAAGCTCTACGCATTCTTCCTCGACTACGAAGACGATGAGTGGGTAAATCAGGCGATTGAAACCTACGAGGGCAGTGAACACGAGGATGTCACCTCCGTCACAAAGGGGCGCGTAAACGATTTCGTTTCCTACCTCTGCGCGGAAATCAAACCTGATTCATACGGCTACGACCAGTACATCCAGAACCTTTTCTACGACCAGAACATCGAAAAATACAAAGACGACGTTTACTTTGACAACCTCTACAATTATGACACCGAGCCTTGGCATGAAGAAGGCGAAGGTTACTTCGAGGACGCCCTCTCGATGAAGCGCATAGAGTGGTCAAACTCCGAACTCAAGCCATTCTAAAAAACGAAAGGATAGCCCGCAGGTCTGCGAAAGCTATCCTTTTTTACATTTCTTCATTTCCCGCCGATTTCTCGCCAATCTTTTCCCCCATCACCACGGGGATTTCGTAATTGCTGCCAAGCTTTCCCACAATGTCCTTGCGAAGCTCCGCCCTACCCGCCGGAATCAGCACTATCACGGTCGAGCCGCCGTACTCGAAGTGGCCCTTTTCCTCGCCCCTCACGACATCGCAAGGCGCCGAGGCCTCGTTCACAATCCTCCCGACAAGCATCGCACCGACCTCCATCTGCACCGTGCGCCCGAAGTTTTCCGTGTCAAGGACGGCATACTCTCTGCTGTTCTCGACGAAGACCGGACAAGTCTCCAGCGCCACAGGCCGCACCGTGTGGAAGATTCCGTCCAGCTTCCTCCTCGCCACAAACCTGCCCGACTCGAACCAGCTGTAGCGGTGGTAGTGGTCGACACAAAGGCGGAAGACGAGAGCGTAGCCCCCTTCGAAGCCTGCCGCCAGCACACTGTCGTCCAGCAGACGGCTGATTGTGAACTTGCTCTGCTTCACGCTGAGGACAGTGCCCTGCTCGATCCTGTAAGCACTGAGCAGTCCGTCGCACGGCGATGTCAGCGCGCCTGCTTCCGCATTAATCGGCCTCAGCCCGCTCTTTATCCTGCGGCAAAAGAAGTCGTTAAAGCTGCCGATGTCATCCAGAATGTAGTCTTCGGTCCGGATGCCGTTTTTTCGCACGAAAGAACCGATCAAAAGCTTTGAAAGCCGGCCGTCAAGGATGCGTCCCGAAAGCTCGGATACGCTTCGGCTGACCAGCGGCTTTAATAATATCCTGCCGGGCCGCGTCCTGTATAAAAACGTTAACATGTTCATATTTCAATATCCTCTAGTACATGTGGAACACAATCACGCTGAGGATAAACTCGATTGTACCGATGATGATTATCGCCGTCAGCGCCTTTTTACCCGGCTTTCTAACCTTTACATTCAAAAGGAACGCAATGGCCATTATCAGCATCAGAATAAAGTATATGATCGTCAGGTCCCATCTGACATAGAAATGAATCAGCATCTCAAGCGGGAACACCAGCGCCGCTGCGGTTACAGGCAGGCCTGTGAAGTAAGCCGTGCCGGTTTGCTTTGCTTCCTCTTCTCTGATTTCGGTCGTCGCGTTGAAATATGCGAGCCTGATCAGCGCCGCAAGGACGTAGATTACAGCAATCATGAGCAGCAGCACCAGCATCGCATAGTTGCCGTCATAGTCCCTTCTGCGCACGAGCTCTGTGAAGATACCGCTGATTCTCAGCTGTGCCAGGCCGATTGTGGCCGGCAGAACGCCAAAGCAAATCATATCTGCAAGCGAGTCAATCTGGATACCGAAATCCTTTTCGAGCTTTGTTCTGCCCTTTTTGGTCCGGGCAACTCTGCCGTCGAACGCATCGAGGATGCCGGAAACCATCAAAAAGAAGATTCCCACCTCGGGGTGCCCGATGCCGGTCGTGGTAAAGATTATGCCCGTCACGCCCGAAGCAAGCGACAGGTATGTCAGTATCACAGTGTAGTCGTAAATTCCAATCATTTTCCCTCTCTCCTTTTTTCTACAATTATGCCTCTATATCAATCCGAAGATTATGCTGTAAGCCAGTATGCACCAAGGCTTTCCGAGTATGATTATCCAGATGAACTTTTTGGAATCCATGTGAATCAGTCCCGAAAAGTAGCACAGAAAATCGTCCGGAAACATCGGAAGCAGCGTTGCAACAAACAGAAAGACATCATAGGACTTTTTGTTTGCTATTTTGGCTTTCCATTTATTGTACTGCTTTTCCGAGAAAAGCGAAATAACGAGGTCCACGCCGTATTTCTTTGCGAGGAAATACGCCGCGATCGAGCCTGCCGAAATTCCTATGTAATTACAGACAAATCCCGTCCAGGTACCAAAGCTGATTGCGCCCGCAGCGCAGCCCAAATATCCCGGAAGGATTGGCAGCACCACCTGAACCGCCTGAAAAACCGTCAGGAACAAAGGAGCCGCTATTCCAAAGCTCTTCATCCATTCCTGATACTCGTCAACAGAGTCAACCCTCGCGCTGAGCATGAACTTCACGAATACAAGCAGCATCACAATCAGGACTAAAATCGCGCATATTTTTAATTTTTTAATTTTATCCTTCTTTACATTGCCTTCCATTGTATTCTATCAGTCTTTCGCAGTCTTTCGCCATTTTGCGCTTTTGCCTATAATCTATAATTATAACATATCATGCTAACTTTATCTATTATTGCCCTTTATACTTTCCCAGCCCTTTTTCAAGGTCGGCGATTATTTCGCTGCGCAGCTTTTCGGGGCGGATGATTTCAACGCCGTTTATGTACTGCAGCGCCCAGTATTTCATAGCCATAGGGCTGGCCGTGAGGCTGATGCTAACCTTGCTCTCGTCGGCAGTCTCGGAAATGGTAATGTCCTTGCCGAACCAGTCAATCACCTGGTCTACTATAATTTTGTCCGCAGTAAAATCGATGCGCTCCGGCTCGTCGGAGAACATGTACGGATAAGCCGATCCGAGCAGCTTGTAGTCTATACCGCGCTCGTTACCGGGAACCTTCTTTAGCGGAAAGGCCTTTTCATCCAGGATTTCCATATTCGTAATCCTATCGAGCCTGTAGTTCTGAATCGTTTGATATCGATCGTTGTAGCCGCGCAGGTAGTAGCGCTGGTTGTGGAGAAGCATCAGGTACGGGCTTACTGTCTGATTCGAAGACCGGTGCAGCTTTTTGTCGGTGCCGTATTTATTATAGCTGAAAGTGATTTTTCTGGCTTCCTCGATAGCGGTGTGGACGAGCTCGATATTGTAGAAAACCGCCTGGTTTTCAGTCTTGCTCCACTCGTTTACGGAGCGAACGTGGCGCACGCTTGCCTTGAAGTATTTGTTCGAGAGCTCGCAAATGCGCTCAATCAGGTCTTGCGACTGCTTTGCCGTGACATGCTTGCTGGAAAGCACGCCGTCTATTAAAAGTCGCAGCTCGGAGTCGTCAAACCTGCGCTCTGCAATGTAACTGCCGCCTCGCTTTGACTCTATTTCGACGCCGGCTTCCTTTAAAAGCGACAAATTGCGGCCCACAGTTTTTCTGTCCACATCAATACCGTATTGTGTTTTCAGCTTTGTCACGATTTCCTCCTGCGTAATAGGATGATCGTAATCGCTGTGCTCTTCGAGGATGTCCTTAATCCTGAGAAGCGCTAATTTTTTCGGTTCGGAAGCTCCCATACTCGTTCTCCTTTTTTACTTTTTTATACGATATTATAATACGACAGCAGAGGTTTTTTTACAATAAAAAATGGGCGAAATTTCGCCCAAAATCTCTACCCATAGTTTTCCCCTCTATTCGCTTTCCAAAAACAGATACAGCAGCCTATACAGCTCTTTGGCGTCATTTTCCGTAAGAGAAGTCGTTTTGGACATCAATTTCAGTGGGATGTCTTTGCACTTTTCCTTTAACGCATTACCCTCTGTGGTTATTGTTATCAGCGTGATGCGCTCGTCTTCCTTTGAGCGCTCGCGCGTGATGTAGCCCGCCTTTTCAAGCCTCTTCAGAAGCGGCGTCAGCGTACCCGCATCGAGATACAGTATCTCGCCGAGCTGCCCGACATTCACGCATTCCTTTTCCCAAAGCACCATCAGCACGATGTACTGTGTGTAAGTCAGGCCCAGCGGCTTTAAGTACGGCGTGTACCTCGCAACAATTTTCCTGCCGCACGCATAGAGCGGGAAGCATAACTGATTTTTAATTAAAAGCTGCTCGTACTGCTGTGCCATTATTATACCTCCGATGCGTTATGCACAAGCTTTGCGTCGACTGACGCAGCTCCCTTTAATGACGGAGACAGCTTTTCCGCAGTCTTTCCGATTCCGCTGCCGCCCGAAGTAGCAAAAGCGTGCACAGTCTTTCCACTCCAGTCATAGCCCTGTGCGAAGGTGTGAATTACCCTCGGTGCCTGTCCGTACCAAATCGGGAATCCGAGGTAAACAGTATCGTACTTTTCAAAGCCCTCAATTTTGCCCGCTACCGGAACATCCTTCCCGCCCATCTGCTCGCGATTGCATCTGGACATAGGATTCAGGTAGTTGATATCAGCCTTTGTGTAAGGCTCCTGTGGAATTATCTCGTAAATGTCCGCTCCGATTTTTTCTGCGAACTCCTTTGCAACCTTTGCGGTTGTCCCTTTTGCGCTAAAATAAGCTACTAATGTTGCCATTGTTTTTCCCTTTCTTTCCTTTTGTTGTTTGGTTGTTTGATTGTTTGGTTGTTTGATTGTATTGATTGATTGTATTGGTTTTATCTTTTGTCATATTATATTGCGCGCAATATATTTTGTCAAGGGAAAGGGCGTGAGTTTTTTGCGGTGCTTTTTTGCTCTTTGCCCTTTACAAACATATGTTCGTGTGCTATAGTCTATTTACGGAATTGATTCCTCGTTATTCTACAGAATCGGGTGTATGAATTAAAGGGGGATTGATAGAAAATGGATGAGAAAAACCACAGATATATTGCAATAGATATGAAGAGCTTTTATGCGTCTGTCGAATGCGTGGCGCGGGGTCTGGACCCGCTGAAGGCAAATCTGCTGGTGGCTGATCCCGAAAGATCCGATGGGACCATATGCCTCGCTGTATCGCCTTCGCTAAAGGCAATCGGTGTTCCCGGCAGGCCGCGTCTCTTTGAGGCAAAACGGGCTATAGAAACATACGAAAGACTGAGCGGCACGCGCATCCGCTACATAATTGCGGTCCCTCGCATGGCTTTATATGAACAGGTTTCCGCAAGGATTTACGAAATCTGTTTGAAATACGCCGCTGCCGAGGATATCCACGTGTACAGCATTGATGAGTCCTTTATCGACTGCACTCCCTATCTTCATTTTTATGAGGCTGCCGCCGACGAAACCGGGCAGGCACCTGAACACATCATGGCTCTGACAATCATCCGGGATGTTCTAAGGAGCACCGGAATTACGGCAACCGTCGGAATCGGAACGAACCTGTACCTTGCAAAGGTTGCGATGGACATAGTGGCAAAGAAAGCGCCGGCAGATAAAGACGGTGTGCGGATTGCAGCGCTTACTGAGGATTCTTACAGGAGGCTGCTGTGGGATCATCAGCCGCTTACTGACTTCTGGCAGATTGGCAGAGGAAAGTCTGCCAGGCTGGCCCGAAACAACATGTTCACGATGGGCGATATTGCGGAGCGCAGCCTGTGGGACGAGGAGTGGTTTTACAAAGTCTTTGGCATTGATGCGGAAATCCTGATCGATCACGCTTGGGGGATCGAGCCTGTCACGATGTATGACATAAAGCATTATCGCAGCAGCAGTCGGTCGCTTTCGAGCGGTCAGGTTCTGCCGCGGCCTTACGAATACGCCGAGGCCGCCGTTGTGCTGAGTGAAATGATTGATCTTTTGTGCTGCGACATGTTTGGGAAGAATCTCGTGGCGCCGAAGTTCACCTGGTGGGCCAGCTACGACCGTAAAAGTCCGGGCTACGGGTCGGAGGCTTATGCAAATGGGTCGGTCAGATTTTCGACTGCGACAAATGTTTCCGGCGTCGTAATCGAAAAGGTCATGCGGGATGCGGAAAAGAAGATCGACCACGCGGCGCTGCTGCGGCGGCTTGGAATCTGCGCCTGCGATGTGGCAGAGGATGATGGAGCTTATCAGATGGATATGTTTACCGATTTTGATATGCTTGCTCGCGAGAGGCA
>JAEEGF010142410.1_pt1 | contig 10819 bp, 16 predicted proteins | sample 9134171 | NCBI WGS metagenome assembly JAEEGF01 (sample SAMN16246542, study PRJNA631951) | gut metagenome | biome: gut microbiome; feature: rumen; material: AP-attached | host: Bos | place: Iran: Karaj | collected 2018-10 | reverse complement strand
CGGATACTGGTATGGTTCATATCACGACGGTCTCGAACTTTCTTATTTTGAAAATGTATTTAATCCATCTGCCGTATCTTCTTCGGCTACTGATGATTCTGCACTTTCCTTCTTCTGGAATCTGAATGCTGGAAACAATACAAAATCAATTAGGCTTTCGGTGGAATAGGGGGGGAAGTTATATGGACGTTCCTTGCTACTTCATGTGGTAACGCTTGACAGATTTGAGTTTTCCGTTATCCCAGTATTCATTTACATACCAGATTGTGGTAGAATCCCTGCCTCTTTTTGAGAAAGAATAGGTAATGTTACCTTTCGCGTCATATTCAGAGAATGTATAACCATTCTTTGATTCGGAATAAATCGTGTTACCGTTTACGTCACGTAATTTCCAGGTTTCGTTACCGTTGTTTGCCTTGTAATGTTCGTAACCATTCTCATAAGTGTAGGTTCCTTCTACACCCTGACTGTTTTTGTAGGTAAGAGGTTTTCCTTCACTGTTGTAGGTATACCAGCCCTCAAATTGATAATCTGTTCCTATATTCTTAAAATAAATAAGTTTGCCGCCGTTATTGTATTGCTTGAATTCTCCGTTTGAATTTTTATATGAAATGAGGATGCCGTTTGAGTTGTATTCAGACCATTCTTCATATACTTCTCTGCGCGTTGGGCTTTTTCCATAAGGTACCTCATCCGGTTCCAGATATGAAATACTTATGCGCTTAAGATAAACTCTGTTTCCATGAGAATCGTATTCATAACTTTCTTCTAAATCCCATGAAGTTTTATAGGAAATTAGACAGTCATTATTATCATAATCATACCACTCTTCTCCGCTGCCTTTTCCGTCTTTTGAGTGAACAAGAAGTCCTTTTTCATTGTAGTCAAGATGTTTTTCGATGTTCTGATATTTCGAAGAAAGATTTTTATATATAAGTTTACCGTTTCCGTTGTATTTATATTTTCCGGTTTCTGTTTGAGGATTATATCCTCTCTCATCTGTTGTCATGTGATAAGTTAAATTTCCGTATTCATCCCATGTGGAATCTTCTGTGAGAATGCACTTGTCCATGTCAAATTTTATTTTAAGCAGGTAATTTTTTTTTGTTTTTATTTTTCCGGAAGGATAATATTCGTATTCGTAATATTTGTTTTCAGAGCTCCAGGTGTCATTAGAATAAATGAGGTTTCCTCTCTCATCATAGTCATAATAACTGTGACGGATGGTGACGGGGCTTAGTTTGTCTATCTCCTGCTTATGCACAGGAAGTCCGAGAGCATTGTTTTCATACAGATAGTCATAATTTCCAGTGTTGGTTTCTTTTATAAGAAAACCGTTTGAATCGTATTCATACCATTTTTTGTATTTGCCAGTACCTTCAAAAATCACATGGTTCTTTTCATCGTATTTCCATATTGTTTTTGAGATTTTGTTAAACCAGTTAGATTTTGTCTGTTCTATAAGGTTATTTTGCTTGTCATATTTTGAACTTACGATATGTTGTGCGTCTCCTTTTAGAATTTTATTTCTTCCATCTGAGTTTTTTATTGCTGAGTTGTTCTTTTTTTTATTGTACGACACTTCTTCCCATGTTGATTCCTTTTTGTTTTCTATTTTAGAATAGGTACATCGGCCTTCTTCGTCGTACTTATATTCTTTAATCCAGTCATGCCTGTCTGCTTCTGTGAAATGCTCGAAAATCAAACGGCCGCTTTCATCATATCTGTAAATGTAATCTGAAATTTCGGAATAACTGCGGAGTATGTTTCCTTTGTCATTGTATTCTTCTATGATCCACCATCCGTCTGGATGTGTTATTTTTACGGTTTTCCCGTCTTCACTGTATTCTGCTGTTTCTACAATATGAAGCCATATACCTTTTTCGCCTTCCCAGCGGTTTTTAATTTCTCTGTATATCAGGTCATTGTCGGGAAGTGCATTTGCAGTGAATGTAAGGGTGAGAATTAGTGGAAGAAGAATTTGTCTTTTCATTTTGGATCTCTCTTATATTTCAAAATCTATGCAGGCACGGCTTGCAGTAAATGGACGAACCTTGCTGTCTGCGACGGCTACGTGTTCAGGGTGTTTTGAATACCCTTTGAGGGCCTCTGCAGATTCAAAAGTGTCCAGCATCAGGTCGGCAGTAGAAGAGGCGAGGCGGCCACTTGTGTTTACCTTGATGTCTACAAGTCCCGGGATTTTTCCTTTGAGGCCTTCAAGTCCTTCTTTGATTCCGGCTTTTACAGATTCTTTTTCAGAATCGTTCATTTCTTTTAATGTCCATAAGATTATGTGTTTTACCATTTGTCTGTCCTTTCCTTAAATCATATTGCAACCGGATTTTCTTTCTTCCGGATGAGCAACTTCAAAACCGCAGTTTGCTTCCATGTTCAGTTCGCGCAGTTCCTTGATTCCGTCGATATAAAGCTGATAGTTGATTCCTGTAGATTCATATCCGCAGCCAACATCGTATTCGTCGCCAAGAGATTCGCGTACAATCTGTTCACGCTGCTCGCGGGTTGTGTCTTTTATTAAAATGCTTGCCATAGTGTTTCCTGTTTATAAAATAATATAAATGCTTGCAGAAGGCAAATACTAACTGCGGATTTTTAATTTATCCTTGGATGCTACGATAAGTAGCATAAATTTTTGCTTTTGTAATCTCTGTTTTCTGTTAAAATAAAGGAGGCTGCCGTATGCTTTGATTAACTTTCAGGGAGACAGTTTTGTCATGCTGAACTTGATTCAGCACCCCTGAAGGAAAATTCATCAAAAGAGAGGAAAAACATGATTTTTGCAGAAAAACTTAAAACTCTTAGAAAAGAGAAAAATATTTCTCAAGAGCAGCTGGCTGAAAAAATCCATGTAAGCAGGCAGGCAATTACCAAATGGGAAAGCGGAAACGGTATTCCCGACATTGAAAATCTGATTGCTATTTCTGCCCTGTTCAACGAATCACTGGATTCACTTTTGAGCGAAGAAAAGAGTCTTATTTCAAAGCATGAATTTCTTTATGAAAGCCGCACTGAATACGACCTGGACAGCCCAAAGCGAATTGATCTGAAAATTGGCACAGCCCACGAAGTAATCATTGAAAAAACAAATGATGAAAAAATCCAGGTGCTGGCCGCTTCTAACAAGCTTGCCTTTCTTGCCCAGCAGGTAAAGGTTAAGATTGATGAAAACAAGAGAATTATGGATGTGATAGTGAAGCATTCTTCGGACTTGTCGGAAATTGCGGCGTTGGAAAATCTTTTTATTCTTGTTCGCATTCCGGTAAAGTTTGTAGCAGACATTGAGCTTAGCGGCGAATTTGAAAATCTTAAAGTGCGCGACATTATTTATGATGATATTGAATTTGACGGCAAGGCTAAAAATGTTTTTGTAACAAATGCCGGTGGTCATCTGGAACTGAATACAAATTCAAATCTCAATGTTGAAGTAAATGCTGCGAACGGGAAAATCGATTTGAATCATTTCCATGCTGTTTCAAAACTGAAGTTCGCGGAAGGGCAGAATTACTATCTGAAAAATGCCGGCCGCTTTACCCGCTTTGTTGATGCAAATGGAAAGATCCTGTCTGGTAAGCGCGAAAAAGAAGACCCTGCGGAACCAGTAGATTTGATTGTAGAGCTGAACGGCTGGAAGGCTGAGGCTCAGATTATTTAGTAGATTTCACATGTATACATATAAATCAAAACGATTTTATTTTCAGGTGTTTATTGCAACCTGGAATAGTTATAAAAAAACGAAACCCCAGCAAAATAATTTACTACGGGTCATTTAATTATCCTAACTGTCCGGGCAGAACCAGTTTTTCCTTGTAAGGAAATTCTGCTTCATATTTTGCAAAGTCCTCGGGATTTTCTTCGGCAACGAAGTATCCTTTTGGGGGTGTGTAGGTTGCTTCAATTCCATTGAGGTAGCCCTTAATCAGTTCCTGTGCTAAAAAGTATGGCACTTCTGAATCCTTTGGCTCGCAGTGGTAATGAATGTGCATCTTACTTGCCAGATCAAAACCTGCATGACGGTAAAAATTGATATTGCCTTCCATGCAGATAAATCCTATTCCCATTGCCTTTGCTTTTTCCAGAGCATACTTCAGGAGCTTAAGACCATAGCCCTGTCTCTTAAAATCTGGATGAATGCTGATTGGTCCGAAAGTTCCCATAGGGAGTTTTTCGCCAGTCGGCTTTCCATCAACTTCAATATTCAGTTCTGCTTTTGAAAACATCACATGTCCGATAATCTGTCCGTCTTTCTCCATAACAAGCGAAAGCTCAGGAATAAAATCGGGATTGCTTCTGAAGCAGCGAAGAACATAATGCTCCGTGCAGCCAGGATGGTAAACGTTCCAGAAGGCTTCTCGTGTGAGATTTTCAACAGTCCTAAAATCGCGCGGCTCTTCCACGCGGATTGTAAAATTTGAGTTCATATTTGTTTCCTTTATCACATCTCCAGAAAATTGTTTTATGAGCCGGGAAGATTTCCCTAAAAACATCACCTTGAAAGATCGCCCAAAAGATTTCCATCTTTCAAGGCATTAAGCAATGAACCAGGTTTTACCAGATTTGAACATCCAATAAAAAAGCAGACAATATTCTGGCTGCTTTTTTATCAAGCCTCCTGTAAAATTATATGATTACATTTTATCATGAAACAAGAATTGATGCAGTGCTTTGTGTGAAAATCTCTGTTATAATTATTACGAGGCTAACAATGGCATCCACAAAAGAAAAGAAAGCAGGGAATTAAAATGACCAGATACATCGCTTTGCTGCGCGGAATAAATATCAGCGGAAAAAATAAAATCTCCATGCCGGAATTGAAAACGGCCCTTACAGAAAATGGTTTTGCAGATATAAAAACTTATTTGAACAGCGGCAATGTGCTTTTTTCTGATGACGAGATGGATGGTTTAAAACTTGCAGAACGACTCCGTATAATCATTTCTGAAAATTTCCAGCTTGAGATTCCAGTTTTTGTGATTTCTCAGGATGAATTAAAAGGACTTCTTTCAAAAGCACCGTCCTGGTGGGGAAGTGACAGCAAAGATATTTATGATAATCTGATATTTGCAATTGCGCCGTACAGCATTGAAACTGTTGCCGAAAAAATCGGAGAGCCGACTGTTGAACTTGAAAAAGTTGAACTCTGCGGGAATGCGGCTTTCTGGTCTTTTGACCGTAAACGCTATGCAAAAGCCCACTGGTGGAAAAAGACAGCTGCTCCTGGCATTGGAGAAATGATTACAATTCGCACGGCAAATACGCTTCGAAAGCTTGTGGAGATGTAAAAATGATAAATTATAAAAAAGCTGATTTGAATGAACTCGATGAAATTTTAAGATGCCCCATGGAATTTATCCGCGAAGATATGGGGCCTCAGACAGCAGAAACTGAATCAACAATTCAAGCCCAGCTTCAGGAATATCTTACAAATCCGCCTTATCCAATCCGCATGTCCTTGTGTTACGGTCCGCTTGGAGAACAGGTCGAGTTTTTTATGGAGCGATAAAATTCAGGTTGTACAAATGATATAAATGGAATCTGTCTTGCGGAAAACCTGGCCTCTGTGCGAGTCCTTGAAAAATGCGGATTCACCCAAATCTATCAGGGCCTTGGAAACTATCAGGGAAAAGAAAACAAAATCATCAAAGCAATCTGGAAAAATTACAACTAAAATTACAACTTTTGATACCTTGTTTTTATAAGTTTGCAGGTAGATAATTAAGATATTCGAAGGCAAGCCGGCAGCCAGCGGACTTATATAGGAGGATTTTATGATTATTGAATTTTTATTATCTTGTCTGGTTTTGCTTATCAGTTCTATATTTGGAACTCTGGTAAGTGGAGGAGCTGTTTTTGATTCATTGTTTTTTAGATCAGATGTAATTTTGTTCGTTTTGCTGCTTGTTATTCTTGGAGTGTTTATTTTTATTTCTGGCTATGGAAAGCCATTTATAAAAGTTTTCACCACAAAAAAAAGCTTTAATAAACTTGAATTAAAATCATTGGCGGATATTGAAAAATCTATTATATATGCTTCCAAAGTTGCTGCCTATGAAGCAATCTTTTTTGTCTGTATTGGAACAGTTTATTATTATGTAAACTGGATGAATACTCAAACCTTAGGCTTTCAGCTTTCTCTTATGATTTTATCTTTAAGATTTATTTGCATTATTGAAATTATACTTTTTTCAATGAAAGCAAAAGTCAAAAAACAAATTATTGAATTCATGGCAGAAGCAGAATCAAAACATGAAGCTTGCAAAAATACAGCAAAAGAAATAATTATAAAGCTGGTAAAGGTTCTGCTAGTTTGTTCAATTGTTCTTGGACTAACTGTTTTTATAATTATGAATTATACAAAAAATGAAAGTGACATTTATTTTGGACACATTAAAACCTGGATAGATATACCTTCTTTAATTCAGGTAATTGTTCCAGCCTTGCTGCTTCTCTTGTGTAATGGTTTATGGAAAGATTTTTTCTTAGGAATTAAAGCTGTTACAAGAGATGAAAAGCTTCATTTTTCGGAAAAATCTAAACTTGCTAATGCAGTTTCTACTGTTCGATATATAGTTTTATTTTCAAGTCTGATCGCAGTAATGCTAGGTTATTATGCTGTGTTGACTTATCTTGAAGATAAATCTTCGCTTGGACCAAATATGATGATTGCAACAATTCCATGTTTTTATGCGGTGATAATAAATCTTATTTTGCTGTCTGTAGAAGCAAGGTTAGATCATATTTCAGAATAACAGTTTTACTATGATTATTGAGTTAGCATTAGTTTGTGTAATCACTTTTTGTCTGACAGTGATTACCAAAATAAAAACAAGAACAAAAGATATTTCTCATATACTTTCCTTTGTTTCAAATTCCGGGATTTTATCTGGTGCTTTTGTTTCGATTATACAATTACTTATAACAATCTCAAAATACGAACAGCTTATTGTCAGTACGGTTTTGGTTGAAGAAACATCTATAATTAAATTTGTTTTGATGATTTTTGTAAGCTGCAGACCCTTGCTTATTGGAATTGGAATTAAAGTAATAATCTCTGGAATTAGCTGGATTATAAAAGAAGATAAAAAAGTAGTGATTTCGGAAAAACAAGCTGACCCATTTTCTGTTCTTTCCCGCCGCGAAAAAGAAGTTGCCCGCCTGGCTGCAAAAGGCTACACAAATGCCCAGATTGCAGAAGAACTTTACATTTCGACAGAAACAGTAAAACGTCATATGTCGACAATCTTTGAAAAGCTGGGGATTGAGTCGCGTAAACAATTAAAAGAAAGTGATAATTGAAATTTGACGGTACGTACTAATAATATTAATATGTACGTATAAGGGTGCTGTCATGGATACTAAACTTACCTTAAAATTAAAAGACGATTCTATCTCGCGGGCAAAGAAGTATGTTTCTTCTATAGGAACTTCGCTTTCGGCTCTTGTTGAAGATTTTTTTGATGGGCTTACACTTCAACAGCAGGAGGGGGAGTTCAAATACAGTCCTCTTGTAAATGAACTTTCGGGGATTATTCAGCTGGACGATAATTACGATTTTAAGGCTGATTATACTTCATACCTGGATCAAAAATATGAATAAGATTTTTGTAGATACAGACGTAATTCTTGACCTGCTTGCCAGGCGCCTTCCGCATTTCCACTTTTCTGCAGTGCTTTTCACTTTTGCCGAAATGAAAAAAATTGATCTTTATACAAGTCCGCTGATTTTTGCAAATACCTTTTACATTCTGCGAAAACAGCTGGGAAATGAAGAAGCAAAAAGGGCTCTGCGAAAGTTACGGGTCCTTGTTCATATAATAGATTCTTCAGAATCAGTTGTTGACAAAGCCCTCAATTCAGACTTTGCAGATTTTGAAGATGCCATTCAATATTACACCACGCAGGAAAATGGCATCAATATCTTTTTGACCCGTAACCTTCGCGACTACAAAAACGCATCTCTAATAGTACAAACGCCGGAAACTTTTCTTGTTTCTAACGGATTAATTTGATGAGGAGCTATTAACATAGTTCACCTTGACCCCGGCGTCTTAAGATCATCTCTATGTTGGCTAACATATTTTAAGTTGACCAGGATATTTTCTCATGTTAGAATCCTTATGAAATCAAAATAAAGGAGGTCGCTATGTGCAGAACTTCTATTTATGAGGCGCGTAATAATTTTTCTGCGCTGGTAAAATGTGCGGAAGAGGGCGAGGTTGTTGAGCTCACCCGTTATGATAAGCCGGTGGCGGTGATTATCAGCTATGAGGAATATGAAGACAGAAAGGCAAATAAGGTTGATTGGCTTACTAAGTGGCGTGAAGAACATGAAGGTGAACTTGATGATATAGGATTTGATTTTACACCATCAAGAGAGTGCCCGGATCCATCTAAAGATCCTTGGACTTAGAGTTAGGGAGGATTCAAAATGAAAAAGACTTATTTATTAGATATAAATATTGTTTCAGAATTTGTTAAGAAAAGACCTGATGAGCAGGTTATAAATTTTTACAATGCCAGAAAGGATTTGTGTGCAATATCTTCCGTAACCTGGCAGGAAATAATTCGTGGTGTATCTAGAATGCCAGAAGGAAAGCGGAAAAATACTCTCAAAAGTTTTGTAAATGATTTAGATTTGAATATGGAAGTCATCACTTTCGACAAGTTTTCCGCTCACATCTGTGGTGAAATCCAGGCCGCTGCCGAAAAAAATGGAAAAAAAGTTCCTTACTATGATTCTCAGATTGCAGCAACTGCGGTGTCTAACGGAATGGTGCTGGTAACTCACAATATTTCAGATTTTGAACAGTTTAAGGGAAAATCCTTTCTGCGTCTGGAAGACTGGTTTACAGCGTAGATGGCAATTCATTAAAAAAGAATATCGAGGACTTGGTTACTGTACTCAGGGGCTTAAGTTTTTAATAGAAGAAGCGCGTAAAATTGTTCCAGAAAATGAACTCTATCTTCACTGCAACATTGACAATCCAGCCAGCCTTAAAGTTATGCTAAAAAATGGTGGTGTCATTCATCATAAAGATCAGAGCGGATATTATGTCAGAATTAAATTGAGAGGATAGAAAACTATTTGCCGCAGTATTCTTTCAAAGCAGAATACTCGCGGCGGTAAAGGCCGTAGTCTGCAATATTGGTTTTATGAAAATCTTCATAGCGGCCAAAAATCTCCAGGGCTTCTTCAAGAGTTTTCCATACACAAACACAGCCAGCTTTTGCTTCGGCTTCTGTCAGGTGTAACTTACCGGTCTCTTCAACAAGCTTGCAGACAAAATAATGATTTATATGGTTCCAGTCTAAAAAAAGTTCATTAATATCAAGATAGTTTTCAAGAGCCTTTACAAGTATTCCGGTTTCTTCAAGCAGCTCGCGTTCACAGCATTCTTCCAGCGTTTCGCCGTTTTCAACTCCGCCACCTGGAATGATGTATTTGTTATTCTTGCTTTCATATCCCAAAAGAACTTTGCCGTCTTTTACAAGAATACCGCGGCAGGCATGACGCAGATTTTTTACAAACCCGAGATAATCATCATTTTTTATTTCAAGCTTTTTCATGTTTTTATTATGAAAGGTTTGATAAAAAATTCCTAGCCTGGAAGCGATATTGTTATGAACAAAAAAATTGACATTTATAATAATATGCAATATATTGCATATATGCAGATAACAAACGATCAGATTCTTGGTATGATGCCGCCGCAGTTTGGATTGTTCGGGCTTCTCTTTGCTTTTATGAACAGACTGCAGGTAGCAGGGGATTCTTTTTATGAAGAGATAACCTGTAAGCAGTGGTTTCTCCTCGCTTGTATGAATCTTTATTCAAAAGAGGCACCGACTGCCAATGATCTTGCCGAAACTATGGGCTGTTCAAGACAGAATGTAAAAGAGATTCTCAACGCTCTTGTAAAAAAAGAAATCCTTGTTCTGAAGCAGGATGAGAACGATAAACGCAAGCAGCGGATTTATCTGACATCAAAGCAAAAAAGACTTGCAAAAAAATATCAGAATAAAGAGATGGATTTTCTGAAGCTTTTATATAAGGACATTTCTGATGATGAAATCAAAAATGTATTTCAAATAATTTCCAGAATGGAAAAAAATTTAACAGGAGCGGAATGACAAAATGAAAACAATCGTAATTTACACAAGTCAGACAGGTTTTACAAAAAGGTACGCGGAGTGGATCAGCGAGGCGAGTGGGGCAGAATGCCTGGAATTAAAACAGGCAAAAAAAATCAAACTTTCTGATTATGATGCAATCATTTTTGGCGGCTGGTGCATGGCTGGCGGAGTTACAAAACTTGGCTGGTTTAAGAATCAGATTTCAGAACTTTCTTCTGAGAGTAAAAAGATTATGGTTTATATGGTGGGTGCAAGCCCTGTAGAAAGTCCTGATATTCCTCTTGCAATGGAAAGAAATTTTTCGGGTGAAGAATGGAAAGGCGTTAAAACCTTTTATTGTCCGGGCGGCCTGAATTATGACAAAATGAATTTCCTTTCCCGTTTTGCAATGAAAATGCTGGCAAAATCGCTTACTTCAAAAAAAGATGCTACAGAGAAAGATAAAGACATGGCCCAGATGATTTCTCATTCCTACGACATTTCAGACAAAAAATACATCGAGCCGATTCTTGTTTGTCTTTATACAATAAACGCAGGAAGGCGCTGATAACCACTAGTACGGAACCGCAGTTATGGAAAAGCGCACCCCAGACTGCGTTCAGAATTCCTGTAATTGCAAGTGTTACTGCCACAAAATAATATTCTTTTTCGGTTTTTGCTAAACGACCTT
>JAEEGF012173100.1_pt1 | contig 10823 bp, 9 predicted proteins | sample 9134171 | NCBI WGS metagenome assembly JAEEGF01 (sample SAMN16246542, study PRJNA631951) | gut metagenome | biome: gut microbiome; feature: rumen; material: AP-attached | host: Bos | place: Iran: Karaj | collected 2018-10 | reverse complement strand
TTGGGCGTCCAGGTACGGGGCCACCTCGTAGTTGAGGCAGCACTTGAGCTTGCCGCACTGGCCGGCCAGTTTCTGCGGATTCAGCGAGAGATCCTGGCAGCGGGCGGCCGCCGTGGAGATGCTCTGGAAAGAGGAAATATAATTGGCGCAGCAGAGCTCGCGGCCGCAGATGCCCAGTCCTCCGATGAGGCCGGCTTCCTGCCGCGCGCCGATCTGCTTCATCTCGATGCGGATGCGGAACTCCTCCGCGAAGACCTTGATCAGCTGGCGGAAGTCCACGCGTCCGTCGGCGATGTAGTAGAAGATGGCCTTGGAGCCGTCTCCCTGGAACTCCACGTCCCCGATCTTCATCTCCAGTCCCATCTCGGCGGCGATGCGGCGGGCCTTGATCATAGTGTCCTCCTCGCGGGCGATGGCTTCCTGCCACTTCTCGATGTCGCTCTGGCGGGCCTTGCGGTAGATCTTCTTGAACTGCGCCGTCTCCGGGTCTATCCCCTTGCTGCGCATCTGGCGCCCGACGATCGGGCCCTCGAGGGTCACGATGCCGAGGTCCTGGCCCGTCGCGGCCTCCACGACCACCAGGTCCCCGAGCCGGACATTCTGCGAGGAATCGTTGATATAGAATCCCTTGCGCGTATTCTTGAAGCGCACCTCGAAGAGATCCCGGTAGGTCCCGTCGGTAGCGTCCTTGAGCCAGTTGTAATCTCCCAGCTTGCAGCAGCCGGCGCGGTAGGTGCAACGGGCTTCCCCCGTCTCCTCCCCGTGCGTGACCACGCAGCCCCGGGAGCAATCGTATTGAATGGTTTCGTTTGTCGTCATATCGCTAAATACAAGCGGTCGGCCAGGTCGGCGAAGAGGATCTTCAGGTTGACGTTGCGGCCGATCAGGTTTTGTGCACGGTCCAGGACCTCGAGAGCCTGGCGCGGAAATGTCTTGCGGCACCGGGAGGCCCACTCACGGGCTTCCGGGGAGATCCCGCCGGCGCCCTCTATCCCCTGTTGGACAAGGAACACTTGACGGAACCGGTCCGATGCATAGGCGCAGAACGCCTTGGCGCTCTCGCGCGAGGGCAGCGAGGCGATCCGCTCGGACACTTCCTGCGCCAGCAGGAGGTCCTTGGAAAGCAACGCCGCCATAAGCTCGTCCAGAAGATCCGCATCTGCGAAGGTGACTTCGCCGAACGTCCCGGAGGGCAGGATGCGGATACGCTGACAACGGGACAAGATCGTCGGCAGCACTTTGTCCACCTGGTGCGCAATCAGCAGGAACTGCGTCAGCACCGGCGGTTCTTCGATCATCTTGAGGAGGCGGTTCGCCGCCTCGGTATTCATACGCTCCGGCAGATAGATCACCACGGCACGGTATCCCCCCTCCAGGGCGCTCAGGGACAGTTTCTCCAGCAGCCTGCGGGCTTCCAGCACCGGGATGGCCGCACTCTTGCGGTCCAGGCCCAAAGCGCCCAGCAGATCCGCTTCGCGGAATGCGGGCTGCGCAGCCACCAGCTGCCGGAAAGAATCCATGAACTGCTCCGACACCAGGCCGCCCGCCGTGGGGAAAATAAAATGCACGTCCGGATGGATCAGGCGGTCGATCTTGCCGCAGGAAGGGCACATCCCGCAGGAATCGCCGTCGTTGCGGCGCTTGCAGAACAGATACTGCAGGAAAGCCAGGGCGAGCGGGAACGCGCCGCCGCCGTCATCCTCGTGAAACAGGATGGCGTGCGGGACCCGTCCGGCGTCCACCATACCGGCGAGCGCCTTCTTCACTTCATCGTTGCCCTGTACCTGCGAGAACGTCATATCTGCCTCCATTCATTGTAGCGGGCGATGGCGGCCAGGTACTCCCTGGCCTGACTGTCGGGGAACGCATCCAGCGCCCGCACGGCGCGTTCCACCCATTCCGAGAGCCGCCGGGCGGCGAACCCGACGCCATCCCGTTCCGCCACGAAGCGGCGGACCCGCTCGCAGTTCTCCGGATGCGAGGGGATGTCGCGCACCAGGGTGCGGATCTCCGCTTCGCGGGGCGAGCCCTGGAGGGCGCCCAGCAGCGGAAGCGTAATCTTCTGTTCCAGCAGGTCCTGGCCGACCGGTTTGCCCAGGCTGTCCGTGCCGGCATAGTCCAGGATGTCGTCCTTGATCTGGAAGGCGATGCCGAGGGCGCAGCCGTAGGCGAGCGCCGCCTCCAGCTGTTCGGGGGAGGCATCGACGGACACGGCGGCCGTCTCGGCCGCGGCGCAGAACAACGAGGCCGTCTTGCAGCGGATGATGCGAAGATAGTCCTCCTCGACGGTGTCTCCGGCAGAAGCCTTTTCCAGCTGGAGCATCTCCCCTTCCGCCAGGTCGGTCAGCGTCCTGGCGAACTTCCGGATCACGTCATCCCTATGCACCGTGTCCACGATCAGGTCCACCGCCCGGGCCAGCCAGTAATCGCCGACCAGCACGGCCGTGCCGGCGCCGAGCAGCGCACTCACGGTCGGCATCCCGCGCCGCTCCGCGCTCCCGTCGGCCACGTCGTCGTGGATGAGGGTGGCGTTGTGCAGCAGCTCCGAGGCAGCGGCGTAGCAGACACTGTCTTCCGTCGGCGTGCCGATGGCGCGCGCGACGAGCAGCGCCACCATCGGGCGGAGCATCTTGCCGGCATTGGACAGGACCTGGTCGTTGGTCCGCTCCAGCAGCGCAACGTCGGAGTGCAGCTGGGTCCGGATCAAGGCCTTCGTGCGGTCCCAATCCGATCCGAGATACGTTATGATGTCCTGTCTGCTCACAGAAGCGCTTTCATTTCTTCGACCGTCTCCGGGAAGTGCATCAGGGCACGGGACGCCTCGTCCATCATACCCCGCTCCACGTAGCGGTCCAACTGGAGTTTGAAGGGGTCGTAGAACCCGTTCATATTAAAGGCGACCACCCGGCCGGGATAGCGGCCGAGCTTCGCCAGGCAATACGTCTCCGCGATCTCGTCGAGGGTGCCGATGCCGCCCGGCAGGGCGATGGCGAGGCAGGTGCCTTCGCGCATCACGTCCTTCCGCTCGGACATCCGGTCCGTCCAGAGGCATTCCGTCAGGCGGGGATGTTCGAAACCCTTCATAAAACGCGGGAGCACGCCGATCACGCGCGCCCCAAGCCCCAGGGCCTCGTCACAGACGTGGCCCATCGTCCCCCTCCAGGATCCGCCCGAGACGATATCGTATCCACTTAAACAAGCTGCGCGGACAATCTGCCGCGCAGCTTCGTTGTAGATCGGATCGATGTCGGAGGAAGAGGAGCAATAAATGACTGCCCGCTTGTCCGACATGCTGGAACTAGAAGAGGAGGACGACAGAAGCCATCACACCGTTGGCCTTCTTGTTGGTCACGATGTCCTTGACGTCATTGACGTTGACCTTGGCATCCTTGGCGCCGCCCATGTTCCAGAAGTAGCGGGCGCACACCTGGACGTGCTTGATGAGCTCGACACCGGCGCCGACGCCGAAACCGTACTCGAGCTTGTCGGAGAAGTCATCCCACTCGATCTTCTGATCGTTGACGATACCCTTGACGGTCGTCTCCGTAATGGCCATACCGACGAAAGGCTCGGCAATCGCATAGACCCGGGCGAGATCGCCAAGACCCACGCCGACCTGCAGCTGGACGGGAACCTCGAGGTAGCCGCTCTTGAAATCGAAATCACCAAGACCGCCGACGGCGCTGACCTTGGAACCCTTCACGTTGTAGATGATGGACGGCTGGATGGCGAGAAGGTTGCCAAGGCCGAGCTTGTAGGTCAAACCAACGTGATACTGGGTTGCGTTCTGGGCTTCAGCGATAGCTGCGTCGACATTGTCGAATTTGGTCTGGGCAGAGGTGATGCCGGCGATGACGCCGAGCTGGGCGTGCGCGCTCACTGCAACGAGCAGGGAAGCGACAATAACGATTAATTTTTTCATTATTAGTATGGTTATAAAGGTTGTTACATAAGATTCTCCAGGCGGGAGACGATCTCCTGCTTGCTCACGATGCCCACCGTACGGTCCACGAGCTGGCCGCCCTTGAAGAACAGGAGGGTGGGGATGTTGCGGATGCCATACTGGACGGCGATGTCCTCGCAGTCGTCCACGTTGCACTTGGCCACGACGGCCTTGCCTTCCAGCTCCTTCGCCACCTCGTCCACGGTCGGGGAAAGGACGCGGCAGGGGCCGCACCAAGGGGCCCAAAAGTCTACCAATACGGGAACTCCGGAGGAGAGGGTGTCCTGGATATTGTCGTTGCTGATTACGATTTCCATTTCCAATACATTTATTTGATGCACATTAACGCACATCAGTTGCAAAGATAGCAAAAAATTAATAGAAACAATCAATCCCCCAGACAAACGCCCGCAGGCCCAGGTCGGGGGCTTCTTCGTCCTTCGCCTTGATCGCCTCGAGCAGCGGGGCGACCTTCCCGTCCTCCAGGATCACCAGGAGGGCGTGGTTCATCTCCGGCCAAGCATGGTTGCCGAAACGGGGGATGCCGTTGAAACCGCCCTTGCCTTCCACGTTCTCCCAGCGGGTGAATCCCCGCTGTCCGTGGGCGGCGAGCAGCTCCACGATCTCTTCATTGTACGCCTGGTTGTAGGCTATGAACATCGCTTTCATCGTTTGTTTTTCCTCCTTTCCATTCTATAGGTGAACGAGCAGTAAACCGTAGGGATGAGCACGAGCGTGATGAGCGTAGAGACGGACAGACCCCAGCACACCGTGACACCCAGCGAACGCCACAGTTCCGATCCCTCGCCCGTACCGATGGCCATCGGGAGCATACCCAGGACCGTGGTCAGCGTGGTCATCAGGATGGGACGCAGACGGCTCTTGGCCGCCGTCGTGGAAGCGTCGCGGATGTTCATGCCGCGCTCGCGGCACAGGATCGTGTAGTCGATGAGCACGATACCGTTCTTCACCACGATACCGATCAGGATGATGATGCCGATGATGGACATCACGCCCAGGGCGAGGCCGTTGATCCGCAGGCCGAGCAGCACGCCCACCAGGGCGAACGGCACGCTGAACATAATGACGAACGGGGCCATCAGGCTCTCGAACTGCGACGCCATCACCATATACACGAGCAGGATCATCAGGATGATCAGCAGCAGCATCTGGGAGAACATCTCCTTCTGGTCCTCGAAGTCGCCCGCGACCACGGCGGAGATCTCGCCGGGCATGTCCGCCTGGGCGATGGCCCGGCTGGCGGCGGCCACGCCGTCACTCAGGGCGGCGCCTTTCGCCACGATGCCCGTGACCGTGATGAGGCGGGACCGGTCCTTGCGCTCGATGGTCGGCGGGACGAGGCCCTCGACCACCTGCCCGAGCTCCTTCATCTTCACGATGGCGCCGGTCGGGGTGGTCACCGCGATGTTCTCCATATCCTCCACGCTGGTGCGGAACTGCGGAGCGTAGCGCACCCGGATGGAATATTCCTCGCCGTCCTCGCGGTACACCGAAGCCACGGTGCCGCTCATCGCCGCGCTGAACGCGGCCGCGGCCGTGGTGGTATTGAGCCCGTGCAGGGCGAGTTTCGTACGGTCGAAGTCCATACGCAGCTCCGGCGTGTACTCCTCGCGGCTGAGGTTCACCTGCGTGAAGGACGGCTCCTGCCGCAGGACGTCCCGGATCTGTCTCGCGACGCGGTCCGTCTGCTCGAAGTCATAGCCGTACACTTCGACGTCCACCGTCGAAGCGCCGCCCATCCCCATACCTTCCGTCACGCGCGCTTCGCGGATGATGGGGTATTTCGCGCAGATGCCGCGCAGCACGTCGGAGATCTCGGCGGAAGAGCGCTTGCGCGTGCTCGAGGTGCCGATGTTGACGTTCAGCGAGAGGATGTGCGTACCGTTGCTCTGCATACTGGCGAAGGTGTTGTCCGAATCGGCCTGGCCGAAGGTGGCGTTGATCACCTTGATCTCCGGTACGGCCTCCATGATGTCGGCATAGACCTGCTCGTAAACGCCGCGCGTGACCTCCTGGGCGGTACCCATCGGGAGGTTGATCGTGACGGTCAGGCGTTCGGAGTCGCCGCGCGGGAAGTACTCGGTCTTGAGGCCGGGCACGAGCAGGACCAGCGACAGGATGAAGATGCCGGCGAAGCCCAGGATGACGATCCTGCGCCGCTTGGTCGCCCAGTGGATGACGTGGGCGTAGCCGCGGGACACCTTGTCGATGGCCTTGTTGATCGGACCGAAGACGGCGTTGAAAGCCTTGCCGTGCTTCCGGTCCCGCCTGAGCCAGCGGGAGCAGAGCATAGGCACGAAGGTCAGGGCGGCCGTCGTGGAGACGATCATAATGATGGAGACGATCCAGCCGAGCTGGCGGAACATAATGCCTGCCATACCGTTGATCATCGTCAGCGGCAGGAACACGCAGAGCATCGTGAGCGTGGAGGCGATGACGGAAATACCGACTTCGGCGGTGCCGTGCACGGCCGCCTCCTTCGGCTTTTCACCGCGGGCGATGTGCGTGCTGACGTTCTCCAGGACCACGATGGCGTCGTCCACGACCATGCCGATTGCGATGGCGAGCGCCGACATCGAGATGATGTTGAGCGTGTTGCCGGTGGCGTACAGGTACATCAGCGAGGCCAGCAGGGCCAGCGGGATGGAGAGCACGATGATGATGGTGGACTTCCAGTCGCCCAGGAAGATGAACACCACGAACATCACCACGAAGAAGGTGATGATGATGGTCTCGATGAGGGTCCGGATGGTATTGATGATCTCCGTGGAACCGTCCACGATGGTGGTGATCCTGATATCTGCGGGAAGGTCCTTCTCGATCTGGGCCAGCTGCTTCTTCACGCCCCGGATCACGTTGACCGTATTGGCGTCGCTCTGCTTCTGGATGATGATGCGGGCGGCGCGGCCGCCGTTGGTGTAAGACTCCTGTTCCCGCTCCTGCTGCCCGTCCGTGACCGTGGCCACGTCACGCAGGTACACGGCGCGGCCGCCCGTGGCTCCGACCACGATGTCCAGGAGCTCAGAAGGGTCCGAGAACTCCTGGTGCACGCGGAGCGTGTAGGTCTCGCTGCCGATGTCGATGCTTCCCGAAGGGAGGTTGCGGTTCTCCGCGGAGATGATCGAAGCGATCGAGCTGATGCTCAGCCCGTAGGCCTGGAGCTTGTTGGGATCGCAGTACACCTGGATCTCGCGGCTCGGGGCGCCGCTCACGGACACCGTGCCCACGCCGGACACGCGCGCCAGCGGGGTGGAAACCCTGTCGTCAAGGATCTTGTCCAGGCCCGCGAGGCTCTCCTCCGCCGTGGCGGAAAGCATCATGATCGGCATATCGGAGGCGCTGAACTTGAAGATGGTCGGCATCGACACCCCGTCGGGGAGCATCTGGTTGAACATATCCAGCTTGTCGCGGACGCTGTTGGTCGCCGCCTCGATGTCCACGCCGTAGTTGAACGTGAGGGTCAGCAGCGAGATGTTCTCCTTGGACTGGGTGGTCAGCTCCTTGAGGTCCTCCACGCCGTTGAGGGCGTTCTCCAGGACCCTGGTGAGGTTGGTCTCGATATCCTGTGCGTTGGCGCCCTGATAGGAGGACATCACCATGATCGTGTTGGAGTCGAACTCCGGGAACTGGGCGATGGACGTCCGCGTCAGGGAGAAGACACCGAGGATCGCGAGGGCGATGAAGATCAGGGCGGTCGTCACGGGATGTTCGACCGCAGAACGGTAGATGCTCATCGCCGGACCTCCACTTTATCGCCTGCCTTGAGGTTGGTATGGCCGCCCGTCAGCACCTGCTCGCCCTCTTCCAGACCGGAGAGGATCTCATAGGTGGTGCCGAAATGGCGACCCACGGAGACGAGCCGCAGCTCGGCCGTGTTGTCCGGCCGCAGCACGAACACGGTACGCTGCCCGGAGCCCTGCTGCTTCAGCACGGCCACGTCCGGGACGACGATGCTCTGCCGGGCGCCGAAGTCCACCGTGACCCGGGCGTACATCCCGGGGCGCAGTTCGCGGCCGGTGTTCGCCACGCGCACCTCCGCGTTGAAGGTGTGCGAGGCGGCGTCCATCGTCGGGTACAGGCGCACGATGCTGCCGCTGAAGGTCTTGCCCGGCAGGGCGTCGGCGGTCAGGCTCACCTTGTCGCCGCGCTTCACCCGGGTGTAGTCGGCCTCCGAGATGGGAACCAGGAGCTTGACCGGGGTGATCTGCTGAACCGTATAGATGGGCTGTGCCATCGCGAAGAGGTCGCCGCGGTCATAGTTGCGCGCGGAGACGACACCGCTGATCGGAGCCCGCAGAATCGTGTTCTCGAGGAGGTTGTCGTAGCTGCTCTTCGCCACCTTGTAGGCAAGCTCGAGCGCTTCATAGTCCGACTGCGACACGCCGCCCTCGGCGAAAAGCTGCTTCACGCGGGCGAGCTCGGTCTCATCGTTGCGGAGCCTCAGCTCGGCCTGGTCCAGCTGGACGCGGTCCATCTCGGCGAGGACCTGGCCGGCGGACACGAAGTCGCCGACCTCTACGTTGAGTTTCTGGATGCGCCCGCTGGTCAGCGGGGCTATGTTGTTGACCGCATTGGCCTGGACGGTCGCGGAATACACGGCGTCCTGGGCGACCTGCTCGCGCACGGCCCCGGTCACGGTGACGACCGGCGTCGCATTGGGGTCCGCCATCGGAGGGAAGCCCGGTTCGGGGGTGTTGTTGCGCGGCCCGCAGGAGACGCACAGCAGTGCGCACAGGGCTGCGCCCATCATCATATTCTTATTCATTGTCGTATGTTTTATTCAGTTGGACATTGCCCTGGTCGTCGATGAAATCGGCGCCCAGGGTCCCTTCGAGGCCGGCCTTGGCCACCACGAAACTGTACACGGCCTGCGAGACGCCGAGCCTCGACTGCGTGAGCGCGAGCTGGGCGTCGTTGAGGTCGGTCAGCGTGCTGCGGCCGACGTTGTAGGACTTGGAGGCGATATCGTAGGCCTTCTGGGCCGTCTCGGCGGCGCTCAGCGCGGAGCTGTAGCTCTTCATCGCCGTCTCCATCTGGTTGAGGTACTGGCGGATGGCGATCTTGAGCTGGCGCTCGGTGTTGACCCGCTGGACCTCCAGCTCCTGGGCCTGCACCCGGGTCTGCCGCACGGCGTTCAGGCGCTGGCCGCCGGAGAAGATGGGCACCGACAGGCTCAGGCCCACGAAGGAGTACGGGGACCAGTTGTATTCGCTGAACTTGTAGTCGTTGGCCATCGCGTTGAGGCTGTAGTTGAACGACAGCGCCAGCGAAGGCAGGAAGGCGTATTGCTGGACCTTGATCGCGGAGGCGAGCTGCTCGGCCTGGATGGCGAGCTGGCGCAGGGTGGAGTTGTCCGCCAGCGAGAGCTCCTCGCTGGCCCGCAGGTCATAGAGCATATGATCCGCATAGTCGGACAGGGTGCCGGCCACGTCGATGTTGCTGTCCAGGTCCACCCCCATCACGGCCTTGAGCTGCCACAGCGCGAGGATCATCGCGCTCTCGGCGTCGTACACGTTCGGGATGGCGCTGGAGAGCGTGGTCTTGGCGCGGGTGAGCTCCAGCTCCGAGGCGCGCTGCACGTTGTAGCGCCGCTCGATCTGCTCATAATTCTCCAGGGCGTTCTCGTAGGCGGACTTGTACACCTCGAAGGCCTCGCGGGCCAGCAGGCAGGAGAAGAAGGCCTGCTTGACCTGGTTCACCGTCTCGAGGCGCGAGTTGCGCGCCTTCTCGACGGCAAGCTCCACGTCCTGGTCCGAAATGCGGAGGTTCTGCCAAAGCTGAGCATTGACCAGCGGCATACTGGCGCTCACGCCCGCCGACCAGGTGTTCCAGCGGCCCACTTCGATGCCGCCGCCTCCCTTGCCGGAAGATTTGCCGCCGGAAGCCGCGCCCGCGGCTGCCGCTCCGGCGTCGCCGGCATCGCTGCCGCCGCCCCCGAAGGCGCTCATATCGAAATCCATATACATCACCTGTTTCTTGATGGTCCTCTGGTAGGAACCCGAACCGCTGATCTGCGGGAACAGGGAGGCGTAGGTGCCCTTGCGGGCATACCCGACCCTTTCGATCTCCTGGTCCGCCACCTTGACGGACGCATTCTCGCTCAGCGCGATCTTCAGCGCATCCTGCAGGGACAGGAGCGTGGGCGCGGCCGTCGTATCGGGCGCCTGCGCGGACACAAGTGCGGAGAAAGACAGGGAAACTACTAACGATAATAACTTTCTCATAACAAAAATGCGGGCAAAGATATGCAAAAAATGTGCTATCTTTGCCACAAATGATTGTGAATATGGAAAATCTTCTCTACGTGCATTGGCACGTCAACCCCATACTCCTCCACCTCGGATCCATCGAAATCCGCTGGTACGGTCTGCTGTTCGTATCGGGCTTCGTCATCGGCTGGTACCTGTTCAAGTGGTTCTTCACCCGCGAGAAGGTGGACACCAAGATTATGGACCCGCTGCTCTTCACCCTGCTGATCGCCACGATCGTGGGCGCCCGCCTCGGCCACTGCATCTTCTACCAGCCGGATTATTACTTCGGTTCGTGGCAGGGCTTCTGGGAGATTTTCATGCCCTGGAAGGGCGGCCTGGCCAGCCACGGCGGCGCCATCGCCCTGCTGCTGGCGATGTGGTGGTTCGTCCGCCGCTACGGCAAGAAGAACGATTTCGATTTCCTCTGGATCCTGGACCGCCTGTGCATCGCGGTCGCCTTCGCCGGCTGCATGATCCGCCTGGGCAACCTGTTCAATTCCGAAATCTACGGCGACGTGACCACGCTCCCCTGGGGCTTCATTTTCGAGCTGCGGGACGAGACGGAGCCCAAGCACCCCACCCAGCTGTATGAGGCCTTCTCATACCTG
>JAEEGF010582926.1_pt1 | contig 10823 bp, 10 predicted proteins | sample 9134171 | NCBI WGS metagenome assembly JAEEGF01 (sample SAMN16246542, study PRJNA631951) | gut metagenome | biome: gut microbiome; feature: rumen; material: AP-attached | host: Bos | place: Iran: Karaj | collected 2018-10 | reverse complement strand
GGCTATTTCTTGCAGCAAAGGAATTGCTATTAATCAAAAAAAAGCCATCTAAAGCTGAATTATGATGTGAGGGAGCATGCTGTTATGTCATTTGCTATGTACCTTTGCACCCATGATTGTTGCAAATATGAGTCTCCATGAGGTTTATGACACACTCATGGATGAGATGCAGAAACTGGACTGGAAACGCGACACCCTCCTTCCGAAAGCTGTTAAGGAGATGAACAGGCAGATGAGTTTTCAGAGCTATGTGATGTATGACTACAAGCTGCCATCATCCAACAACCAGTATATCATCTATTTCTATCGGGAATACCCATTCGGTCCGGTTCTCTCAGCGTATCTTTGTGTGATGTACGATGACAGTAAGCGGTTTATCATCAAGTGGACTGACTGGCGTAAACCTGCGATTCATGTATTTACAAGCCATTTCCTGCAACGCTATAAGGAACGCTTCCTGAAATTGCCAGATTTGACGGCCAATGAGGCTGTGGTCAGATTCCTCACGCGTAATATAGACTTAAAGCCCATGGCTATTGACGAACGTATCAACAAACACGTTAAGAAATACGGCGAGTTTGCCGGGGAGGGGTTTCTGGCAAATGATGGCTTTTGCTTTAAGCTGTCAGGCATAGAGCATCAAGCGGGTAAGGCGCCAGTAGAGATTAGTTTCTTCACAACCTTCATGCCGCTATCAGATATGTCGAAAAGCCAACAAGAGGCCATCTTTGAGGAGTGCATGAAGGATATTGATAACCTGAATTAAAAAGGCACAAAAAGATATTTTACTTTGTTTTCAAATTAAATTGTGCCCGATACTCTCGTGGCGTCATACCGAGCATGCGCTTCACATATCGGGTAAAGTAATTGGTGGTATTAAAGTCCAGTTTGTAGGCGATGTCGGTAATCGTCAGATCATCACGTTTCAGTAGTCGGGCGATTTCTTCGGTCGTAAAGTAATCGATGTAGAAGGAGGCATTGTGGCCAGTGGCCTTCATGCAGCATTCCGATAGGTATTGCGGTGAGATGAAGAGCTTGGAAGCATAGTATTCCACCTTGCGATGGTTGCGGTAATGCCCTTCTTGCAAGATGGCTATAAACTGGCGAGTGATGCGAGCACTCTGGTCGATACCTGTAAGTTCGGCAGCATGATAACGCGAATGGATGTCGTACATGTCAAGCACCATCATCTCAATGCTTCTGGCCACCATCTCTGCATAATATACATGTGCCAGTCGGCTGTGCTGGAATGCTACTTCGGCAAAGTCGTGGAGTATTATTTGCGCTTCGCCGGCAGTCATCCTGATGACAGGGTTTTCTGTCATCGCAAGCAAGCCTTTCATCTCGTAATTACTCTTAGGCGCGATATTCGCATAAACCGCTGCGACACAATGACACTTTTCATGGTGAAGTCATCGCTCGTCCTAATGTCATTTATCAAGGTACGGCTTGGCATGATGATACAATCGTTCGTTTCTACCTCAACCTTCTTATTGTCATTCCTGAACGATAGCTTGCCTGAGGTAACGATGATATGCAGACACGTTCCCATAAAGCCGTCGCTCATAGCATCATACACATCGTCGGTGATAATTACATCGTATTCACGGAGTATATATCTTGCATTATCGTCTGTCATACGCGTACATATTATATTATTGGCGCAAAGATAATGATATTTTTTGGTACATACAAGCAAAAACTGCAAAAAGTGACATTTTTGTCCACATTAGTGTTACATCCCCATCGAAAAAAAGCCGTAACTTTGCCGAGGAATCAATAATACAATTATGGCAAGAAAGAATATTGGCGCAAAGCCTTACATCATGCCCATGCCGGTGATGATGTTGTCGAGTTACGACGAAAACGAGAAACCCACAGCCATGCTCGCTGTATGGGGAGGTATCAGTAATGAAACCGAGATACGCATCACAGTGGCTTCCGAGCGACACACGCTGAAAGGCATCCTGGCCCGACAAGCATTTGTGGTGAGCATGGCACTGTCGAGACTGCAACACAGTGCGATTATCTGGGCATCACTCATGGCGCAAAGGTGGACGACAAGTTCGAGCGTTCAGGTTTTCATACCACCAAGTCGGAATTTGTAGATGCCCCATTGATAGACGAACTCCCCTTTGCCGTAGAGTGTCGCGTGAAGAGTTATGATCCAGAGACGTGGCAGCTCATTGGCGAGATTGTAAACGTTGGTCTCGACGAAAGCATCTTAGGCGACAACGGCAAAGTGTCGTTCGACAAGTTCCATCCCTGGCATTCGACTGGATGACCAAGACCTATTTCGCTATTGGCGCAAAGGCCGGCAATGCCTATAAAGACGGTTTGGCGATTAGACTACCAAATCAGTATAAAATATGCAATGATTAAAAAAAGACATCGCCGAAAAGCAATGTCTCATCTTGTTGGGGTGCCCGGTGGGACTCGAACCCACGACATTCAGAACCACAATCTGACGCTCTAACCAACTGAACTACGGGCACCATGTTGGTTTTGCGGGTGCAAAGGTACGAGTTTTTTTTGGATTGACCAAATAAAACTCGTACTTTTTTCTAAATTTGATTATTTTGCTGGCTGGGCAGGTGCGGCAGGAGCCTCAGGTGCAGCAGGAGCTGCAGGGGCTGCAGCATCTTTCTGCTGGCTGGCACCGAAACCAGGCAGGTTGTTCGGGTTCGTGGCAGGTACCTCATAGTTCTCCATCACAGACACATCGTTGAGAGCCTGAGGAGCAACATAAGCACAAGCAACGCTGAGCACCACCATAGCGGCTGCAAGGCCCCAAGTGGTCTTCTCGATGAAGTCGGTAGTCTTGCGGACACCACCGATCTGGTTGTAAGAAGAGAAGTTGGAAGCCAGGCCTCCACCTTTTGACTCCTGAATGAGCACGATACCGATCATCAGCAGGGCTGCAATCACGATAAGAATTACAAATAGTGTGTACATCTTTTTTACTTATTTTTTTTATTATTATTTAGTATCAATTTCTCTAAGAAACGAATTTGGTCTGCAAAGTAAGCATTTTTTTTCGGAAATTGCAAACTTAATCGCTGAATTATTTCAAGTGCTTTCGAATATCTGCCTTGTTTGATGTAAATTCTGGCCAAAGTTTCAGTAAAATACTCCTCACCCACCCCTTCAGAGGCTATTTCATCGATTTCGACGGATAGTGAGCCAGTTGCAGGGGCCTCACTGAGCACGAGCTTCGGTTTGTCACTATTTATGAAAGTATCAATGAGTTGCTGACCAGGCATTTCGGGCACCTCGGCAGTTTCCCCCATCTCATCTTCCGTATCGAGCAGATAGGCCACGTAGTCGATGGCGGCATCGGCAGGCGTCGGCTTGCGCTTCTTGGTAGTCGGCTTTTCCTCTTCCTTGGGGATGGAATCGAGGAAGTTGTCGATGAGCGATATGGTGCGACTCCCAGCAGGGGCGGCAGAGGCAGCAGTCTGTTGACGGCTGGTCTTGGGCTTGAGCAGGTAATGGGACGCTTCGATCATATTGAAGAGCACACGACGGTCGGTGATATAGATGGCCGCACGGCGCAGTTCCTCATCGAAGGTGGGATCGTGGAGCAGATACAGATTCTGGAGCATCAGCAGACGGACTGTCTGATAGTAGGGATACAGAGCACAGAGGGAGCGCAACTCATAAAGGGTGTCGCGATCCAGGTGTTCCGGGTGTCGTATCAGTTCTGTTATCCGTTCCATCGGTTATTGTTATCTGTCTTTTTTTACCAGTTGGCTACGCAGGCATTGAATATCTGATCGCAGATGTCGTTGACCATCTTGGCTACGAGCTCTTCCTGCACGGAGTTGAGGGAGAGCATGGAGTCATAGGTTTGCACGGCGGTGAACTGCTGTTCGAAGTCCTCGTTATGGTTCACGTTGTTGGTGAATCTCACGTTGACAGTCATCGAGAGCTCCGTCTGGGCAGAGTAACCCTCTGCAGATACCGCCTTGTTACGCTGTTCGTAGCGGGTGATCTCGCCTTCGAGCTTCAGATCGCCGTTGCGTCGCACCAGTTCAAGACGGGTGTGACTGGTGAACTGGTCCTTGAGGGTGTTGTTGAACAACGGGCCCATCGGTCCCCACACGTATGCACTTCGGATGGGGAAGTCGGCTATCTGGATCGTCTTCGTTTTCGAATAGTCGATGCTGGCGCCGTTGAACTTATAGCTGACGGAGCAAGCTGTGAGGATGACGGCTGTTGCCAGCGCCACCACGAGTCTGAGGGATTTATTTGTCCAGTCCATATTGTTTCAGTCTGCGATAAAGGGTGCGGTCGCTGATTCCCAGTTCCTGAGCCGCGCGCTTCCGATTGCCGTGATTGCGCTCCAGCGCCTTTTCGAGCATCTGCTTACTCAGGTCGCTCAGATTCAGGTTTTCCTGTTCTTTTTCGGGTTCCACATATTCCTCGGCCACAGCGTCTTCGGCAGTGGAGAGTGGAGAGTGGAGCGTGGAGAGAGATGCGGGCGTGATGGGAGCCAGTTGCGTAGTGGGCAGCGGTGAACTCACAGGAGTGGTGCCGCCCTGCACATCGTCGAGCTGCTTTTTCAGCGCACTCATCTCGCGACGCATATCATTCACGTTGCCGCGCAGTTCGAAGAGAATCTTATAGAGGATCTCACGTTCGTTCTCAAAGCTGTGGTCGCCACCCTCGCGAGGGATCGTAGCCAACTGGGTGGTCTCGTGATCCTCGGGGATGAAACGGCGCAGGATGTCGGCGGTGATCAGTCGCTCCTGCGAGAGCACGCTGATCTGCTCGGTGATGTTCTTGAGCTGACGCACATTGCCAGGCCACTTGTATTTCAGCAACAGCTGCTTGGCACTCTCATCAAGGGTGATGCGGTCCATCTTGTATTTCTCCGCCATCTGCATGGCAAAGAGACGGAAGAGCAGCACGATGTCCTCACCGCGTTCGCGCAACGAAGGCATCTGGATGGGAATGGAGTTCAGACGGTAGTAGAGGTCTTCGCGGAAGCGCCCCTCGCTGATGGCCTGACGGATGTTGACATTCGTGGCAGCCACGATGCGCACATCGGTTTTGCGGATCTCGGTGCCGCCGACGGGGATATATTCTCCCGTTTCGAGCACACGGAGCAGTCGGGCCTGTGTAGCCATCGGCAACTCTCCCACCTCATCAAGGAACAACGTGCCCTTATTGGCCACACCGAAGTAACCTGGTGAGTCGTTGATGGCGCCCGTATAGGAACCCTTCACGTGTCCGAAGAGCTCGGAGTCAATGGTGCCTTCAGGAATCGAGCCACAGTTGATGGCGAAATACTTCTCGCGTCGGCGAGGGGAATTGTCGTGAATCACGCGGGGGATGATCTCCTTACCCACACCACTCTCTCCGACGATGAGTACAGACAAGTCGGTTGGCGCCACTTGTAATGCGACGTCAAGCACATGGTTCAATGCCTCGCAGTTGCCCACGATATTGTACCGCTGTTTGATGGCCTGTAATTCGGTTGTCTTCATTTGAGCTGACAAAATTACATATTATTTTCGATAAATCTGCAATTTTGGCAGAATTTTAACGGAAAATCACTTTTCAGGCGGTGTTTTAAACTGATCCTTGGCCCTAACGGCGAATCTGGCCTTGTCGCCATCCTCACGTTTCTCGTGATAGAGTTTCGGCAGCGGATTGCCCAACGGTGCATCGTAATCCGCCCGATGACGGAACATATCAACAGCCGTATAGATGGCTTGGCGCATCGACTGTGCGTCGGCCTCGCCCTTACCCGCGATATTAAAGGAGGAATCCTGATCGGGCGTTACCACTACCACCGCGATACCAGCCTTGAGTTTGATACCATATTCCAAGGAGAGCGTCTTGAAAGGCACGACACCCTGATCGTCGTACATCGCCAGCACACCGTCGAAGTCATAGTACATGTCCTTGCCGAAGAACTCATCAGCCACATAGGGTCCGAAGGCCTGGATGCCATTCTTCTCCAACGCCTCGATGGCAGGTTTGATGACCTGCTCTTCTTCCGATCCCAGCTGGGGATTGAGTGCCAGGACGGCGATGCGCGGACTGGAGATGCGGAAGTCGCGACGCAGACTATGGTGGAAGATGGTGCCCTTATCGACTACCTTCTCTACGGTAATGGCCTGCGCCACATCCTTGAGCGGCAGATGGGTGGTGACCAAGCCGATACGAACCTTGTCGCTACACATCACCGTGAGCGCCTTGTCCTCACGCGGAGGATTGGGAGCAGGCTGCACAGGAGCCGTGACGAGGACGTCGAAGAGCCCCTTCTGCAGATCCTCCTTCGCACGAGCCATCGCCTTACGGGCAGCCTCAGCCGACTCCGCCGTGGGTTGGCCGAATTCCACCTTCACCTCCTCGTCGAAGGTTGACAAGAGGTTCAGACGATTGGGATGGGCATCCTCGGCTTTGTCGATCATATGAAACTGGGGCTCCAGCTCCATCGCCTTACGATGAAAGGAGGCCACCTTGGGGGAACCATATATAATCGGTGTACAGAGGTCGAGCATCATGGGATCCTCAAATGCCTTGAGAATCAGCTCGTAGCCGATGCCGTTCGTGTCACCATGCGTGATTGCCACGCGAATCTTTTTATCTTCCATATATTTCAATTATCAATTTTCAATTTCTTAGCTGTACTCAGCAGGCCGCAGGCGGCAAAGATATCCTGTCCCCTACTGGCGCGGATGGTGGTGAAGACACCATGCTTCGTGAGGTAGTCGCGCAACGACTCCATCCGCTTCTCGTCGGCCCCGGGCAGATCGACATCAGGAATCTCGTGGAACCGGATGAGGTTCACACGGCACTCCAGCCCCTGCAACAGTCTGACGATCTCGCGGGCATGCATCGTGGTATCGTTAAGCCCTGCAAAACAGATATACTCGAACGAACAACGGCGCTGATGAGTGAAGTCGTACTGCTTCAAGAGCTCTACCACCTCGGTGATCGACATCTGGCGCTCAGCTGGCATCAACTGCTGACGCTGTTCTGGCAGCGGCGAGTGCATCGAGATGGCCACATGGCACTCACTCTCATCGAGGAAGCGCTTCAGCTTGCCCTTGATACCCACACTACTTACCGTGATGCGACGGGGACTCCAGGCATAGCCCCAATCCGACGTAAGCACCTCGGTGGCCCGTAACACGTTGTCGAGATTGTCCATCGGCTCTCCCTGACCCATAAACACGATGTTCGTGAGGCTCTCGCGCTCCGGCAAAGCATAGATCTGATTCAGGATATCGCCTGCCGTGAGACTGCCTTCAAAGCCTTGTTTACCCGTCTGACAGAACAGACAGTTCATCTTACAGCCCACCTGACAAGACACACAAAGCGTGGCACGATCGCCATCTGGGATATAGACCGTCTCGACGAATTTCGAGCCATCGCCAACGGGAAAGAGATACTTTAATGTTCCATCGATAGAACGCTGGCAATCAATGTGTTGCATCGCCCCGATAACAAACTGCTCAGACAGCTTCTCGCGATTCGCCTTAGAGATATTGGTCATCTCGTCGATGCTACTCACGTGCTGCTGATAGAGCCACTTCGCTATCTGACCAGCCGTGAACTGGGGCATCCCCAGCTCCTTCACGACAGTCTTCAATTCGTCGAGCGACATGCCAAGCAAAACTCTCTTATCCTGCTGCATCTGTTTCTTTTTGGCTGCAAAGATAGTGCAAACTGAGCGAAAAACCAAATAAATTTGAGTTTTTACCTGTTTTATTTGGTATTCTCAAATATTTTTGCGAATTTTGCGCCTAATTAAAACAGAAATCAAATCCCAATGAGAGAAAAAATTGATTGTTTCTTGCCTTGCGGTTCCATCCAGGTCACACAGCAGATTGTGGCTCAGTTGAGGGGCAGCAAGTCAATCCAACGTATATTCCTTTTAGTTTCAGAACCGCTTTCGAACGAAGATGCAGACAGTTTCAAGGACTGCCAACAGGTGGAGGCAGGCAACCTGACCAGTAGTCAGACGCTGGCGAACATTGCCGAACAGGCCAAAGCCGACTACGTGTTGCTGCAGACGAAGCCCAACCAGTTGGAGATCGGCTTAGGAGCCCTCGACAGACTAGTGCGCGTGGCGTTCGATGCCGATGCAGCGATGGTGTATGCCGACCATTTCGACATCATCGAGGGGGAGCGTAAGCCCCACCCCGTCATCGACTATCAGTTGGGTAGTATCCGCGACGACTTCGACTTCGGTTCGCTGATCCTCGTGAAGACCGCGTTGCTGCAGGCGTTTGCCTCACAGGCCGAGGAGCACCCCTATCAGCATGCGGGGCTCTATGCCCTTCGCCTCTTCCTGAGCAGGAACGGACGTATCTTCCACATCAACGAGAAGCTCTATACCGAGGAAGAGACCGATACCCGTGCCTCTGGCGTGAAGCAGTTTGACTACGTGAACCCACGTAACCGTGAGGTGCAGATCGAGATGGAACAGGCCGCTACCGCCCATCTGGCGGAGATCGGCGCGAAGATCGACCCCTCCTATTACCGTCGTCCTGACTTCAACGAACAGGAGTTTGACGTCGAGGCCTCCGTCGTGATTCCCGTCTATAACCGGGAGAAGACCATCTGCGACGCCGTGAACAGCGCCCTCAATCAGAAGGCGAACTTCAAGTATAATGTCATCGTGGTGGATAACCACTCTACAGACCGTACGACGGAGCTGTTGGAGGGCATCCATGACGAGCGACTGATCCATATCATCCCAGAACGTACGGACTTAGGCATTGGCGGCTGCTGGAATACTGCCATCCATGATGACCGGTGTGGACGCTTTGCCGTACAGCTCGACTCCGACGACCTCTATTCCTCGCCGAAGACCCTGCAGCAGGTGGTGGATGCCTTCCACAAGCAGAATGCAGCGATGGTGATCGGTAGTTACCGCATGTGCGACTTCGACCTGAACACCTTGCCGCCAGGACTCATCGACCACAAGGAGTGGACGGATGAGAACGGCCCCAACAACGCCCTGCGCATCAATGGTTTAGGTGCTCCCCGTGCCTTCTTCACCCCCTTGCTGCGACAGATCGGCTTCCCCAACACCTCGTATGGTGAGGACTATGCCTTGGGACTGATCTTCTCGCGCCATTATCGCATCGGACGCATCTTCACGGAGCTCTATCTGTGTCGCCGTTGGGGAGGTAACAGCGATGCAGCCCTCAGCATTGACAAGATCAACGCCAACAACCTCTATAAAGACCAGTTGCGCACCCTTGAGATCCTGGCACGTCAGCAGATGCTGCAAGGACGTCAGGAGCAGATGGTGGATTCGCCTTTGCTGCGCTTCTTCAACCGTCAGTTGGAGAAATGGGACGATGCCCGTCGTCGCTATCGGGAGCTGCGTAACGTGAAGACCCGTGAGTTGGCTGTGGGTTCCTCGACGATGCAAGTACAATGGAATCCCGCGCGTATCGTCTCTACAGGTGCCAGCATCGACAAGCAGGCGGTGGCAGCACGTCCCTGTTTCCTCTGCGAACAGAACCGTCCGAAGGAGCAGGTGAAGAAGAACATCGGCAATCAATATGACCTGCTGGTGAACCCCTTCCCCATCCTGCCTATCCACTTCACCATTCCCAGCGTGAAGCACGAGCCGCAGCTAATCCACAACAGCTACGGACAGATCCATAAGCTGTTGGAAGAATATCCGGAGATGTTGGTCTTCTATAATGGTCCGAAGTGTGGCGCGTCGGCTCCTGATCATGCCCATTTCCAGGCTGGTACGAGCGGTGTGCTGCCCATGCAGTTGTCGTGGCAACGGTTGAGTCGTAACATGACGCAGATCGTGAGTCTGAATGAGCACGAGGACATCTCTGTGATTGAGGAGTATCCTTGTCCTGCCCTGCTGATCCGAAGCCGTTCACAGTATGGTGACGAACAGCTGTTCCTAAGACTTTACGAGGCCCTGCCGATGCAGGACGACGATACAGAGCCCATGATGAACATCGTGAGCTGGCGTCGTGATGACGACTTCCTCTCTGTGGTGTTCCCACGCAGGAAGCACCGTCCCGACTGCTATTATGCAACGGGCAACGACCAGTATATCATCAGTCCGGGTGCCCTCGACATGTCGGGTCTGATCATCACGCCACGACAGGAGGACTTCGAGCGGCTGACGCCTGAAACGGCACTTGGCATCCTGAATGAGGTGTCGCTCACCAAGGACGAGTTCCAGCAGGTCATCGACAAGCTGAAGACCTCTACCCAGACTTTTCACTCCTCACTCCTCACTTCTCACTTCCAGAAGGAGCCTGATGTCAATGTAGGCATCGTCTCGGCAGAGAAGATCTCATTTACCCTCAACAGTCCTTATATCGCCAAGGGCGAGGTGATCACAGGTGAGCAGACGGTAGAATTCTCCGAGGGTGGAATCCTGTGGCGCGGTACACAATATCGCGAACTCAACTTCACGCCCCAGGCCCCCGACGCCTCGTTCTCACTCCACGATGTCACCATCGGCGTGAACTTCCATTGGGAACGTAAGGAGACACAGGTGTTCGAGGGAACGCTCCACCTGGTGGTAGAGGCAGATCAGATTGTTGCCATCAACGAGTTGCCGGTAGAGAAATACCTCACGAGTGTCATCTCCAGCGAGATGTCGGCCACCTCTTCATTAGAGTTCCTGAAGGCCCACGCCGTCATCTCCCGTTCGTGGCTCCTTGCCCAGATGGAGAAGCGTCAGCAGCGCGAGAACGGTAGCGACGGCTTCTTCTCATTCATCAAGAAAGACGACGAGATCATCCGCTGGTACGACCGCGAGGATCATACAATCTTCGATGTCTGCGCAGCTGATCATTGTCCGCGTTATCAAG
>JAEEGF010266532.1_pt1 | contig 10823 bp, 7 predicted proteins | sample 9134171 | NCBI WGS metagenome assembly JAEEGF01 (sample SAMN16246542, study PRJNA631951) | gut metagenome | biome: gut microbiome; feature: rumen; material: AP-attached | host: Bos | place: Iran: Karaj | collected 2018-10 | reverse complement strand
ATACTCATTGTATTTCTTTCCAAGATACTCATCAATACATATAGTTTGATTTTTAGATATTGGATGTCTTTTAATCACCTCATCCCTTACAAGTTCTTTTCTTTTTTCCATCGAGAGATAATGATTAAATCGAACTTGCATCAAATAAAAATTATCACGTTTAGCCTCAAAATACAGTACTGATTCTATCGTACAATTTTCGTACACCTTTTTAGTAACACATGACGATTTTTGAGCAACATTATAATTATCAGTTCTTGCCGTTGAGCAACAACAGAACAAAATGCAAAGAAGAAACAAAACACTTTTTTTCATAGAGATATCATTTTAGATGAGTTTGTGACGCTATTATATTCAGTCCGACTTGCAAGCAACAGAAAAATGGTTGCAAACCAATATTTGGAATGTCGTTGCAACAGAACCTTTCGTCAGTTGCAAAATTACAAAAAAAGTTTCTCAGAAAAACAACTGTTCCCCGAAAAGAATTCGACAGAACTCCATTCGGGGAACATTGTTATAATGAAATCAGAAATTACCAGATGTCAACGCTCTCCTTGGCTGGAACGAACAGTTTGTCGCCTTCCTTAACGCCAAATGCCTCGTACCATGAGTTGATGTGTGGAAGAGAACATTCTCATCCATAACAGATTATATGGTCTTAATTATCTGTGAAAACAAAGTAATATTGATTGTTTCTGATGGTCATCTACAAACTTTTAAGCCCGATTTCAACTCTACGCGTAAAGTGTCATTAATTATTCGTTGTCCATTATACATAATGAAGTTTGACGGTAGAATAGACAATACCAAGGGCTCAACTTCGCTAATGGATGTTTCTTTTCGATTAAATCCTAAACGAATAGAGAAAGACTCTTCCTTACGTTGTTTATACTCATGCACGCCTTTACAAGGTAAATAACTTAGAATAATCAAGTTATCATCATTAGTACACAATTTCAGAGAGTCATAATTCACAGTACAATCACCCTTCAAACTATAGTGTAAATAATAACAGCCATGAAAATACGAACAACTAACCTGTATCGTACTTGTCTCATTCTGTAATTCCACTATCCGCTTGTTATAACCTTCAAATGCTTGCATATGCCAAATATCGCAAGAATAAAAAAAACAAGTCAATATTAGAAAAAACAAACAATGTTTTAATTTATTATTACCACGCAATCTCTGTGTTCCACCATGGATAATGATTGACAAAATCTTCATAATAATTTCTTTTAGCAACAAAATCTCCTTTTAATAGTAATGCATTCAAACCCTGAATACCATAGTTTAATAAGAATAAGTCATTCATTGTACGTGAGTTCCCCGAAAAGAATTCGACAGAACTCCATTCGGGGAACATTGTTATGATGAAATAAAAGAACTTACCAGATGTCTACGCGCTCCTTGGCTGGAACGAACAGTTTGTCGCCTTCCTTAACGCCAAATGCCTCGTACCATGAGTTGATGTGTGGAAGAGTTCCGTTTACACGCCATCTGCCAAGTGCATGAGGGTCGCTCTTTGTGCGCTTGCGAATTTCAGCCTCGCGGATGTTGCCTGCCCAAACGGTAGCGTATGCAAGGAAGAAACGCTGTGCAGGAGTAAAGCCGTCCTTATCCTTCAGAGGAGCATCCTTTGTAGCGTTGAGGAATGCCTGATAAGCAACCTGCAAGCCTCCGTGGTCGGCAAGGTTCTCGCCAAGGGTGAGCTTACCGTTAGCCTTCAAGTCGTCGAGTACGTTGATGTTGCTGAAGAACTCGGCAAGCGGAGTAACATGAGCTGTGAACTTCTCGGCATCGCCTGTAGCCCACCACTCGTGAAGGTTTCCGTCCTTGTCGAACTGACGACCCTGATCGTCGAATCCGTGAGTCATCTCATGACCGATAACAACACCGATTGCTCCGTAGTTGAAGGCATCATCAGCCTCCATGTCGAAGAATGGGTACTGAAGGATTCCGGCAGGGAAGCAAATCTCGTTTGTTGTTGGGTTGTAGTATGCGTTTACGGTCTGAGGAGTCATGAACCACTCGTCGCGGTCAACAGGCTTGTTGTACTTCTTCTCAATGGCGTATGCAGTCTCGCACTCGCTAACAGTCATGATGTTCTCCCAAAGGCTCTTGTCTGTTGTGATGTCCATGTGAGAGTAGTCTCTCCACTTGTCAGGATAACCAATCTTAACGTAGAAGCTGTTAAGCTTGTCGAGAGCCACCTTCTTTGTCTCCTCGCTCATCCAGTCCTGAGCCTTGATACGCTCGCCAAGGGCAACCTGAAGGTTCTTTACGAGGTTAACCATGCGCTCCTTGTGAGATGCTGGGAAGTACTTCTCTACATACATCTGACCAACAGCCTCGCCAAGTACGCCGCTGCAAAGGCTTACGGCACGCTTCCAGCGTGGAGTCTGCTGAAGACGACCGCTCAGAGTCTTTCCGTAGAACTCGAAGTTCTGCTTGCGGATGTCGTCGGTAAGATAGTTGGCAGCCTCGTCTATGTAATGCCACTCAAGATATGCCTTCTGAGCCTCTACCTTCTCGTCGCGAAGGATGGCGTTAACCTCGAGCATCTGCTCTGGCTGGCCAAGGTCGATGAACTCAGGAGCCTCAACCTTCCATGACTTGAAGATAAGGTCGAAGTCGATATTCTTGTAAGCATTCTTCAGGGCTGAATATGCAGTCTTGTGATAGTTGCTTTCAGGGTCGCGAAGCTCGGTACGGCTCTTTGAAGCCTTAGCGATGCGAGTCTCGATGCGGAGAACGTCCTCCATCTTGCGAGTGGCAGTCTTCTCATTGTCGCCAACAAGCATGAACATCTTGACGATGTGCTTGCGGAAGGCAGTCATTATCTCTTTTGTGTGCTCGTCGGTATCAACATAATAGTCTTTCTGACCGAGTGACAGACCGCTCTGTCCCATGCCCACGATGTTGTTCTTGCTGTCCTTCATGTCGGCCTCGATGCCTGTGTAGAAGTAGCCGCCAATACCCTTGTGCGAAAGCTTTACCATCATCGGGAAGATTTCGGTATTCTTCTTGATGGCACGAATCTGCTTGAGGTCAGCCATCAGAGGCTTTACGCCGTTCTTGTTAAGCGTTGTGCTGTCCATAACCTGATTGTAGAGGGTTGCAATCTTGTATGCAACGCTGCCCTTCTCGTTGCTCTTGCCAGAGATTTCGAGAATCAGGTCGTTAAGTTGCTTGCGGTTGTCCTCGGCAATTTTGTCGAAAGAGCCGTAGCGTGAATACTCGTCGGACAGCGGATTGTTCTTCATCCAGCCGCCGCAAGCAAACTCATAGAAGTCGTCGCCGGGGCGCACACTCTTGTCGAAGTTCTCCAAGCGCAAGCCCGATTTTAAGTTGTCTTGTGCAAAAGCCATTGTAGTTGCTGCAAATGACATTAAGATTAAACTTTTTACTCTCATTTTTTTATATTAGAAAAGTTATTAAACAACCGGAGGTCGCCTTTTCTGAGGGGCGATTGTTCCGGCCATGCTACAATTATGATTTTTCCTTATGCGTTCTTAGCCTCTTCGAGTTCCTCGCTCGCCTTCTCCCATTGCTCAACGGCGGCATCGACCTTGTTCTTCAGTTCGCCGTACTGCGCGCATAGCTGCATGTCAGCCGCACCTTCGGGAGTAGACATCTTTGCCTCGATGTCGGCAAGTTCGGTTTCGAGTTTCTCGATGAGTTTCTCGGCATCCTCTACAGCCCTTTCGAGTTTTCGTAGAACCTTTGCCTGTGCCTTCTGCTCCTCGTAGCTTAGTTTGCCCTCGCTTGGCTGAGCCGATGCCGACGGAGTGGCAGCCGTTCCGGTTGCCTGTGCCAGCGTTGTGTTCTTTTCGAGTTGCTGAAGGCTGTCGATGTTCTTGTGCTGAAGGAAGTCGTAGATGCCGCCAAGATGCTCGCGTACTTTTCCTCCGCCAAACTCGTAGACTTTGTCAACCAGTCCGTCGAGGAACTCGCGGTCGTGGCTAACAACGATAACCGTTCCGTCGAACTCCTTGATAGCCTCTTTCAGCACGTCCTTTGAGCGCATGTCGAGGTGGTTGGTAGGCTCATCGAGAATGAGGAAGTTTACGGGTTCGAGCAGAAGCTTTATCATAGCCAGTCGGCTGCGCTCGCCGCCCGAGAGCACTTTTACTTTCTTGTCTGATGCCTCGCCGCCAAACATGAACGCGCCCAGAATGTCGCGAATCTTTGTTCTGATGTCGCCCTTGGCAACGCGGTCTATCGTGTCGAATACGGTTGTCTCGCCGTCGAGCAACTGCGCCTGATTCTGAGCAAAGTAGCCCAGCTGCACGTTATGTCCCACGGTAAGATGTCCGTCGAACGGAATCTCACCCATCACGCATTTCACGAGGGTTGACTTTCCTTCGCCGTTCTTTCCGACGAAAGCCACCTTCTCGCCTCGCTTTATTCTGAAGTTCACATCGCTGAATACCTGATGGTCGCCGTATGACTTTGCCACGTCCTCGCAGATGAGCGGATAGTCGCCGCTTCGGCTTGCTGCCGGGAATTTAAGGTGAAGCGATGAGTTGTCAACCTCGTCAACTTCAATAGGTATTATCTTTTCGAGTTGCTTGATGCGACTCTGCACCTGAACGGCCTTCGTTGCCTTATAGCGGAATCGCTCAATGAAATCGTTTATCTCGGCAATCTCTTTCTGCTGATTCTCGTAGGCGCGAAGTTGCTGCTCGCGTCGTTCGGCACGCATCTGCACATACTCGTCGTACTTTACCTTGTAGTCGTATATTCGTCCGCAGCTAATCTCGAGCGTGCGTGTTGTTACGTTGTTTATGAAAGCGCGGTCGTGGCTTACCAGAACCACGGCATTGGCGCGTGTTGCAAGGAAGTTCTCGAGCCATTGTATACTCTCGATGTCGAGGTGGTTGGTAGGCTCGTCGAGCAGAAGCACGTCGGGCTTGCGCAGAAGCAGTTTTGCCAGTTCTATGCGCATACGCCATCCGCCGCTGAACTCGCTCGTAGGGCGGTCGAAGTCTGAGCGTTGAAAGCCCAAACCGATAAGCGTGCGCTCCATCTCGGCGCGATAGTTCATTCCGCCCATCATCTGAAAGCGTTCCTGCTCGTGGGTGAATGTCTCTACCAGTTTGGCATAACTCTCGCTCTCGTAGTCGGTACGCTCTGCCATTTCGTTGTTCATCTTCTCGAGTCTGGCCTGCATCTCGCTTATGTGCGCAAAGGCTTGCTCGGCCTCTTCGATAACGGTATGCTCGTCGCTCAGCACCATAACCTGCGGCAGATAGCCTATGGTGGTATCTTTCGGAACAGACACCACGCCTCCGGTTGGAAGCTGCAATCCTGCCAGAATCTTGAGCATGGTACTCTTGCCTGCACCATTCTTGCCAACAAGGGCAATGCGGTCCTTGTTGTTAATTACATACGATACGTTCTGAAACAATGGTCGGGCAGCAAACTCTACCTCTAAGTTTTCAACTGAAATCACTTTTCTGCAAGTTTATTGAATAATGTTGCAAAGATACAGCAAACTGATTGCTATACAAAATAAATGTATCTGTTTTTTACGCTTTTGTGGCACTTATCTTGATGATAATTAAGTCTGTTGGCTTTATTTTACACTATTTTGACTTTCTTTTACCACCTGCATATCGGGGCAAACCGTTATTTTTGCAGTCAGAAACTTTTTAACAAATATTATAATGAAGAAATTCCTAACTATTCTACTAACATTAGTCTGCCTAAGCCTCGGCGCGGCGGCAGAGAACTATCCTTATCAGAGCGATGTGCTCTGGGTAACCGTTCCGTCGCACGCCGACTGGCTTTACAAGACTGGCGAGAAGGCAACGGTTTCGGTACAGCTTCTGCGCTACGGAATGCCGTGCGATGGCATTAAGGTTGATTACGAACTGGGCGGCGACCGTATGCCTGCCGACAAGAAAGGCTCTGTTGTGCTGAAAGACGGCAAGGCTACAATAGAGATTGGAACGATGAAGAAGCCGGGATTCCGCGACTGCGTGCTGAAGACCGAGATTGACGGACAGAAATACACGCATCACGTCAAGGTGGGTTTCTCGCCCGAGAAACTTCAGCCTTACACCAAGATGCCGTCGGACTTCGACCAGTTCTGGAAAGAGACTCTCGACAAGGCTTCGGAAGTGCCTATGAAGGTAACAAAGGAGTTCTGCGCCAAATATTCGAGCGAGAAGGTTGACTGCTATCTGGTGCGCATCCCGTGCTACAAGAAGAACCAATGTATATACGGCTATCTTACCATGCCTAAGAAGGAGGGCAAATATCCGGTGGTGGTCAGTCCTCCGGGAGCAGGCATCAAGCCTATGGACCCTATGAAGACCATCTTCTATGCCGAGAGTGGCTGCATACGCCTCGACCTCGAGATTCACGGCATACGCCCCGATGTTGACAAGGATACATACAAGGATATTGCGGCTGCCTTCTGCAACGGCGACAACAGTTATCTGGTAAATGGCATAGACTGCAAGGAAAACTACTACATGCGCAAGGTCTACGCCGGATGTGTGCGCGCCTGCGAGTATGCCAAGACTCTGCCTAACTGGGACGGCAAGAATCTAATTGTTCAGGGCGGAAGCCAAGGCGGCGCGCTCGCCATCGTTACGGCTGCGCTCTGCCCCGATGTAACGCTGTGCGTAAGCAATCATCCTGCCCTGAGCGACATGGCAGGCTATCTCGACAACCGCGGTGGCGGCTACCCTCACCTTAACCACGGCTTCAACAACCAACTAACCGAGCAGAAGGTCAAGACGCTTGCCTACTACGACGTTGTAAACTTTGCCAAAATCCTAAAATGTCCTATATTCCTTACTTGGGGTTACAACGACAACACTTGTCCGCCAACCACCAGCTACATTGTGTGGAACGTTATTACCTCGAAGAAGGAAAGCCTCATCACCCCCATCAACGAACATTGGACTTCAACCAGAACACGCCACGTTCAACTTGAATGGATTATGAAGAATCTGAAATAATTGGTAATGAGGGTGTATTGCCTTACAAACACTTTATCGTTGATGATTTTTTGTAAAACAACCATAGAAAGTGAATGCTTCGATGCTAGTTACACTATTCGGAATAGTGATAGTTTGTAAACTGCTGCAGTAATAGTTTTTATAAAGTATTGATAGTTAATTGATTGCATGTTAAAAGGTAGAAAAGTGACGATAGAAAATATGAGAGATAGCAGAGAAGGTGAATATTTAACGTTTTTAATGTTTTTTAAGGCGTTTTGTGAGGATTAGATTGCTGATTCAATGCTAATGCAGTAGATTTTGGGTACAAAGGAACTAATCCTTTCAAACATTATTAATATGGAATGGCTTCCCCATAGGTGAACTTTTCAAATACTGGGAATGCATTCAAAAGAAGAGCATAAAGATTTGGCTTAAATCCAGTGTTCATACGGCTTTAAATTTAGTGCTAAAATTTCAAATTAGCAAAGAAATGGGTAGAAAAATGCTATTTCGAGGGTGATTTTTGGCACTTTTTAATTTAAAATGACACTTTGAGTGTATAATTTAAGAGTATTTCGCTCGTATTTGATATAAAATGTGTAACTTTGCAGCGTCGTGCCTACGCTGTGCCATCTGAAAAGGATGCGCGGATGGACGGGACACTACATAATGTAAAAGCGTCATCGATGCTTTGTCTGTTGGCTTCTTGAAACCTAGGAAATTTCAATTGTGTGTCAAGGACAATGTCAGAAGTGAATGCTACGGGTATGCAATAATGGTATCCCGGGGTGTGCATGAGGGTATATTATATCCTCAAGGCACACTTTTCCGGAGGTACGTGCAACATACCGGCGTAGGCAGTCACTCTACAAGTTCACACACAAGGGTTTTCCTAGGACCTCAAGAGCGGACGAGTAGAGTTGGAGGCCTACGTTTTTTGCGTTTGTAGTAAACAGAACAGAATTAAACACTCCTTTCTAGGGCTTCGGAAAGGCATTTAAGATAGTAGCACGATATGACAGAAGAAGAAACTCTGTTACTTTCCTGAAGAAATTCGTTGAGGGAAGAAGATGTTATCTCAAACGACTATTCTATTGACGGTGAAACTGTCACTCTAACCGTTACACGGTGTGTTAACGAAAATGACATTGGCAAGAGTTTGATTGTAAAATGTCGTCTTCATGTAGATGATATAAACAGAGCTATAGAGCTTCTGTCGAGCAAAAGAGATTGTCTCATTTTTTAATTTAACAAACATACATCATGAAAATCTTAAAGTTTTTTTTCTTCGTGTTGATAACGATATGTTATTCAACGCCAGCTAGTGCAAAAAAAAAGATCCAGAGTGACATCTATCGAAGGAACTCTCTTTGCACCTATTTTATCTCTGACGTTAACCTAATGGTTTCAGAACAGGGTGTTGACAAAGAAATCAAAAAATTTCTTGACAACTATGTGATTTCCGACAAGTATGATGATCATACCATCGGTAGTAGATATGTTAGTGTTAATAACATTTCTTTTTCGGATGAAGACAGGGATATGGTAGATCCTAAGTTCGCAAAAAAGAGAAGCAAGAAGCCTAGTAAATTTGGAGCAATTCTTCAAGGGTTGGCAGAACAAAATCCAGACTACGAAAAAAAAAAGGCAGAGCAGGACGCTCAATGGAAAGACATGGACATACGTTCTTTTGCGTCATCACATCCAGAAATATTTTCTGCGACAACACAGGAAGAATATGAAGAAAATACTCAAAAGACTGCCGCAAAGATTTACAGGTATCTATCTGATAACAAATTTGCTAATCAATTAATAGCAAAGTGGTTCAACGCAAAGAACAATAAAACAGAAGGATCACACTATGACTTATCTCTTATTCAGGAGAGAGGCTTGTATAACGCTTCAGAATTAGACGTGATGCGTGCTAGTGAGTCAACAAGAAAGTGGGCTATTTTGAAAGACGCGGGAATGGAGTTAATACCTCATACTTTTGTTTCATTCACACAGTTTGAAATAATTGATGGTAGAAAATATCAAGAAAGACAAAATAGTAGCCAGGCAGGAAAAGATGCTAGCAAAATGGTCGGAAAGATGTTTGGTAAATCTCAGGATTATATGGATAATCTTAATAGAGACACTGAAGCTGAAACAGCAGGATACTACATTACCTCTACAACTTACCTGTTTCAGTTAGAATGGACAAATGAATCTCTTGAAAAGTTTATCAATGAATACTGGGAAGCCGATTTGTCAAAACTCATGAATAGCGATGAGTTTTCTTTGAAATATCTAGGTTATAAGCGAAATACTGTCAATACAACAGAAAGTGTGATGGGTAAAGGCACAAAATTATTAGGTAACTTTTTCAAAGAGGCTGTTAGCGGTGCTCTTGCCAAAACTCTTGGTGGTCAGTCAGACGCACAGGTTGATGCTGCAAGACGATCTAGCCATGAGGCCACTAGACAAGCCCAGACATTGCAAATGACAGAACAGTCATTAATACGTTCAATTGATGCTACTTATCTTGCATTGCAAAAAGCTCATGAAGAATTTAAGGTTAAAGCTCCGTTGATTGACGTAGAAAAGAACAGTATTACCGCCTTTATAGGATTAAAAGAAGGCGTTACTGCCAAAACAGAATTTGAGGTTCTTGAAAGAACTTACAATAAGAAGAAAGAAATATACGAATACAAGAAAGTTGGCAAACTAAAAGTCGACAAAAAAAGAATCTGGGATAATAGATATACTTTGATAGACGTAGGCTCAAATGTTGTAGGAAAAGGAAAGAATGCCACAACCATTGACAGAACCTATTTAACAGGAAGTGCAAGCAACTTAGCTCCTGGCATGTTGTTAAGACAGATCAAGTAATAATAAATCAGAAGAGGTGTGCCAAGATGATTGACACATCCTCTTCATTATAAAATAGGACTATGTACAAATTTTTCGTTTCAATTGTAACCATAGCATTGTTTTTTTGTGTCGGTATGTCCGCATTTGCCAAGGCAAATGACCAAAAACAATATGAAATTGAAATTGCTGAGATTGGACAACCTGGCGAACTTGTTGTAAAAGTTTGGTGCTATAGCAAAAAAGCCAATATTAGTGAGAGCGTGTTCAAAGAGTGTGCAATAAACGGCATCATGTTTAAGGGACTTAATGATTCTGGGCGTATGAAAGGACGAAAGCCTCTTGTCGTTGATGGTTACGATAATCACAAAGATTATTTTGACGATTTCTTCGGAAGTGGTGAATATCAAAAATACGCTCGCATAGCCATAAATGGTTACGATTCTGATCTGGAGTTACCATCATACCACCACCGTAGTATTTACCAATCATTGTTGGAGCAAGCCAGATTTTCTTGAATTTCTTTTCTACACCATCGATTGTTACTCTTCCGTTGCATGGTTTGAATTTTCCAAGAAGGCCTTTAATTGCAATTGCTGTATAGTTGATTTTGTCTGTTGAAATTGCACGCTGTTCATCACCCATTTCACAACAGTAACCATCGATACCATAACCGATTCCGTTGATGAATTTTCTTTCCATTCCGTTTACATAAACAGTTGGAAGATTAGCTACGAAATCTTTAAGTGGAATAAGGAAGGACATGAATTTTTCACAGTCTTTTACATCATGAGCAAAGTCATTTCCACTACCTGCTGCATAGTAGTAAACGTTATCCCATTTAATTTTTCCATAAAGATGATTGATTACAACATTTAAAGTTCCGTCTCCACCTACAATTACCAGAGAATCGCCTTCGGCAAGAGGTTTAATGTACTGTACAAGATTTCCTTCTTTTGTGATGTCTTTTACAGTGAATTCTTTGCCAGAAAGAATTCCTTTTACTTCTTCTGA
>JAEEGF010600723.1_pt1 | contig 10824 bp, 8 predicted proteins | sample 9134171 | NCBI WGS metagenome assembly JAEEGF01 (sample SAMN16246542, study PRJNA631951) | gut metagenome | biome: gut microbiome; feature: rumen; material: AP-attached | host: Bos | place: Iran: Karaj | collected 2018-10 | reverse complement strand
CCCGCCCACTACGCGTACCTGATGGACCTCGGGGGCCGATTCTGCCGACGTGGCCGGCTCCAGGAAAGCCGCCAGCAGGGCTTCGGCGTCTTTGTCCTGGCAGTTCACCTGCCGTTTGCCGCGCACCAGGTCCGAAAACTTGCCGCGGTCGGCCATATACAGCGCCTGGGCGGCGAATTCCTCCGGGCTCCAGGCATTTTCGCCCATGGCGAACATGCGGCGGCACAGCTCCATGCGGGCGGCGGCGAACCAGGGATACAGGTTCACCACCCCGGTGAGTTCGTCCAGGTTCAGGGCCTGAATATCTATATGAGCGGCGTTTCCTACCATTGGGCGACGGTTGCATTGAAGATGTCTTCCACCAGTTTCTCGATGATGGTTTCGCAGAGGGTGCCTTCCACCGCATCCAGGGACATGGTGGCGTCAAAATCCTCGTAGGCGCTGAAACTCTTGGAAACGTCGTCTTCGGGGTATTTGCGGTTGGTGAATTCCACTTTTACGGTAACGGTGAGGCGGTTCTGGGCGGCCTGTTCGTCGGCCGTCACGGCCGTGGCCTTTACGTCATAACCGGTAACCTCGCACACCAGTTCCAGGTCTCCGTCCATATCCACCTGCTCCAGGCGGGTGAGCTTGCGGAATTTGTCCTGCAGGGCGTCGGTGAGTTCGCTGGACAGGGACGGGTTCACGCGCAGGGCCTTGTACTCCACGTACGGGATGGTGATGGTGTTCACGTCGGCCTGGATGGAAGTACCTGTGAAGGAATAGATTCCACAGGCGCTCACCAGGGCGGCCAAAACCAGTATGTGCGCGATTCGTTTCATTATTTCTTGCGGTATTCGGGCGGCAGTTTGCGGTACAGGGTGCGCTCGCTCATGCCCAGTTCCTCGGCGGCCTTCTTGCGGTTGCCGTGGTATTTCTCCAGCGCCTGCCGGATGAGTTCTTCCTCGTTGCGGCGCACGCTCAGGTTGGAGAAATCCTCCTGCTCCTGCCATTCGGCCTCTTCCTCTTCGGGAAGCGGCGTGGTGCTCACGGGCAGTTCCCGCCGGTCCAGGCGGGCCTTCAGGGCTTCCCCCTCCTGCTTGAGGTCGAAGATGGCCTTGAAAATAGCCTGCCGCTCCTCGGCGCTGAAGGAAGAGCCGGCCGATGCCCCGGGTCCTTCGTACACCACGGGGATGGGGTCTCCCTGTTCCCGCGGCATAAAGGGCTGGAGCTCCCGGGCGTCCATTTCGATGCGCTGGAGCGTGGGCGTCACCTTCACGGACACCTGGGCCGTGAGGCTCTGGGTGAAACCCTGCAGCTGGCGGATGTTACCCGGCCAGCGGTACTCTTCCAGCATATGGATGGCGTCGGGGCGAAGCGATATCTTGCACATGCCGTTCACCTCCGAGAAGTCCGACGTGAACTTGCGGAACAGCAGATAGATGTCTCCTTTGCGCTCCCGCAGCGGGGGAATGCGGATCTGGGCGGCCGACAGACGGAAGTACAGGTCCTCGCGGAACTTGCCGCGCTTTACGGCCTCGTACAGGTGTACGTTGGTGGCCGCCACCACGCGGACGTCCGTGTGTTCCACCTTGTTGGAACCCACCTTGCGGTATTCCCCGCTTTGCAGCACGCGCAGCAGCAGGGCCTGGGACTCCAACGGCAGTTCGGCGATTTCGTCCAGGAAGAGGGTGCCGCCGTCGGCCTCCTCAAAATAGCCTTTGCGGTTGTCTACGGCGCCGGTGAAAGAACCTCTCACGTGGCCGAAGAGCTCGCTGTTCACCAGCTCCTTGGGCAGGGCGCCGCAGTTGACCACGAAGAAGCTTCCCTGCTTGCGGGGACTGAACTGATGGATGATGCGGGCGAAATTCTCCTTGCCCACGCCGCTTTCTCCCTGAATGAGAACGCTGAGGCCGGTGGGGGCGAACTTCACCGCCGTCTCCAGAGCGTCGTTGAGCACGGGGTCGTTGCCGATGATGTCGTATTTATTCTTTAAGGCTTGCAGGTCCATAGTCGTGCAAATTTACGAAAAATTATGTATATTTGTAGTTGCAGTGAAACAATAACCTTACTATACAGTATGAAAAAATCATTGATGTACGTGGCTGCAGCGCTTCTTACCATTGCCTGCGCCTCTCCCGAAAAGATGGCCAAGATGGCCGAAAACGTGAAAGCCGAATGCAATCCCGCCGTTCTGGAAGTGGTTGCCGGTTCCATTGACGCCAGCGTTTCCGTCACCTATCCCAAGGATTACTTCAATCCCAACGTGATTGTGGAAGTAACCCCCGTGATTGTGTACGAAGGCGGCGAGGCCGCTATGAAGCCCTTCAAGTATCAGGGCGAAAAAGTGAAGGACAACTATAAAGTAGTATCCAAGGCCGGCCAGACCGTGACCGAGAAGGTGCACTTCGACTATGTGGAAGGGATGGAAAAGAGCTACCTGGAGCTGCGCGGCAAGGTGATTGCCGGCAAAAAGACCGTGGCCCTGCCGTCCAAGAAGGTGGCCGACGGCGCCAACACCACCTATATGCTGGTGAAGCGCGCCGGCAACCTGGCCTACAAGAAGGACAACTACCAGGATGTCATCTCCACCTCTACCGAGGGCCAGATCAAGTACCTGGTGAACAGCTCCGACGTCCGCAATTCAGAGCTCAAGGGCCAGTCCGTGAAGGACTTCCTGGCCGCTCTGGATGCCGTCTCCGCCGATGAAAGAAGCACTGTCACCAGCACCGAAATCGTGGCCTACGCTTCTCCCGAAGGCTCCGAGAAACTGAACAACAACTTGTCTGACAACCGTTCCAACAGCGCCAACAAGGCCTGGCAGAAGCTTACCAAGGGCAAGGATGCCGCCGATCCCACCGTGCGCAGCGTGGGTGAAGACTGGGAAGGCTTCAAACAGCTGGTAGAGGAAAGCGACCTGGAGGACAAGCAGCTCATCCTGCGCGTCCTGTCCATGTACAGCGACCCCGCCGTGCGTGAGAACGAAATCCGCAACATGTCCCAGGTGTACACTGCCCTCAAGGGTGAAGTGCTCCCGGAACTGCGCCGCGCCCGCCTCATCGCCAACGTGGAAACCAAGAACTACACCAACGAGGAACTGGTTGAACTGCTGGCCAACAACGACTCTGTGCTGGATGAAGAAGCCCTCCTGCGTGTGGCTTCCGTAGTGAAGGATCCCGCCCAGAAGGAAAGCATCTACCAGAAGGCCATCGAGCGCTTCGACAGCGACCGCGCCCAGTACAACCTGGCCGTCCTGTACCTGGAGCAGGGCAAGGACGCCAAGGCCGAGGCCGGCCTGGCCGAGGTCAAGAGCGTGGACGGTGACGTCCTCAACGCCCAGGGCGTGCTGGCTCTCCACAAGGAAGACCTCAAGACCGCCGAAGACTGCTTCCGCAAGGCCGGCACCCCGGAGGCCAAGGCCAATCTGGGCACCGTGCTCATCCTCACCGGTCAGTACGAGGAAGCCGCCCGCGTCCTGGAGAAACCCCTGGGCTGCTGCCACAACAGCGTCCTGGCCCTCATCCTCACGGACCAGCTGGACAAGGCCCTGAAGACTGCCCACTGCGGAGACCCCAAGGTATGGTACCTCAAGGCCATCATCGCCGCTCGTCAGGGTAAGGCCGATGACGTGAAGAAGAACCTGGAGAAGGCCTTCAAGAAGCCCGAACTGAAAGAACGCGCCGCCCGCGACATCGAGTTCGCCGGTTACGAATTCTAAGACGTGAAGACGGAAGTTTTACTGGACATCATCTTCTGTGCAGTCCTTCTGCCGGGGATGATGTTCCTTTTCCCCACAGGCGAATGGCTCATGTGGCAGCCGGACTATGTCCTGGGCTACATGCTTTGGCTCTATGGCGTGTGGACCCTGAGCCGTCTGGTCCTGGGTCCCGCGCTGTACCAGCGGGGTTGGGTGAGCAAGGTCACGGTGGCAGGTGTCCTCTTCCTGATGGTAGTGGTCACCTTCCTCATGACTCTCACGCCGGTAAACTTCCCCAACAACACCAGCACCCGTGTGGGCGCCATGCTTCCGCATGTGCGTGCCATGTGGGTGCTTTTCCTCTTCGTCAACACCTATGCCTTTACGGTGGGCATCCTGGCGGCCCGCTTCAACGAGCTAAGCACCATGAAAGCGGCGCAGGCGGCCCATGCCGCCGCCACCGAAGCCCTGGAGATGAAGCGCTCGCAGGCCGAGGAAGTGGCCGGCGAGGAAATCCAGATCAAGGCCGACTATAAGGTGATTCACCTGCCCCTGTCGGCCATCAAGTACATCGAGGGCCGCAACAACTACGCCTGTTTCCACCTGGACCACAGGGACGACGTCGTTTCCCAGATTGCCCTCAAGAGCGTGATGGACATGCTGCCGGAAGGGCAGTTCGTGCGCATCCACCGCTCCTACATCGTGCCGGTGTGGCGCATCGAGAAGCGCACCAGCGCCGAGGTCCAGCTGATGGGCGTCAAGGAAAGGCTTCCCATCGGCCGGGCCTACAAAGAGAATTTGAAGAATGGCTAAACAGAAAGACTTTTACGCAACCCGTTCCACCGCCTGGTGGAAGGTGGCCATCGCCATGATAGGCTCCTGCCTGTCCGGCGTCACCTTCGTTTCCGTGCCGGGAATGGTGGGCAATGTGGGATTCGGCTACCTGCAGATGTGCCTGGGCTTTATCCTGGGCTATCTGGTGATTGCTTTCGTGCTCACTCCGCTGTATTTCCGCCTGAACGTGGTGTCCGTGTATGAATACCTGGACAAGCGGTTCGGCGTGGCTTCCCACAAGACGGGCGCGTGGTTTTTCTTCGTGTCTAAGATGCTGGGCGCCAGCGTGCGCCTGTTCCTGATGATTGCCACCCTGCAGCTGCTGGTGGCGGGTCCCGCGGGCATTCCGTTCTGGGTCACCACACTTGTGGTGGTACTGCTGGAATGGCTGTACACCGTACGGGGCGGCGTGAAGGCGGTCATCGGCCTGGATATCGTCAAAACTCTGTGCATGCTGGTGGCGGTGGTGCTGTGCATCGTGCTCATCGGCCGGGAAGTAGGGGAGCCGGACACTTCCATGATGCGCGTCTTCTACTTTGACGACGTGAACCATCCGCAGTTCTTCTGGAAACAGCTGCTGGGCGGCCTGTTCACCGTGGTGGCCTGCACCGGAATGGACCAGGACCTGATGCAGCGCACCCTGGCCTGCAAGAACGTGAAGGATTCCCAGAAAAACCTCATTGTGAGTGTGTTCCTGCAGGTGGTGGTCATCGCCCTTTTCCTGTTCCTGGGCGTTTATCTGTACCAGTTCGCCGCCCTGCACGGCCTGGAGGCCCGCGGCGACGAAATCTTCCCCGCCGTCACCTGGAGCGGCCTGCTGCCGGCTTCGGGCCTGGTGGCCGCCCTCTTCATCATCGGCCTGGTGATGGCCGGTTTCCCGGCGGGCGGCAGCGCCCTCACGGCGCTTACCACGTCCTTCACCATTGACATCCTGGGCGGAAAGGAGGAAAAACGTTCCTGGGTGCACACCGGGATGGCGGTCCTGATGGCCGTGAGCATCGTGGTGTTCAACGCCCTCAATTCCACCAGCGTGATAGACGCGGTGTACCGCCTGGCCAGCTATTCCTACGGTCCCATTCTGGGCCTGTTCACCTTCGGCCTCATTTGCAAACGGAAAGTGCGGGACGCCTGGGTGCCGCTGGTGGCCATCCTGGCACCCGTCCTGTGCCTGGTGCTGGATCTGAACTCGGTTACCTGGTTCAACGGATACCATTTCAGCTATGAGATTTTGCCGATGAACGGCCTTTTCACTCTGGTGGGGCTGTGGCTAATATCCCGGAAATAACCTATGCGACTTGTTTTCTTAACCGACTTTTCTGAACAGTTTCCCTACCGCCTCCTGCGGGGCATCTACAAGTATGCGCAGGAGAACAGGCAGCATTGGACGGTGTGCCGCATGCCGGCATCGATGAGAGAACAGCACACTTTTGAGGACTTTGTATCTTGGTGCAAAGAGTGGCAGGCCGACGTGGTCATCGGCCAGTTCACCCCGGACGTGGACCTGCAGCTGTTCCGCAAGAACGGCATCATCGCCATTGCACAGGACTTTATCTCCCCTTTCCCCGGATTCCCCAATATTACGGCCGATTACCATAAGATGGGAGAAATGGCCGCCGAGCGCTGCGTGGCGCGCGGTTTCCGGGAATTTGCATTCTTCGGGAACAACGGCATGTGCTGGAGCGACGGCCGCCGGGACGGCTTCCGCGATTATCTGGTGGAGGCCGGTTACGGGGACCATCTGTACATTTATAACCGGCAGCGCATCTCTAACCTGTGGTTTTACCGGCAGGACCTGTTGCGGGACTGGCTGCTCTCCCTGCCCAAGCCCGTGGGTGTATTCTGCTGTGACGACAACCAGGCCCTCATCCTGGCCGAAGGCTGCAATGCGCTGGGCATCGAAATCCCTTACCAGGTGGCCATCCTGGGCGTGGACAACGACGAAATCCTGTGCAATATGTCCAACCCGCCTCTCACCTCCATCGACGTGGATATCGAGCGTGGCGGTTATGAAGTGGCCGCCATGGTCACCCAGATGCAGCAAGACCCTTCCTACCAGGGCAACGACATCGTGCTGCAGCCCCTGCACATCGTCACGCGCGAATCCTCCAACCTCATCACCACCAAGGACGTGCAGGTGCACAAGGCGCTCACTTTCATCCATTCCCATCTGGACCGCAAGATCCAGGTGACCGACGTGCTGGCCGAGGTTCCCATGAGCCGCCGCCTGCTGGAGCAGCGCTTCCTCAAAGCCACCGGAAAGTCTGTGTACCAGTATATTTCCGACCAGCGCATCAACTATTTCGCCCGCCTGCTGCTGGATACGGACGAACCCATCGGCAACCTGGCCGCCCGGATGGACGAGCCGGACCCCAAATCCCTGTCCCGCCGTTTCAAGGAATTGAAGGGCTGCACTCCTTCAGAGTACAGAAAGAGAAATTTGCGCAAATCTGGAGCTTAATTTCGCAAAAAGCGTATTTCTCCCTTCCTTTGTCATCTAACTTTGTGTTACTAACCACTTAATCTGATGACTCTAGGAATTGACATCGGTGGAACCACCATCAACCTGGGACTCATTGACGGTGCCCGTGTGCTTAAAAAAGTACAGATTCCGTCGTTCCCCAAGACTGCAACTCTGGACGATACGCTCATCTATCTGGGAGACCAGATAGAGAATTTCCTGGTACCCGGTATCCAGAAAATCGGCATTGGCGTTCCCTCTCTCACAGACCCTGTGAAGGGCATCGTGTACAACGCTGCCAACATTCCCTCCTGGGATGTGGTTCCGCTCAAGGAAACCCTGGAAGCCCGCTTCGACATCCCCGTGTACGTGAACAACGACGCCAACTGCTATGCCATGGGCGCCGCCGTTAAGGTGGGTGAAGGCCCCTCCACCGTGGTCACGGTAACCCTGGGCACCGGCACCGGCGTGGGCATCGTCCTGGACGGCAAGCTCTACAGCGGCACGCACTGCGGCGCGGGAGAAATCGGCGCCATTCCTTACGAGGGCGCCGACTACGAGTCCTTCTGCTCCAAGAAGTACTTTACCGCCCGCAACCTGGATCCCCGCGCCCTCTCCAAGGCCGCTTCAGAGGCCGATGAAAGCGCCATAGCCCATTTCAAGGACTTCGGCCGTCATCTGGGCATCTTCCTTTCCGTGGTGATGTACGCCTACGACGCCGACGTCATCGTGCTGGGCGGCGGCATCGCCCACACCTTCCCGCACTTCAGCGAGGCCATGTGGGAGGCCCTCCGCTGCAACTATCCTTACCAGAACGCCCTGGACAGCCTGAAAATCATCGCCATGCCCGACGAAGACACCGCTCTGGTGGGCGCGGCATCCTTATCATAACACGCCATGAAAAAGTTTTTCCTCCTTTCCTTCATGATGACGCTCGGTATCAGCGCTCTGGCTGGCCCGCTCACCCACTGGACCCTCCGTCAGGAAGGCCAGAAGACCTCTTACCAGGTAACCGTACCCTGCACGGTGGCCGGTGCTCTCAACGAGGCAGGCTTTTTCGGCCCCGATATCCTGGACCAGGACCATTACAAGGCCATTGACAAGAGCATGTTCGACCAGCCCTGGGAGTTCACCACCACCTTCAAGGCCCAGAGCGGCCTGCGCCACGTGCTGCGCTTCGAGGGGCTCAACTATTACGCCGACATCGAACTGAACGGCAAGCTCATCGCCTCCCGCGACACCACCTTCGGCGCCTACAGCGTGCGTGAATTCGACATCACGGCTCTGGCCAAGGGCAAGAATACCCTCAAGGTTACCCTGCGCCGCGCGCACGAGGGAGACCTCAACGCCGGATACGTGGACTGGAACCCCCGTCCCGTGGACGAGAGCATGGGTATCATCCGTCCCGTCACCCTCATCTCCACCCCGGACGTGCAGGTACAGGACATCTACGTGCAGCCCCTGGTGGAACCCTCGGACCTCTCCACCGCCCAGTTCATCGCCAAGGTCACCCTGGTGAACCGCAGCAACAAGGCCGTGGAAGGCACCGTGGAAGGCACCTATGAGGGTGGCAAGTTCCAGGCGCCCGTTTCCCTGGCGGCAGGGGAGAGCAAGCAGATCTCCGTCACCCGGGAAGTGGAGAACCCCCGCATCTGGTGGACGGCCGAACTGGGCAAACCGGAACTCTATCACCTGGACGTAGCCTTCTGCAAAGGAAAGAAGGTTTCCCACAGCGCCAGCGCCACCTTCGGCCTGCGCAGCATTGAAAGCGAAATCACTCCCTTCGGTCACCGCCAGTTTATCCTGAACGGCAAGAAAGTGCTGGTCAAGAGCGCCGGCTGGACCGACGACATCTTTATGCAGGACACTCCCGAAAGCATCGAGGCCCAGATTAAGATGGTGGCCGACATGGGCCTGAACAGCATCCGCTTCGAGAATATCTGGGGCAAGGACCACACGGTGTACGACCTGTGCGACCAATACGGCCTGATGGCCCTGGTGGGCTTCAGCTGCCAGTGGGAGTGGGAAAATTACTGCGGTTTACCGGAAACCAAGGGCTATGGCTGTATCAACGACCCCGCCTCCGAGGCCCTGGCCGTGCGTTATTTCCACGACCAGGTGGTCTGGCTGCGCAACCACCCCTCCGTCATCGGCTGGCTCACCGGCAGCGACCGCATCCCCAACAAACGGCTGGAAACCCAGTATCTGGCCATCTATGAAAAACTTGATTACCGTCCCTATGTGTGCTCGGCCAAGGGTCTCCGCAGCCTGGCCGGCCCTTCCGGCATGAAGATGGAAGGCCCTTACGAGTACGTGGGACCGGATTACTGGTGGATTGACAACCGCAGCGGCGGCAACTATGGTTTCAACACGGAAACCGGCCCCGGCCTGCAGATGCCCCAGATTGAATCCGTGAAGCGCATGGTGGGAGAGAAGGACCTGTGGCCCGTGGGCCCCAACTGGGCCTATCACTGCACGGCTTCCTCTTCCGTGATGAACAACACCTCCTTCCTGGAGAACGCCATGAAGGAACTCTACGGCCACATCGAGGATCTGGACGACTTCATGCGCAAGGCGCACGCCATGGATTATGACGCTACGCGTTCCATGTTCGAGGCTTTCCGTGCCAACGTGCCTGCCGCCACCGGCATCGTCCAGTGGATGCTGAACAGCGCCTGGCCTTCCCTGTACTGGCAGCTGTACGACTGGTACGGCATCCCCACCGCCGGTTACTACGGCGTGAAGGCCGCCAACGCGCCCGTGCAGGCCGTGTACAACTATGGCGACAACTGCGTGTACGTGGTGAACGACGGCGTAAAGGCCGCCCGCTACCAGATCAAGTTCCGCGTGTACGACCGCCACGGTCACCTCACCCATCTGGAGCAGGACAACGTCACTTCCCGTCCCCGCGACCCCCGCAAGGTGGGCAGCCCGGTGCAGGGTCCCGGCTTCCTGGCCGTTGAGGTAATCGGCAAGAACTACCACGCCTCCAACTTCTACTGCATCCCCGGCGAGCTCAACCGCTACAAGTGGCACCGCGCCGACTGGTGGGGCATTCCCATGGAGAAGTACACCAACATGCGCTTCGTCACCCGTCTGCCCAAGACCACCCTTTCCATGCAGGTGGTTCCGGCCGATGGCGGCTATGACGTCACCCTCACCAATGACTCCGACGTCATCGCCTACCAGAACATCCTGAAAGCGCTGGACGACAAGGGCAACCTCATCCCCGGCACCTTCTGGACCGACAATTTCTTCACTGTCCTGCCCGGCGAAAGCCGTACCGTGCACTGCACCCTTCCTGCGGGCTGCGCACAGGCCAAGATCGGCTTCTCCGGCTGGAACGCTAAAATCGCCGAATAATGAAAAAGATTCTCACCATCGTTCTGGCGCTGAGCGCCCTGCAGGTATTTGCCCAGACCCCCGAGGAACTGGACAGGGACCGCTCCAAGTATGCCACCTATTCCTTCTCCAAGGATGACAAATATAAGGTGGAGACGCCTTATGAGACCGTGAAGGTCCAGCAGCCCAAGGGCAAGAAGATCAAGAACGTCATCTTCATGATTGGCGACGGCACCGGCGTAAGCCAGTGGAGCGTGGGCTGGGTGGCCAACGGCGGCGCCCTCAACGTGGACCAGATGCCCGTTCTGGGTTTCTCCCGCACCTACGCCACGGATAAGCTGGTCACCGATTCCTGCGCCGGCGGCAGCGCCCTGGCCACGGGTGTCAAGACCAAGTACGGCTACATCGGCCTGGACCCCGACGGCAATCCCGTGGAATCCAGCCTCCAGTATGCCAAGCGCGTGCTGGGCAAGAAGACAGGCGTCACCGTTACCTGCCGCATCAACGACGCCAC
>JAEEGF011657839.1_pt1 | contig 10825 bp, 10 predicted proteins | sample 9134171 | NCBI WGS metagenome assembly JAEEGF01 (sample SAMN16246542, study PRJNA631951) | gut metagenome | biome: gut microbiome; feature: rumen; material: AP-attached | host: Bos | place: Iran: Karaj | collected 2018-10 | reverse complement strand
ACAGACCAATATGAATGTGTACCACCTATGCACGTCATTGTACAGAAGGGATATTTTCTTGAAGGCTTATGAGGAATATCCCTACCTGTTCCGCAACAAAGAACTGGCGACGGAAGACACCCAGGTGGCATTTATGATGGCCCTGCATGGCGACTTTGCCTATCTGCCTGACGTCACCATGAACTACAGCATCGGCAAGGAGTCTGCCTCTAATACGACAAACGACGAAAGGCAATTCCACTTCATCCGGAAAATCATGAATCTGTGTTACTACCTGACTCAGCAATACCAGATTCACAGCAGCAACGTTGACCGTTTCTTCTCGCGCCGACTCTTTGCACTTAGCATGCATGCCTTCAGAAGCCATCGGCCAGAATTGTATCAGGAAACCTTAAAGTGTGAAAAGGAATGGCATGTTCGCCGTACAATGCCTATCAGACTGGCTTATACGGTCATGCGCCATGAGTGGTTGTGGCAAATAATGTTGAAGGTCAGACTGTTGTTTGTTGCGATGAAGCGACGATTGTCTTGAGAATGGTCACAAGCTGCATGCCGACAACCTGTGGTGACGCCATCTGGTACACCTTTTCTGAAAGCTGACGAGCATTGGCAGGCGTATTCTGAAGGGTCATCAGCATCGCTTTTGCAAAAGCATCTGCATCATCTATCGGAACAATGGTACAGCCGCCTTCAATGCGCAGACATTGGGGAATACATTCCGTAGAAACGACAGGGATGCCCGTCGACATAGCCTCCAACAACACCAAAGGCTGAACTTCGCTACGGCTGGCCAACACAAGTGCATCAGAGAGATAAAGCAAGTCTCTGACTTTTTGCTTGTCTGTTCGTCCATAAGTCTTTACACCTGTCAGCTGCCTGCGGGCTATTTCTTTCTGGCAGTCAGCGCCATCTGTGAAGCGCCCGGCAGCATGTAACTCGATTTCAAACCCCTGGCGCTGCAACTGACCATAAGCATCGAACAGCACATCGTAGCCCTTTCTATAATTATAGTCAGCCAGACAGCAAAAGCGGAACGGCCTGCCTTCGCGCGAAGGTCTTGGACGGTAGGCATAGAAGTCCGTATCAATCGTATTGGACAAATACTGCCAACGATAGTCCTTGCCATAATAGCAGGCGATGTCGTCAACCAGTTCCTCAGACACCGGCAGAACCACGTCAGCACGATGATAGGCCTCCTTCAACAAAGGAATCTGCCAGGCAGAACTCGGCGCCTTGCCAAATTCTTCTTCCAACTGCATCAACGGCAGATGTTCGGTAATAACGTACGGAATGCCATACTCCTGACTGATCTTCATCGCAGCATAGCCAGCCCACTTGGCACAATGGGCATGCAGGATGTCTGGCTTGCCGTATTTCGAGACATAATCTCTAAACATCGACATGACGATGCCCACCCAGCGTTGGACATTGTACTGGACAACTTTCGGAATACCCCGCTGGTAAGACTGACAGACGGTGATGCCATCCAACTGGTGCACATAGCGTCCGTAAGGTAATGTCAGGAAGTCCTTCAGTCCTATCGTCATACCTAATTGCACATTACTTAAGATACGCACCTCATGACCTAAAGCCACAAGAGCCTTGGCCTGATCCAAACAGAACAGACCTCCGTATGGCGGGAAGAAGGATGGAATCTCGAGTATATGCATATAATAGAAGTAAGATGTTAGAGGTAAGAAGTAATAAGTAGAGTCTATTAGGTGAATGAAAACAAAATAGGGACGGATAAACCTCCGCCCCTACCGATTTCTGATTGTCCGTTCTGAAGTTATGCCTCAGCAGGAGCCTCCTCTGCGGGAGCCTCTGCAGCAGCGGCAGCAGCTTCGGCCTCAGCCTTGGCAGCAGCCTCAGCAGCCTTCTTCTCAGCTACCTTCTTGGCAATCTCCTCATTAACCTTCTTCTCCTGAGCCAGTTCCTTGGCAGCAGCGTCCTTCTTGGCCTTAGCCTCGTCGGCAGCTAACTTCTCCAAACCCTTCTGCTTGTCTGCCTTCCAGGCGTCGAACTTCTTCTGGGCTGTAGCCTCGTCGAAAGCGCCCTTCTTAACGCCACCCTTCAGGTGCTTCATCAGGTAAACGCCCTCGCGGCTGAGGATGTTACGAACAGTGTCGGTAGGCTGTGCACCACACTCGACCCAATACAGTGCACGCTCGAAATTCAAGTCTACTGTGGCAGGATTGGTGTTGGGGTTGTAAGTACCAATCTTTTCAGTAAAACGACCATCACGTGGTGCACGAGCGTCAGCGATGACGATGCGGTAGAAAGCATAGCTCTTACGTCCGCCGCGCTGCAATCTGATTTTTGTTGCCATTGTTTAATTCTTTAATTATGTAATGTTTAATTTTTGAATTTCATGCTCTTATCTCGTAAAAGCGGCTGCAAAGGTACAAAAAAGAAGTGAAAAGTGAAGACTGAAAAGCGAAGAATTTGCTTCAGCGATACTTTTTTTAACTATTTTTGGAGCTTTTGGCATTGAGATATGGTGGAAAATGCGTACTTTTGCGCCCGAATTATGAGTCAATGGAATAAAAAGGAACTCTCAATACTGATTCCTAATTATAATAATGTAAGTGTCGAATTAGTCACCTGTCTGCAAAAGCAGGCAGAAGCTCTTGGTATCGACTACGAAATCATCGTTGCCGACGATTGTTCTACCAATCAAGAGGTTATTCGTAAGAATGATGCCATAAACGGACTTCCCCATTGCCGCTATATCGTGAAAGAACAAAATACCGGTAGTGCAGCAACCCGCAACTACTTAAGTACCATTAGCCGTTACCATTGGTTACTTTTCCTTGATTGCGATATAACAATTCCTGATACAGACTATTTGAAGCGTTATGTTTCTGACACACATAACGGAGTCATTAATGGTGGTATCTCCATCATCGATGATACACGCCTGAAGCATAACCTAAGATACTTATATGAGAAAGCGGCAGAGTCAGCGCATACTCCTGATAAGCGGCAGCAACAGCCATACAAAGAATTCCGCTCCACCAATTTCATCATAGAACGGGAAGTGTTTAAGAAATGTCCATTCGATGAACGTTTTAAGCTGAGTGGGTATGAGGATGTACTCTTTGGCAAACAGCTGAAAGAACATTCCATCAGCATCACCCATATCGACAATCCAGTCATGATGACTGACTTTGAAGCCAATCCAGATTATGTGAGCAAAATAGAACGGAGTACAAGAACACTATATACCTTCCGTCAAGATTTGAAAGGCTACTCCCGACTGCTTGACATCACAAGCCGACTGCCCCACTTCCCCATTCGTCTTTGGCACAAACTCTTCGGACGGTTGGAACGCAGGAACTTGACAGGTTCTCATCCAAGACTCTGGATCTTTAAGATTTACAAGTTAGGTTACTTTCTGTCACTTCCCTGAACATTTTCCCTCGCGCACGTACCTTATATTATATTATAGGGACTCAACTTCTTAATAACGCTTAAAAAAAGACGGCTAAAGTAAGGAAAATCATTTTTTTTATAAAAAAGTGCTCGGAAAATTTCCATATCCCACTGAAAATTAGTAACTTTGCAGTCCGAAATAAGAAATCATAAAAAATACAGCAATGACAAAAGCAGATATTATCACTAAAATTGTTGAAACAACAGGCCTCCCCAAGAAGGATGTTGCCGCTACAGTAGAGGCCTTTATGAACGAGATTCGCATCAGCATGGCTGAGCAGAAAGAGAATGTTTATTTGCGTGGTTTTGGTACATTTACCATCAAGCACCGTGCCCAGAAGACCGCCCGTAATATTTCCAAGAATACGACGATGGTCATCGACGCTCACGACATTCCGGCATTCAAGCCCGCAAAGAGTTTTATTGAAAAAATGCAATAATCACACTTAATATTTATTTATTATGCCTAACGGAAAAAAGAAGAAGGGCCACAAGATGGCTACCCACAAGCGCAAGAAGAGACTGCGCAAGAATCGTCATAAGAGCAAGTAAGCCTTTGACACAAAGTAATGGAAGGAGTGTACCAGAGAAACAGAGATGTTTCGGAGGTGCGCTCTTTCAGCATGTAATTATTAGAGTTAATAGTAAAGACAATGACAAGCGAACTTATCATTGATGTTCAGCCGAAGGAGATTTCCATGGCCCTGCTCGAAGACAAGGATCTGGTGGAATACCAGAACGAGAAGCGGGATGAGGCAAGCTACTCCGTCGGCAACATCTATCTCGGGCGTGTGCGAAAGCTCATGCCTGGACTCAACGCCTGCTTCGTCGATGTAGGCTCTGAGCGCGATGCGTTCTTGCATTATCTTGACTTAGGTACTCAATTCAGCTCTTACGAGAAGTATCTTAAACAGGTACAAAGCGACAGGAAGAAACTTTACCCCATTGCCAAGGCTACGCGACTGCCAGACCTTCCTAAGGACGGCAGCGTACAGACCACCTTGAAACAAGGTCAGGACATCTTGGTCCAGGTCGTCAAGGAGCCCATCTCCACAAAGGGTCCCCGCCTGACCTGCGAACTGAGTTTTGCTGGCCGCTACATGGTGCTCATGCCATTCAATGACAAGGTTTCCGTTTCTTCAAAAATCAAGAAAAGCGAGGAACGAGCCCGACTAAAGCAGCTGGTTCAGAGCATCCGTCCCAAGAACTTCGGCGTTATCGTCCGCACATCTGCCGAAGGCAAGCGTGTGGCAGAGCTCGACAAGGAGATGAAAGCTCTCATGAAACGCCGGGAGGACACCATCACCAAAGCCCAGAAAGCTACCAAAGTTCCCCAGTTGTGCTTAGAGGAGACCAGCCGTGCCGTAGCATTGCTTCGCGACGTTTTCGACCCCACCTACGACGGCATCTACGTCAACGACGAAGACATTTTCAATCAGGTGAAGGACTACGTGGCACTCATCGCTCCCGACAAGCAGGACATTGTGAAGATGTACAAAGGCAACGTGCCCATCTTCGACAATTTCAATGTCACGAAACAGCTTAAGTCCAGCTTCGGCCGCACGGTGAACTACAAACGTGGTGCTTACCTCATCATCCAGCACACGGAGGCCATGCACGTCGTCGACGTCAACTCAGGAAATCGCACTCGCTCAGAAAACGGTCAGGAGGCCAATGCCCTTGAAGTCAACCTCGGCGCTGCCGACGAACTGGCCCGCCAGCTTCGTCTGCGCGACATGGGAGGAATCATTGTGGTTGACTTCATCGATATGAACCTCGCCGAAGACCGCCAGATGCTCTATGAACGCATGTGTAAGAACATGCAGAAAGACAGAGCGCGCCACAACATCCTTCCGCTGAGCAAATTCGGTCTGATGCAGATTACGCGTCAGCGTGTTCGCCCGGCAATGGATGTCAATGTCGAGGAAACCTGCCCCACCTGCTTTGGCAAGGGCAAAATCAAGTCGTCTATCCTGTTTACAGACCAATTGGAGAGCAAAATTGACCGCCTGGTCAACAAGATTGGCATCCGCAAGTTCTCGCTGCACGTTCATCCCTACGTTGCTGCCTACATCAACCAGGGTCTTGTTTCCCTGAAACTGAAATGGCAGATGAAATACGGTATGGGACTGCGCATCGTACCCTCTCAGAAACTGGCTTTCCTACAATACGAATTCTACGACAAGGACCGCCAATTCATCGACATGCAGGAAGAAATCGAAACGAATTCCTAACCCTTCACAGCCATGATAGCAGCGCTGAAAATAGTCTTTTGGATATTATTATTCATCGTATTCTATACTTATATAGGTTACGGTCTGCTGCTTTGGCTGTTAGTAAAAATCAAGCACCTCGTCAAGGGTAAGACTGCTCCGGCAGAACTGCCCGCTGACGAGGCGTTACCTACTGTCACTTTCATGGTCTGCGCCTATAACGAACAGGACATCGTAGACCAGAAGATGGAGAACATCCACGCTTTGGACTACCCCTCGGACAAGCTCAGCATTGTCTGGGTGACCGACGGTTCTTCCGACGACACCAATGCCCGCCTGGCCCGCTATCCGGAGGTGGAAGTCATCTTTACTCCCGAGCGTAAGGGAAAGACGGCAGCACTGAACCACGGCATCAGCATGATTCACTCCGACATTACCGTCATGACGGACGCCAACACGATGGTCAATGCTGAAGCCATTCGCGAAATAGTCCGCTGCTTCCAAGACCCACAGGTGGCCTGTGTGGCTGGTGAGAAGCGCGTAACGGCCCGCCACGAGGGACAGAGTGCTGCCATAGGCGAAGGCCTTTACTGGAAATATGAGAGTACGTTGAAGCGTCTCGACGGTGAACTCTATTCCGCTATGGGCGCTGCCGGCGAACTAAACGCCATCCGCACACACCTCTATCGTACTATGCCTGAGAATGCCCTGCTCGACGACTTTGTCATGTCTATGCGGATGGTTGACCAAGGTTACAGAATAGCCTATACGCCTAAGGCTTATGCCATGGAGTATGGTTCTGCAGACATCCATGAAGAGTCGAAGCGGAAGCGCCGCATAGCCGCTGGCGGACTGCAGAGCGTGTGGTGGTTGCGTGGCATGACAAACCCATTTCGCCATTTCGTCGTAGCCTTCCAGTTTGTGTCCCACCGTGTTCTGCGCTGGAGCATCACCCCCGTTGCGCTACTGGCACTTATCCCCTTGAACATCGCCCTGGTCATCATGAATGCCGGGTTGCCTTACACCATTATACTCATTCTACAACTGCTGTTCTATCTGGCAGCACTTTGCGGTTGGCTCCTCGACCGTCAAGGCAGGAAGAACAAACTGCTCTACGTACCTTATTATTTCTTGTTCATGAATGTCAACGTCTTCCGCGGTATGCATTATCTGTACACCCATCAAGGCGGCGGCACATGGGAAAAAGCAAAAAGAGGGTGAATTATTATTAAAAAATTCGCTAATTTCAAAACTTTATTATAACTTTGCAGGGATTTTTGATGTTTTAGGTTTATCATGATTCAAGACGAACGCGAAATCCTGCTTCAAAAGATTGCCGAAGCAAATGCGAAACTACACGCGACAGAGTTGGAACTGGACTCTGCCCGTAAGCGTTTGGAGGAATATGAGGAGAAGGCTCGGAAAGCCGAGAAGGCCAGTAAGATGAAGTCTTTGTTCCTCGCAAACATGAGTCATGAAATCCGCACCCCCCTTAACGCCATCGAAGGTTTCTCACGTATCATGGCCGAAACGGACTCTCCTGACGAACGCATGAAATACATGGAGATTGTGGAGAGTAACAACTCGCGCCTGATGGCGCTCATCAACGACATCCTTGACCTTTCACGCGTCGAGGCGGGCGAGATTTCCGTCAAGAAGACCATGACAGACCTCAACGAGTTATGCCATGGTATACAGAACATCTTCAAGTTCCGCTGCCCTGATACGCTGCAGCTTATCTGGAACAAGCCCAACATGAACGTAACGCTCAACACCGACCCGAACCGCGTCACACAAGTGTTCTCAAACCTTATCAGCAACTCCCTGAAGCATACTATCCGCGGTAGCATCACTTACGGTTACCGCCTGATCAACGACGGCCAGGAGGTGGAGTTCTTTGTCACCGATACAGGGTCAGGCATTGACCCGGAGGATCAGAAGAACATCTTCCAGACCTACGTGTCGCGCGATGCTGAAAACCAGAACGGCTATGGTCTGGGATTGGCGCTCTGCAAAACCATTATCGAGAAGATGGAGGGCCACATCAGCGTATCTTCGAAACTGGGCGAAGGTTCTACGTTCCGTTTCGTCCTGCCCTTCGAGGGTACCATCGGCGGCGTGGTCAAAAACAGCCGCACCACCACAAACTCACGCACTATTCGTTCCACCACTAAGACAGACCTGAAGAATGCTCCCCTCATTCTTGTGGCTGAAGACGAGGACAGCAACTTCGAGCTGGTTCGTATCGTACTGGCCAAGCGCTACCGCCTGATGCGTGCCGTCAACGGCATCGAGGCTGTAACATTCTGTGAGGACGAGCATCCCGACCTGGTACTGATGGACATCCGCATGCCGGACATGAACGGTCTTGACGCCACGCGCATCATCAAGGAGGTCAACCACGATGTACCCATTGTGGCCCTCAGCGCCTACGCCTTTGAAGAGAATATCCGCGAAGCCAAGGCTGCCGGATGCGACGAATTCATGGCTAAACCGTTCCGCGTGGAAGATCTCATTGACATGGTAGAAAAATACACTAACAAATAATTATGGGCAAGTTAGCAGTTTACAAATATGTGGCCATCATGTTTCTTGTGGTCCAGATCATCGTTTCCTTATTCACCTTTATGGGACTCTTTGGCGGTGACGTCACGCCGGTAGGCAACACGGCCCGCGCCATGTTGGTATATGCACTACCTTTACTTATCTGTGCCAACATCCTATTAATCTTCTACTGGCTCATCCGCCGCAGATGGCTGTTTGTGCTCATCCCCGTCATCACGGTAGCTTGTTGCATACCCTATATGGGAACGCTGATTCAGTTCCGTTCCTTGGACAAGAGCGCCGAGGGCAAGACGGGCCTGAAGATTGCCAGCTACAACGTGGCTATGTTCGGCCGCGAGACGTCAGGCTTCATGGCACTCGACATCTTTGCCGAGATGCGCCGTCAGAAAGTAGATGTGCTCTGTATGCAGGAGTACAGCGAGACCAGTGGTGACAAGAAGAATTCCGACACTTACAAGGAGTACTTCCCCTACATGAAGATAGGCCGCGGCGACATGGTCATCTACAGTCGCTATCCCATCAAGGAGAGCAAGACCATCCTCTTCGACGACACTAACAACAGCGCCATGTGGGCCGACATCGACGTCAAGGGCGAGGAGTTACGTGTCTTCAACGTCCACCTGCAGACCACCGGCATCAACCGCACGCTGTACAAGGCCGCAAAACTGCAAGCACAACAAGACTACGACGTCAGCAAGAGCCGTCTGCTCAGTGCCATCTACGGCAACTACATGATGGGCATGATGTTCCGTTCCGGCCAGGCTATCACGGTGGCTAACGAGAAGCGCTCATCGACCAAGCCCTGCATCGTATGCGGCGACTTCAACGATGTGCCCTACTCCTTCGTCTATAACACCATGCTGGGTAATATGGTCGATGGTTTCAAGGAGTGCGGCTCGGGCTTCATGTACACCTTCCGCGGAAATAAGAAGGTACGCATCGACTATATCTTCCACGACGAGTCTCTCAAGGGTCTTACCTACTACAAAGGCGACATGACCAACTCCGACCACTTCCCTGTGTTCATGAAGATTGCCCTATAAGAAGTAAGATGGATGAAGTAAGAAGGATGAGGGAAGAAGTGATATGGAAGACTATATTCTGAACGAACACAACAAGGAGGAGTTTCCTCCTGCGCATACGGCGGAGCACCTGCTGAACCAGACGATGATCCGGCTCTTCGGGTGTGAGCGCTCATTTAATGCGCACATTGAGCGGAAGAAGAGCAAGATGAGTTTCCATCTCGACCACAAGCCCAACCGGCAGGAGGAGCGCGAGATAGAGCGTGAGATGCAACGCCTCATCGAAGAGGATCTGCCCGTGACGTTTGAGTTCGTTACCCGCGACGAGATTCCCGAGGGTGTGGTGCTCGACCGTCTGCCAGACGATGCCTCTGAGACCATCCGTCTGGTGCGCATCGGCGACTACGACGTCTGTCCCTGCATCGGCAAGCATGTACGTTCAACGTCCCAGATAGGCCAGTTCGAGATGCTTGGCACCAACTGGGACGAACACGAACACTCCTTCCGCGTCAGGTTCAAGATTCATTAATACAAAAGCCCTCTTGCTTCGGCAAGAGGGCTTATTCTTTTATCTTACAGTTTCCAGACTTTTCCACCTAAGGCTGGCAGGGCCATCCTCACCGAGGCGTCCTTCTTCAGCCTCATCGCCAGACGCTCTTTAGTCAGCAAGTCAACGGCAACGACAGCCTTCTCCTTAATCTGCAAGTAGTCGAAAGCATGCTCAGGCAGGTTGACATCGACAATAGCCTCGTGGTCATCAAAGTTCACTACCACCAAGAGCAGGTCTTTGTCAGCCTTACGCAGGAAAGCGTACTGCCTTTGCAAATGTCCGTTCACATACATCAGGTCGAACGACACGCCGTCTGTGACAGCCGGATTCTGACGGGCGATGAGCATCACCTTTTTATAGATGTCGAAGAGCTGCTGCTCGTCGTCGGTCAACTTCTTCTGGGCAGCGCGGCACAGGGTGTCGATACTCCAATAGTCGAAGATGGTGGTGCGGCCGTCGTTGCCACTAAAGCCCTCGCGGTCCATGCCGCGCTCGCCGTACTCCTGTCCGGCATACAGCATGAAGGGATTCTGCTGCATCAGCAGCGAGGCTATCATGGCGGGCACGCCCTTCTTAGCATCGGCGGCAAAGAAGTCGCTGGCTATACGCTGTTCATCGTGATTCTCAAGGAAGTAGAGCATGTGGTCGCGGATGTCATCGGTCTGCTGCCAGGCCTGGCTGATGGCCGACGCCGGTGCGTGGTCACACATGACGTTACGCATCGTGTCATACATACCCACCTTGTCGTAGAGCCAGTCGAAGCCGGCAGCCAGATAGCTGCGGTACTCTGAGGGGTTGTACACCTCGCCGATGAACACCAGCTGCTTGTAGCGTTTCTTCACCACGGCTGTAGCGTAAGCCCAAAACTCGGCAGGCACCATCTCAGCCATGTCGCAGCGGAAACCGTCGATGCCCTTCTTGGCCCAGAACAGCAGGATGTCCGTCATCTTCTTCCACGTGTCGGGTATTGGCTCGAAGTGGGGAATGCGACCGGCATAGTAGCCTACGCCATAGTTCAGCTTCACCGTCTCATACCAGTC
>JAEEGF010983336.1_pt1 | contig 10825 bp, 10 predicted proteins | sample 9134171 | NCBI WGS metagenome assembly JAEEGF01 (sample SAMN16246542, study PRJNA631951) | gut metagenome | biome: gut microbiome; feature: rumen; material: AP-attached | host: Bos | place: Iran: Karaj | collected 2018-10 | reverse complement strand
AACCGGATCTTCAGCCAGCAGGAATTCAATGAACTGCTCAAGCAGCTCCATACATTCGGGGATCCTGCCACATTGCGCAGAGAACTCTATGATCACTTTCTGGTCAACCGAAGCAGTGACGGAAAAGAATATTCACTCAATTCCGATCGTCCTTCACTTGAAGAACTGCTGGCACAGTACTGCGGCATAACCGATATCAAAAAAGCTGAAAAGACATCTTCTGATAAGGATCAACAGGTTCCTGCAGGAAACTGCATCGACAGCGATCCTGAAGACGCGGCGGATTTCAGAAACAGGATACACGAAGAAGCACTGAAAAGAGTGCAGCGGATCCGCCCTGAGATCACTTCCGTGATCGACCGCTATCCGCTGGAATCTTATTTTCAGCTCCACTGGGATTACCCCGGCGCCTGGTACAAGATCGTCGCCATCCCGGAAGAAGCGAAAAGCCGGGAGATCCTGATCGATACGATCGTCAGGGACACGCTCAAAGGTTCTGAAAAGAAGTAACCGGACCGGAATATGCTATAGTGAAAAAAAAGGAGAACATCATCATGATCAAGATCTACGGAATGCCTACCTGCCCCTATTGTGACTATGTCCATGAGCAGATCAAAGGACGGGAAGACGAATTTCAATACATCAACATCGGCGAACACATCGGGAATCTGAGTGCCTTCATGAGACTCAGGGACACAAGCTCCGTCTTCGACCGCTGCAAGCAGATCGGCGATGTCGGCGTACCGGCCTTCGTCTTTGAAGACGGAACGATATCCATCGATCCTGCCGATGCCGGACTGATCGAATACGGATCGGAAATGGCCTGTTCCCTTGAAGATCACAAAAACGGCAGAAAAGGATGCTGAAGCATCCAGAGAAAAGATATGAAACTACTCTTCATCATCGGTGATGCGGCTGTCGGGAAAATGACCGTCGGTCAGGAACTGATGAAAATAACGGATCTGAAGCTGTTTCACAATCACATGACGATCGAACCGGTCATTGATGTTTTCGGCTACTTTGATGCCAAAACGATCGTTGAGATCCGAGATGTGATCTTTTCGAATTTTGCTGCTTCAGGTCAGTACGGTATGATCTATACGCTGATGATGGACTTTGACATGCCTTCGGAATGGGAATATCTCGAACATGTGAAATCCATATTCGAACCGTATGATACGCAATTCTATTATGTGGAGCTGATCGCACCGCAGGAAATCAGGCTGAAGCGCAACGTCAGTGAAAACAGGCTGAAAAACAAGGCTTCCAAAAGAGACATCGAGACCTCGAATCAGCGTCTGATCAATGATGATCTGAATCACAGATGCGTCAGCTATGAAGGTGAGATCACCTTTGACAACTATCTCAGGATCGACAATTCCGATAAAGAAGCGGAAGAAGTCGCAAAGATCATAAAAGAAACTTTTGATCTGTAAAAGACAGGAGGACACGATGGACGCAAGATATGAACCCCTCTTTCAGCCCTGGAAGATCGGAAAAGTAGAGATCAAGAACAGGATCGTGATGCTGCCGATGGAAGGCACAAACATGATACAGTGGGAAGCCAAAACCGGCTTCGTCAGAAACATCGGGGCTTTCTACAAGGACCGGAAAGACAACAACATCGGTCTGTTCATACCCGGTCTGATCCCGCTTGTCAGCATCGTCGGGGAAAAATGGATCTATGAACATCCGGAAGTCTTTGAAGCTGTCAGACCGATCGTAAAAGAGATCCATGAAAGCGGTGCGAAGATCTTCTTCCAGCTTTCTGCCGGATCAGGCAGATCGATGATCCTGCCGCAGCTGCTGAAACCCTTTGTCAGAAAAGGTCTTGTGAAAAACCTTTCTTCCAGACTGATCATGTCCAAATGGTGGTGGTCTGCACCCGATGATGACGAACCCAACGTCTGGGATCCCGATGTCAGGATGGATCTTTTCACTTCGGAAATGATCAGCCGCTTTGTCTATGCCTTTGGCCAGACGGCGAAACTGTGCAAGGATGCCGGTGTGGACGGCGTTGAGATCCATGCCGTTCATGAAGGATATCTGCTGGATCAGTTCGCGATGCCCTACACCAACCACCGCAGCGACTGTTACGGAGGATCCCTGGAGAACAGGCTGCGCTTTGCCTGTGAGATCGTCAAAGAGATCAAGAAAGTCTGCGGTGAGGATTATCCCGTTTCCCTGCGCTATTCGGTCTGTTCGATGACCAGAGGCTTCAATGAAGGTGCTGTTCCGGGAGAAGAATTCACGGAAGTAGGCAGATCGATGGAAGAATCGGAAAAAGCCATCAGGATCCTGGAAGAAGCAGGATACGACATGTTCGACTGTGACAACGGGACCTATGATGCCTGGTACTGGGCTCATCCGCCGGTCTATGCACCGCTGAACATGAACCTTCCCTATGTCGAACATATCAGGAAGTTCACCAGCAAACCGGTCGTCTGTGCCGGCCGTATGCAGCCGCAAGAGGCAGCTGCTTCGATCGGCGCCGGAAAGATCGATGCGATGGGAATCGGCAGACAGCTGCTCTGCGATCCGGAATATGTGACCAAGATCATCGAAGACAGGATGGATGAGATCCGTCCCTGTATCGCCTGCCACGGCGCCTGTCTGCCCTTCAACGGCATGAACGGCAAAGGAACGGACATCGATCCGATGCATCCGGATATGGGCAGATGTGTCCTCAATCCCTGGACAAACAATGAAAAAAAGTATTCTTTGAAACCGGCGAAACATCCTAAGAAGATCGCAATTATCGGCGGAGGGATCGGCGGTATGGAAACAGCCATACAGGCTTCCTTGCGCGGTCATGAAGTCGATCTCTATGAAAAGAGCGACAGACTCGGAGGCGCCTTCATTGCCGCATCGGCCATGTCTTTCAAGGAAAAAGACAAGCAACTTCTGAAATGGTATGAGAAAACACTGAAACAGACTGACACCAGGATCCATCTGAATACCGAGATCTCTGATCCAAAGAGCCTTGATGCAGATGTGATCGTCATCGCTGTCGGAGCCAAAGCCAGAACTCTTCCGATCAAAGGCGCTGAACGTGCGGTGACTGCGATCGACTTCCTCAATTCATCACAGGAGACCAAAGATAACGTCATCGTGATCGGCGGCGGTCTGACAGGATGCGAGATCGCCTATGAACTTGCCCTGAAAGGAAAGAAACCTCTGATCGTTGAAGCGACAGAAAACATCATCGGCGCAAGAGGCATCTGTATGGCCAATTCGTCGATGCTGAAGGAACTGCTGCGTTATCACAAGGTGCCTGTATATGTCTCTTCCACGGTCGAATCGATCGAAGAAGATGCAGTCACGCTGAATACTCCGGAAGGAACAAAGGAGCTTCCTGCAGATACCGTGATCCTTTCGGTCGGCTATTCACCGGACAGAAGTTTCACCGAAAACAAAGATCCGAAGAAAAAAGTCAGAAACAAGAATCGCATATACCATGTCGGTGACTGTGATCAGGTCGGCAGTCTCAAAACAGTCATCAGACAGGCGTATGAGACTGTTCAGAAGATCTCTTATTGAGATAAGAGGATGATGATATGACCGATCAGAATACAGTATTTGATAAAACCGATCTGCTCAATGATGTTTCGATGAAATATGAAGTGTCCGTCGTTCCCTTCTTTGAACAGGATTATCTGAAAGAATTCTTTGACTTCTATCAGATCAGAAACAGAGATCTCAGACTCATCCCGTCTGAAGATGACTTTGACGAAGCATTAAAGAATCTCAGCGGCGAATACAGGTGGCAGGCCATCGCTGAAAAGACGAAAGAACTCTTCGGCCCGCCCTCTCAGATCACGGTCTTTGTTGACAACAAAGATCTCATCGAAGAACTGGGCGGTCCAAAGGGTCTCTCGGGTTTCTTTTTTGTCTTTGACCTGATGTTCTGCGAATATGAAGACTATACGCTCTGTTTCATCTGCGGATCCAATAATTGAGAAACTTGACGATCAGCTCAAACGAAGCAGAAACATCATCAGCTTATGAATCCCAAACAAAAAACCTTAGATACAATCTAAGGTTTTTTAATTCTGATATTACTCTTTGCCCAGGAGCTTGAACATCTTCTTCTTGTAGACCTCAACGCCCGGCTGGTTGAACGGGTTGATGTCCAGCAGGTAGCAGGTCATGCCGCAGGCGATGAAGAAGAAGTAGATCATGTAGCCGAAGCTGTATGCGGAATTGTCCTTGAGATGGATGACCATGTTCGGGTTGTTTCCGTCGTCGCTGTGGGCACTCAATGTTCCTTCAAATGCCATTTCAGAGACCCATGAAAGTTTCTTTCCGGCAAGATAGTTCATATGATCGAGATCCTTGTCATCAGACGGGAACACCATATCATCGGCCATTTCATCGATGTAGAAGATCGTCTCGAATTCATACTTGCTGCCTTCCTGAATGAACTGACCCAGGGAGTGCAGATCGGTCGTGAAGCAGGCGCTTGTCGGTAAGATACCCTTGCCGTCTTTTCCTTCTGATTCGCCGAACAGCTGTTTCCACCACTCGGCGATCATCGTCAGCTGCAGATGGTAGGTCACAAAGTATTCAGCCTTGTAGCCCATATTGTCCAAGATCCTTCTGGCGACCGCATACTGATATGCCGGGTTCCTGCTCAGATCATCGGTATTCAGATCATAGTAGGCATCCAGAGAGCCTTTCATCAAAGAAACGATATCGACATTTGCCAGAGCCAGCGGAAGCAGACCGACAGCCGTAAAGACCGAATATCTGCCGCCGATATCATCGGGAATGACGAATGTCTCATAACCCTCTTCATCAGCCAGAGCTTTCAGAGTTCCTCTGGCCTTGTCGGTCGTCGCATAGATCCTCTGCTTTGCTTCGGTGCCGTATTTTTCCTCCATCCAGTGTTTGAAGATGCGGAAGGAAATGGAAGTCTCGGTCGTCGTTCCCGACTTGGAAATGACATTGAGCACGACATTTCTGTTTTCGATATGCTTGAGCACCTGTGAGATATAAGTGTAAGAGAACGTGTTGCCGATGAAGATCACTTCAATGCCGTCATACGGATACAGACCCCTGATCATCTCCAGAGCCGCTCTGGCACCCAGATAAGAACCGCCGATACCACATACCAGTACGGTATCGTATTTTCCTTCCATGCGCTTCTTTAAAGCCAGGATGCGTTCAAATTCTTCCTTGTCATAGTTCAAAGGCCAGTCCACCCAGCCCAGGAAGTCATTTCCGGCACCGGTCTTCTCATGCAGATCACGGTGTGCCTTGCTGACTTTTTCCTGCCATGCGGACATTTCTTCATTCAGTTTGGCATTTCTCAGATCTAAACTAATCATCGTATTCTCCTTTTACCCATTGGGGCATCTTGTCTTTTATCGTTCCGAAACCCTTCGTGTTCTCCGGCATGCCCAGGAATTTGCTTCTCTTGGTATATCTCCTGGTGTTCTGAGACAAAGCCTTGAACGAGAGCCTCAGCTGTCTGTGTTCCTTGTCGATATCTATGACCTTCACCATGACATATTCATCGACCTGGACAAAATGATCGATATTCCTGACGAAACCGTTGGAGATCTCCGAAATATGGATCAGTCCGGTCACATCATCATCAAACTTCACAAAAGCGCCGTAAGGCTTGATGCCTGTGACTTTGCCGTAAACTGTCATGCCAACTTTGTAATCACTGATAGAACTCATACTAGAACATTATACCATTCACAATCACTTTACTTGGAATTAATATGCCTGTAGTGATATATTTTTTTATGGAGATTATTTTATGGAAAACGAAGAAAAAATCAGACTGATCGAAAAAACGATCGAAAAAGTCAGACCCTATATTCAGAACGACGGCGGCGATGTCCAGTTCGTCAAACTCGAAGACGATATCGTCTATGTCAGCGTGCACGGCGCCTGTGTCGGCTGCATGGCACTTGACTATACCCTGAAAGAAGGCGTTGAAGCCCTGATCCTGGATGAAGTCGAAGGGATCAAGGAAGTCAGACTCGCGTAAAAAAGATGGATGACCATCTTTTTTTCTTATCTGTCGTTGACCTGAACGATAATACATTTCAGATATTCCGAAACATTGTTTCCGAGAATGATCGGATGATCCGGCGCCTGTGCCCTGTTTTCCACCAGACGCAGACGCTTGTGGGCGTCGTTGGCAGCTGACAGGATCACCTTCAGAAACAGGTCCCTGGTCATATATTCGCTGCAGGAACAAGTCACCAGGAAGCCTCCGGGATTCAAGAGTCTCATCGCCCGGTAATTGATCTCCTTATAGCCTTTCGAAGCGTTCTTCAGTGAATTCTTCGATTTGGTGAAAGCCGGCGGATCCAGAACGATCACATCGAACCGTTCTTTTTTCTTTTCCGCTTCGATCAGATAATCAAAGACATCCGCAACAACAAATTCCGTATTGGTGAAACCGTTGAGTTCGCTGTTCCTTTGTGCCTGAGAGATCGCCAGATCGGAAGCATCGATGCCGATGACTTCCCTGGCGGCAAGAGCCGCACTCAGCGCAAAACCGCCCGTATGGGTGCAGCAGTCCAATACTCTTTTATCCTTACACAGGCAGCGGATGGCCAGATGATTGTATTTCTGGTCCAGAAAGTAGCCGGTCTTCTGGCCCTGATCGATATCGATCTCCAGCTTCACACCGTTTTCTTCTACCTGGATCAGCGTATCAAAAGGTTCGCTTAAATATCCTTTGACTCTCTCAAGACCTTCCAGTGTTCTGACTCTGGCATCGCTGCGTTCATAGATGCCCCTGATATTGACACCGTCATCCTTTAAGACTTTCGTCATGGTTTTTACCAGGATGTCTTTTCTGACATCCATGCCCAGTGTGTCGATCTCAAAGACCAGGATGTCATTGAACTTGTCGACGATGAGGCCCGGCAGTCTGTCGGAATCGGAGAATACGATGCGGCAGCACTTCGTATCGACGACGCTCTTGCGATAGTTCCAGGCATCCGCAAACCGCTTTTCAAAGAAAGCCTCATCGATCACTTCATCTTTATCCCTGCTCAGTATCCTGATCCGGATCTTGGAATGATCGTTGATGTAGCCGCAGCCGATGAAATCGTCTTTATAGGAAACAACAGATACGATATCACCGTTTTCATAAGCCCCTTCGATATGATCGATCTCATTGTCAAAGATCCACAGTCCTCCGGCGGAGATCGTACGTCCTTCGTTTTTCTTCAATGTGACTTTTGTCATACCACTATTATACGCCAAAAGAAAAATGAGGCCGAAGCCTCATTTCTGATTCTTATTTCAGTGCATCGACACATCTGTCGCACAGACCGTCTTCGTTTTCCTCTTCGACGATGTTCCAGCAGCGCGGACAGACATGGCCTTTGGCCATTTCGATCTTCACTTCGACATTGTCGTACTTCGGAAGTTCCTCATCGACAAAGGAGACCTTGGCGATGATCAGCCACTGATTGATCTTGTTTCCGAAGGCATCCGTCAGAAGCTTCTTGTCATCTTCAGATACATGTAACAGCGCATGGGCCTGCATCGGCTTTTCGATGATGTTGGCGTTGATCGCCTCTTCCCTGGCCTTGAAGATGTCACTGCGGATCTGATGCAGTCTTGTGAAATTCTCACGGATCACGTCTTCTCCCTCATAGTGCTCGACCTTCGGGAAGTGGACGTAATGGACACAGTCGGCCTCGCCGTTGTCAAAGAACTTCCAGACTTCATCGGCTGTATAGCACAGTACCGGTGACCAGAGTTTCACCAGATAATCGACTGCCGTATAAAGCACGGTCTGGATCTTTCTTCTGCGAGGTGAATCCAGTTTGTCGCAATACAGGATATCCTTGGCGAAGTCGCAGTAGTAACTGGACAGTTCATTGGTCATGAAGTTGGTCATCGTCGATGTCGCCATGACGAAGTCATAGGCATCATAGGCATTCTCGACCTTTTCCGCCATGTCGTTCAAAGCGACCATCATGTACTGATCGACCGGTTCCAGATCTTCATAAGCGACCTTCATATCGGCTGTGAAGTCATCCTTGGCGATATTACCCAGCATGAAACGGAAAGTGTTCCTGATCTTGCGGTACTGATCGGAGACCTGTTTCAGGTTGGAATCACCGATCCTCATGTCAGCCTTGAAGTCTTCCGAAGAAGCCCAGAGCCTCAGGATATCGGCGCCGTACTGTTTGATGATGTCAAGCGGGTCGACGACATTGCCGACAGACTTGTGCATCGCCTCGCCCTTGGAGTCACAGACATAGCCGTGAGACAGGACGGACTTGTAAGGTGCTACACCGTGGTTGGCGACCGAAACGATCAGCGAAGAGTTGAACCAGCCTCTGTACTGATCGGAACCTTCGAAATACAGATCACAGGGATAAGAGTATCCTCTGGCGATCAGTTCGTTCCAGGAAGAACCGGAATCGAACCAGACATCCATGATGTCGGTCTCTTTCGTAAAGTTGCCGTTGGGCGAAGCAGGATTGCTGTAACCTTCGGGAAGCAGATCCTTCGGATCGGATTCGAACCAGACATTGGATCCGTGCTCGTCAAACAGTTTCGCGATATGTTCAAAGACATCGGCATCGATGATCGGCGTCTTGTCTTCGTTGTAGATGATGGGGATCGGAACGCCCCAGAGTCTCTGACGGGAGATACACCAGTCTTTCCTGTCCTTCACCATGTTAGTGAGACGCAGTTCGCCAAACGAGTTGATCCACTTGACGTTTTTGATCGCTTCCAGCAGCTGCGGTTTGATCTGCTCGATCGAAGCGAACCACTGGGTCGTGGCACGGAAGATGACCGGCTTCTTGAGTCTGTCATCATGCGGATAGGAGTGGGTGATCCATTCCAGCTTCAGCAGATGACCGGTATCTTCCAGCCTTTGTGTGACTGTCTTGTTGGCATCAAAGACGAACTGACCCTCGAGCCAGTCTCCGGCTTCTGCCGTCATGCAGCCTTTTTCATCGACCGGACAGACAGTGGGCAGACCGTATTTCTGTGTCGTATAGAAGTCATCGAGACCGTGACCGCCGGCGGTATGAACACAGCCGGTACCGTCTTCATCGGTGACATAGTCAGCCAGACAGACAAGGGATTCCCTCTCTTCGGGATAGAGGACCTGCTTGCAGACAACGCCTTCCAGTTCCTTGCCTTTGTATGTCTTTAAGACATGATATTCATGTAATTCAAACTTGGCCATCAGATCATTCACCAGATTCTCCAGCATGATCATCTTGCCTTTTTCAGTCTTCACCAGAGCATAGGTCAGATCCGGATGCAGCGTGATGGCAACATCGCCCGGCAGAGTCCAGGGGGTCGTCGTCCAGATGACGAACTTCTCATCCCCTTCCAGAACGCCCTTGCCGTCCTTGACATCGAAGGTCACATAGATCGTCGGGTCCTTGCGGTCGAAATAAACGATCTCGGAATCAGCGATCGCTGTCTCCTGATAAGGTGACCAGTAGATCGGCTTGAGTCCCTGAAAGATCATTCCGTCTAACGCCATCTTGGCAAAGGAACGGATCTGTCTTCCTTCAAATTCCTTGAATAAAGTGATGTAGGGATGTTCATAATCGCCGACCTGACCCAGACGCTTTTCTGTCTCCATCTGCTTGGCGATCTGCTGATGTGCATACTCCTCGCACTTTTCCCTGAATTCCCTGGGACTGACCTCCTTGCGGTTGACACCCAGCTTCTGCACGGCGTTTTCGATCGGCAGACCGTGGGTATCCCAGCCCGGGAAAAACGGCGTATAGTAACCTGCCATGGCCTTGGAACGGACGATGATATCCTTGATGATGCGGTTCATGGCCGTGCCGGCATGCAGGTTGCCGTTGGCATACGGCGGACCGTCATGCAGGACAAAAGGCGTATGTCCCTCATTCTTGGCAAGGATCTTGTGATAATGATCGTCATCTTCCCATCGTTTCAGAATATCCGGTTCTTTTTTGGGAAGATTTCCTCTCATCTCAAAATCCGTTTTCGGCATGTGCAGTGTGTCTTTGTATTCCATATAGATCTCCTCTTCCAATGAAAAAGGTGCTACCAAAGGTCGCTAACAAAGCGAGGTACCACCTTCATTTGTTTCTCAAACTCTTAACGCGAGCAACGCTGATATTTTTATCTATCAGAGCTCATAAGTGATTCCCGTAAAACCGTACGCTGACTTCCACCTCCCGTCAGCTCTCTTCGCCACATCGTTTTACGGACATGTCTTAATCCTAGCTTAATCTTCGTCTGAATTCAGATTGATGTCACCGCCGACCTGCAGGTTCTTCGGTGAACACAGGATGACGTTTTCACCGATCTTCTTGATCGAACCGTCAACACCGTATACGACACCGGAGAGGAAATCGATGATCCTCTGGCGGTATTCGGAAGGCATTCTGTGCAGGTTCACACAGCAGGCCCTCTTGCTCTTGATATGATGACCGATCTCTTCGGCTTCATCGCAGTTTCTCGGTTCAAACAGAACGATATTGGTATTTGCAGTGATATTGGATGAACCCTGAAGTGTGCCCCTCTCGTAAGGAGAAACGGCTTCCGCTTCCTCTTCCGTGAGTTCGAGCTGTTCTTCGTCTTCTTCTTCAGGTGCAATGAATTCTTTTAATCTGTCACCAAGTCCCATGTTACGTCTCCTTTTAATTCCCTATTATTTTAGCAAGTCACAGCGCTTTAATCAACTTATGCGAAACACAATAATTGTAAAAGCCCTCATCCAGAACATCGTCAGTTTGCTCAAAGCCGAAGGTCTTGAGTTCGGGTACGCAGTTGTCCACAACGACCGGATGTCCTACACACTGCAGCATCTCCAGATCGTTGATCGCATACCCGAAAC
>JAEEGF010836735.1_pt1 | contig 10825 bp, 10 predicted proteins | sample 9134171 | NCBI WGS metagenome assembly JAEEGF01 (sample SAMN16246542, study PRJNA631951) | gut metagenome | biome: gut microbiome; feature: rumen; material: AP-attached | host: Bos | place: Iran: Karaj | collected 2018-10 | reverse complement strand
GCAGATAGATGACATATTTGCCTTTATACCAGTCTTCGGCGAAGAAGGTACTGATGTCGGTGGTTTCTACGATGTTGCGGAAAGGCTGGGTCTCAGCCTGGAGGTCACCGCCTTTGAGGCATATAATGCCGTTGGGCAGGGCGTTGCGCTGGGTACTGGCAATGTTCTTGCGGACGATCTTCACGAGGTCTGGCAGGGGCATGACGGCACGGCTCACCACGAAATCATACTTATCCTTCTCGTCTTCGCCACGCAGGTGCTCGGGGTGGCAGTTGGTAAGACCGATGGCCTGACTGATCTCCTGCGCCACTCGGATCTTCTTGCCCGTGCCGTCGATGAGCTTGAACTCACAGTCTGGAAAGAGGATGGCCAGCGGGATGCCGGGGAATCCTCCGCCGGTACCGAAATCGAGGATGCGCGTGCCGGGACGGAAACGGATAGTCTTGGCGATAGCTAACGAGTGGAGCACGTGATGCTCGTAGAGTTGGTCGATATCCTTGCGGGAGATGACGTTGATCTTCGCGTTCCAGTCATGGTAGAGGGCGTCGAGGGCCTCCAGCTGTTCCTGCTGCCGCCCCGTCAACTCCGGGAAATATTTCTGAATGATCTCTGCTTTCATCATGTCTCAAAAGTGATCATATAGTTCAATGTTCGAACATGGAACTGAGTATGTTCTCTATGGCAGCAAAGGAGACGGTCAGCTCAATGCAGCCGACGATGGACGGGGCAATCTCGTCGGGGTTGTAGACGAAGGTAATGGCATCGCTGCCGAGGATGAAGTTCTCCGGCACGAAGATGTCCGAGTTTTTCAGGTAGCCATTGTCGTGGAGTGCCTTCATGGTGGTGAAGCCGGTCTTCGTCTGGAGGGCTTTCAGGAGGATGGGGTTCAGGCGTGTCTCAAAACCGTCGACAAAGATATCCTGGACGGTCAGCAGACGGCCTGTCTCGATCTCGAAGTTCATGATGACCTGCTGGCTGGAGGCTTGGCTGCCGCCTTCACAGTAGTTGATGTCGGTCAGGTAGACTACCGTTCCCGTGCTGCCTGGCTGCGTATGGCTGTTGACGATATAGTGGTAGTGATACCATGCGTGTTTCCTGACGTCGTCCCTGTCTTCATTGTAGAGTGGCAGAAGGGTCTTCACGTAGTTGTTGGTATAGTCCACGGCAAAGGCCTCGGCAGCCTGCTTCAAGCCGTCGTCATTACGGTTCAGCAGACGGTTGGCGACGGTGGCGTTGATGATTTCCCCGGCCCTCCCGCTCTGGGCGGTAGCCTGTTCGAGGCGGATGCTCACGTTGCACGTTGGCGGGACGCTGTCGTTGGAGAGGGCTACGGTCTTACTGGCCGAGACGGTCTCAAAGGCAATCGTCGCTTTTTCCTGACTGCAGGCACATAGCAGCAGGATAAGGGCAGGGGTAAGGAATAGTCTCATATACATAAATCATGAAATTGAGTGCAAAAATACACTTATTTTTGGAAAAGAACAAATTTCTCGTGTAAAAACATTAATTTTGCACCAAAATTTGAAAGTTGATGAGACAGAATAAGTTTAAAGCAGCCCTTTTTGACCTTGATGGCGTGGTGTTCGACACCGAGCCGCAGTACACCGTGTTCTGGGGTGGCATCTGCCGCCGGTACCATCCGGAGCACCCGGGACTGGAGCATGAGATCAAGGGTCAGACGCTGACGCAGATCTATGACCGCTGGTTCTCCGGGCCGTTATTGTCGGAACAGGAGAGTATCACCAGCCGTCTCAACGATTACGAGCAACAGATGAGTTATGAGTATATCGCAGGTTTCGAGGCCCTTGTCGGCATGCTTCGCCGTCACGGTGTCAGGACGGCGGTGGTGACCAGCTCGAACATCCCCAAGATGGAGAGTGTCTATCGTCATCAGCCAGGGTTCAAATCTCTTTTCGACGCCATCCTGACGTCTGAGGATTTTGACCGTAGCAAACCTGATCCTGACTGTTATCAGAAGGCAGCACAACGTCTTGATGCTGAGAGTGATGAGTGTATTGTGTTCGAGGACAGTTTTAATGGTCTCCGTGCCGGTCGTGCTGCGGAAATGGCGGTCGTCGGACTGGCTACGACCAATGCCGTAGAGGCCATCCGCCCGCTCTCTGACATGCAACTGAAAGACTATGAAGGTATAACCTTCGAACGGTTGGAGATATTGTTGTCTAAGTAGTCACCTGAAGATAAAGTAATGAACACTCAGAATACATCTGTACATATCCGTCTGTGGCAGTATGAGTTCTGGCTGCTGGCCATCTCAGAGTTCCTGCTGTCGATGTCGGTCTATATGCTGTTGCCGACGATGCCGCTGTGGCTTGCCGGCGACCAGAATCTGAGTGCGGTGGAGACTGGCCTTGTGATGGGTGCCTTTGGTGCCGGACTGTTCGTGCTGGGTGCTTTCGTGAGTTTTCTCATACAGCATTATCGCCGTAACATCGTTTGCGTCGTCGCCATCGCGGCGGTGGCGGCCTTGCAGGGACTGTTCTATTACCTTGACAGCCTCCGTTATCAGTTCGTCGATTTCCCGGTGTTACTCTTATTGCGTTTTGCGATGGGAGCGGCCTTCGGACTGTCGCAGATGGTGCTCTGCAGCACGCTGATCATCGACACCTGTGAGAGCTTCCAGCGTACGGAAGCCAATTTCGCTACAGGCTGGTTCGGACGCATCGCCCTTGCCCTGGGACCTTTGACGGGACTATTGTTGATGCGTTTTACCGACTGTTCCATCGTCTTTCTTGCTGCGGCTGGCTGTGCGGTATTGAGTCTGATACTGGTACTCCTGGTGAACTTCCCTTTCCGTATCCCTGAGGATGATGTGTCGTTCTTTTGTCTCGACCGTTTCTTCCTGCCTCACGGAACGGTACTGTTCGTGAACCTGCTGATGGTCACGGTGGCTTTCGGCATGTTGCTGTCGTTGCAGTTGCCGTTACGCTTCTATTCGATGATGATGTGCGGTTTCCTGGGAGCCTTGGTATGCTGGCGGTTTGTATTCCGCAACGCGGAGTTGAAGAGCGAGGTGGTCACGGGCCTGATCCTTCTCGGTGCGGCACTGATCATGTTGCTCACCCGCAGCACACTGCCGGTCGTCAGCTATGCGGCCCCGGCGTTCGTCGGACTGGGCATGGGACTGATAGGTTCCCGTTTCCTGCTGTTCTTCATCAAGCTGAGCCGGCATTGCCAGCGCGGCACGTCGCAGAGTACCTTTATGCTCGGGTGGGAGAGTGGCATCGCCATCGGCCTCGGACTGGGTCTTGGTTGTTTCGAGGGCGCCCCTCAGCCGCTGATGTTCACGTCGCTCTTCCTGGTGGTCCTCGCCCTGGCCGCCTATCAGTTCTCCCACAATTGGTTTATGAGAAACAAAAACCGATAGGCAATCGCCTATCGGTTTTTAGTTCTAACCATTCATCGACATGAGGAACTCCTCGTTGTCACGGGTGGTGACGAGCCGGTCGCGGATGGCGTTCATGGCCTCCACGGGATTCATCTCGGCGATAAACTTCCTCATGATCCACATACGGTTGAGCGTCGTCTCGTCATGCAGCAGATCGTCGCGGCGTGTCGACGAGAGCACCAGGTCGATGGCCGGGAAGATACGCTTGTTCGAGAGTGAGCGGTTGAGCTGGATCTCAGAGTTACCGGTACCCTTGAACTCCTCGAAGATTACCTCGTCCATCTTCGAGCCGGTATCCACGAGAGCGGTGGCGATGATGGTCAGCGAACCGCCTCCCTCGATGTTACGGGCGGCACCGAAGAAGCGCTTGGGCTTTTGCAGGGCGTTGGAGTCGACACCACCGGTGAGCACCTTGCCACTGGCTGGCGACACAGTGTTGTAGGCACGTGCCAGACGGGTGATGGAGTCGAGGAAGATGACCACGTCATGACCACATTCCACCATGCGCTTGGCCTTCTCGAGCACGATGCCGGCGATCTTCACATGACGGTCGGCGGGCTCGTCGAAGGTTGAGGCGATGACTTCGGCATTGACGGTGCGCGACATGTCGGTCACTTCCTCAGGACGCTCGTCGATGAGCAGCATCATGATATAGGCCTCGGGGTGGTTGGCGGCGATGGCGTTGGCGATATCCTTCATCAACACGGTCTTACCGGTCTTAGGCTGTGCCACGATGAGGGCACGCTGGCCCTTACCGATAGGCGAGAAGAGGTCTACGATACGCACGCTGGGGTTCGTCGTGGCCCTGTCGCCGCAGAGGGTGAACTTCTCCTCGGGGAAAAGCGGTGTCAGGTGCTCGAAGGCCACACGGTCGCGCACCTCGGAGGGGTTACGGCCGTTGATGAACTTCACGCTGCACATGGCGAAATATTTCTCGTTCTCATGGGGCGGACGGACGGTACAGTCCACGACGTCGCCGGTCTTCAGGCTGTATTTCTTGATCTGCTGGGGCGACACATACACATCGTCGGGCGACGAGAGGTAGTTGTAGTCCGAGCTGCGGAGGAAGCCGTAGCCGTCGGTAAGACATTCCAATACGCCGTTGGCGGTGATGATCTCCTCGAAATCGAATCTCGGCGAGCCAGTCTCCCTGACATTATAGACGGGCTCTGGCTCCTGGACCTGATGACCGGTAGGACGGTCGAACATATCGAGCGTGGGGATGGCGGCGTTGTCCTCGATGGGCACATCGACGATGGGGATGAAGTCGGTACCGTCGCCGGGGTCTCCCATCCACACGCCTTCGGCGTCGACCTCGTCGGTAGTGGGGTCTTCACGGCGGGTGGCCATCTTCTCACGCAGTTTCGCAATGGCATCGGCCGTATCGGCATCAGCCTCCGGGGCGAAATCGGCAGCTTCGGGGATGAAGTCGGTAGCCTCGGGCACAAAGTCTCCTTCTGCGGCAGCCTCCTGCGGCTGTCCGGCCTCTGCGGCCTGTTGGGCCTCGAGTGCAGCCTGGGCAGCAGCCTCGGCTTCCTTCTCGGCCTTCGACTTCCTGCCACGGCGCTTTGGAGCTGCCTCCTCGGCAGCAGGCTCTTCGACGGGGGCAGCCTCTTCGGCAGCAGGCTCTTCGGCGGGCCTTAATGGCAGGTCGCTGAACAGCGACGGGGCCTCCTTCGCCTTCCTGCGGTTACTCTTGCTGTCCAGGTTCTCACCGTCCTGGCCTTTCACCGTATACACCTTACTGGTGTCCTTCTTGGCGATGCGTGTGCGTTTCCGTTTGACGGGCTCACCGGAAGCAGCGCTCTCGGCAGCCTTGTCGATGATGGCATAGATGACATCAGACAGTTCGCTGTTCGGCGTCACCTTGACGCCCAACTGGTCGGCAATACCCATCAACTCGGGTATCTCCATTGATTCTAATTCTTCTTTTGTATACATAATATATGCAATAAATTCTGAGTTGGAATTTAAATTTTGAGATTAGGAAAGTGCTCGACGGACGTCAGCACAATTCTGAAAAACGCTGCAAAGTTACGCATTATTTCTGATATTACCAAATTTTTCCAAAAAAAAGTTGTACTTTGGCTTCGCCGAAGGGTACTTCTGCTCGGAAATACTCAAATATATTTGGTATTTCGCTCGCTTATTCGTACCTTTGCACCCAAAATGATAGAAAGATGGAGATCAAGAAAGCAGAATTCACACTGAGCGCCCCCATGGTGTCGATGTGTCCGGCCGACAACAAGCCCGAATACGCCTTCATCGGCAGGTCGAATGTGGGCAAGTCGAGCCTTATCAACATGCTCACCAACAACAAGAAGCTGGCCAAGACGTCGGCCACGCCGGGAAAGACCCTGCTCATCAATCACTTTATTATTAATAATGAGTGGTACCTCGTCGACCTGCCGGGCTACGGCTATGCGAAGCGGTCGAAGAAGGAGATCGACAAGCTCGACCAGATGATCCGAGGCTATATCCTGCAGCGGGAGCAGCTGGTGAATGTATTTGTGCTGGTGGATATCCGCCTGGAGCCCCAGAAGATCGACCTGGAGTTCATCGAGTGGCTGGGCCTCTCGTCGATACCCTTCTCCATCGTCTTCACCAAGGCCGACAAACTCTCCGCCTCGAAGGTCACCCAGCAGGTGGAGGCCTACAAGAAGGTGCTCTTAGAGTCATGGGAGGAACTGCCGCCCCTCTTCGTTACCTCGGCCGAGAAGCGCCAGGGCCGCGACGACGTGCTGGACTACATTGATAAAATTAACAAGGAAATTAATGAATAAGACAACGAATTACACGAATTTCTTGCGTCCCTTCGGTGGCAAGCGGCAAAGCCGAGCGCACGAATTGGCTGCGCACAGAAATAAATTCGTTTAATTCGTTTTAATTCGTTGTTGACAAAATAAATAATGGCAAAGGACACTCCATATCTCGATGTGCAGCAGCTGACGAAGTCGTTCGGCTCGCTGGTGCTGTTCCGCGACATCAGCTTCTCCATCGCCGAAGGGCAGAAAGTCGGGCTGATTGCGAAGAACGGCACGGGCAAGTCGACGCTCCTCTCCATCCTTTCCGGCGTGGAGGGTTACGACTCCGGCAGCATCATCTTCCGCCGCGACCTGCGGGTGGGCATGCTCGAGCAGTCGCCCGTCTTCGATCCTGCCGAGAGTGTCCTCGATGCATGCTTTAACCACAAAGGAGACGAGGAGAAGGTATTGAAGGCCAAGCAGATCCTCACGCAGCTGAAGATCCGCGACCTGCAGCAGCCCATGGGTCAGCTCTCCGGCGGACAGCAGAAGCGCGTGGCACTGGCCAACGTGCTCATCACCGAACCCGACCTCCTGATTCTCGACGAGCCGACGAACCACCTCGACCTTGAGATGATCGAGTGGCTCGAGGGTTTCCTCAGCCGGGGCAACAAGACGCTGCTCATGGTCACCCACGACCGCTTCTTCCTCGACCGTGTCTGTTCCGTCATCCTCGAACTCGACGACCAGACCATCTACACCTACCGTGGCAATTACAGCTACTACCTCGAGAAGCGTCAGGAGCGCATCGATAACCGCCGGGCGGAGATCGCCCGTGCCAACAACCTCTACCGCACCGAGCTGGAGTGGATGCGGCGCATGCCCCAGGCCCGAGGCCATAAGGCCCGCTACCGTGAGGAGGCATTCTACGAACTGGAGCGCATCGCCAAGCAGCGCATCGAGGAACGGCAAATACGCCTGAAGTCGCGCAACGTCTACATCGGCTCGAAGATCTTCGAGTGCCAGTATGTGTCGAAGGCGTTTGACGACCACGTTATCCTGAAGGACTTCTACTATAACTTCTCCCGCTTCGAGAAGATGGGCATTGTGGGCAACAACGGCACAGGCAAGTCCACCTTCATCCGTCTGCTCCTCGGTCTCGTCCAGCCCGACAGCGGGCGCTTCGACATCGGCGACACCGTGCGCTTCGGCTATTTTTCACAGGAGGGCCTGCAGTTCGACGAACAGATGAAGGTGATCGACGTGGTGAAGGACATTGCCGAGTACATCGACATGGGCGGCGGCCGTCACCTGACAGCCTCGCAGTTCCTCCAGCACTTCCTCTTCACCCCCGAGCAGCAGCACAACTACGTCTACAAGCTCAGCGGCGGCGAGCGGCGCAAGCTCTACCTCTGCACCGTGCTGATGAAGAACCCCAACTTCCTCGTGCTCGACGAGCCGACCAACGACCTCGACATCGTCACCCTCCAGATCCTCGAGGAGTACCTTCAGGACTTCCCCGGCTGCGTCATCGTTGTCAGCCACGACCGCTACTTCATGGACAAGGTCGTCGACCACCTCCTCGTCTTCAGGGGCGACGGTGTCATCCAGGACTTTCCTGGGAATTATACGCAGTACCGTGCATATAGTAGTGAGTGGAGAGAGGTAAGAGGTGAGAGAACACCACCGAAGGTGGAGAATAAATCCCCGAAGGCGACCGCAGAGTCTGCCTCAGACATATCTCAAACCTCTAAAAGAAAGATGACCTACAAGGAGAGGCGAGAGTTCGAGCAGCTGGAACTCGACATCGACGCCCTCGAGGCCGAGAAGAAGCGCATCGAGGAAGCCCTTTGCGGCGGGACGACCTCCGTCGATGAGATCACCGCCATGAGCAAGCGTCTGCCCCTTCTCAACGACGAACTCGACGAGAAATCCCTCCGCTGGCTCGAACTCAGTGAACTCATGTAATCATCTGTAAACTGTAAACGAAAAGAAATGATCACTCAACAATATCCCTCCCAGCTCCTTGAGCGTGCCGTCGCCGAGTTCGCCAAGCTCCCCGGCATCGGCCGCAAGACCGCCCTGCGCCTCGTGCTCTGGCTCCTGCGCCAGGAAAACGGCGAGGTGGAGCAGTTCGCCGACGCCGTCAGCCGTCTGAAACGCGAAGTCAGGTACTGCCGCGTCTGCCATAACATCAGCGACGCCGACACCTGTCCCATCTGTGCCGACCCGCGCCGCGATGCCTCCACGGTCTGCGTCGTCGAGAACATTCAGGACGTGATGTCCATCGAGAACACCCAGCAGTTCCACGGCCTCTACCACGTGCTGGGCGGCATCATCTCACCCATGGACGGCATCGGACCCTCCGACATCGAGGTCGACTCGCTCGTCAGCCGTGTCGCCGCCGGCGGTGTCCGCGAGGTGATCCTCGCCCTCAGTCCCACGATGGAGGGCGACACCACCAACTTCTACATCTACCGCAAGCTTGCCCCTTCGGGCGTCCGCGTGAGCGTCATCGCCCGGGGCGTCGCCGTCGGCAACGAACTCGAGTACACCGACGAGGTCACCCTCGGACGCTCCATCATGAACCGTACACTCTTTGAAGACAAATAGATTATGAAGACAGTCAGCAAACAACTCATGGCCTTCTATACCTTTCAGGTCGCCCTGGCACTGGTCATCGTTGTGCTCTTTGAGACCGACGTGCTGCCCGTAGGCGTGAAGGCCCACGACAAACAGTCCGACTTCGTGATGGCCGCCGTCATGGAGATCGTCTCCCTCGGCGCGGCATTCCTCGGACTGCGCCTGTTCAAGTTCAGGCCCGTCCACGACGACCTCGTCGCCCGCCGTGAGCCCGCCATGTGGAAGTGGGGCATGGCCCGCATCATCATCATCGGTTTTCCCATGGTCGTCGATACCTTATTATATTATATATACATGAACACCACGTTTGGCTACCTCGGCATCATGCTGCTGCTATGCCTGCCGTTCATATTCCCAACCCTTAACCGCTGTCTGGATGAGACTGAGTATCATCATAGTTAGCTATAACGTTCGCGCATATCTGGAGCAGTGCCTCCAGAGCGTACAGAAGGCCCTCGAGGGCATCGAGGGTGAGGTGTGGGTGGTCGACAACAATTCGCCCGACGACAGCGTTGCCGTGCTCCGGCGCGACTACCCCTGGGTGCACCTCATCGCCAATACCGAGAACATGGGCTTCGCCCGGGCCAACAACCTCGCCATCCGACAGTCGCAGTCCGACTACGTGCTGCTGCTCAACCCCGACACCGTCGTCGCCGAGCCCACGCTGCGCGGCGTCATCGAGTTCATGGATGCCCATCCCGAGGCGGGTGGGGCAGGGGTGATGATGCACAATGAAGACGGCACCCTCGCCCCCGAGTCGCGCCGCGGACTGCCCACACCCTGGGTCGCCGGACTGAAGATGTTCGGCTTCACCCGCCGCTACTATATGAGCCATCTGCCCTGGGACCAGCCGGGACGCATCGACGTCATCAGCGGTGCTTTCTGCATGCTGCGTCGCAAGGCCCTCGACCAGGTGGGACTGCTCGATGAGGACTTCTTCATGTACGGCGAGGACATCGACCTCTCCTACCGGCTGCTCAAGGGTGGCTGGCAGAACTGGTACCTACCCTTCGAGATCGTACACTTCAAGGGCCGTTCCACCCAGAAGACCGACTTCCGCTACGTCCACATCTTCTACCAGGCCATGCTCATCTTCTTCCGCAAGCACTACAGCCACCTCAGCTTCATCTACGCCATCCCCGTCAAGATAGCCATCTACTTCCGGGCCTTCATCGCCCTCATCGACATCCTCCGCAAAAAACTCCACCTATGACTGTAAACGGTAAACTGTCAACTGTAAACTTGAGAGCCATCGAGCCCGAAGACCTCGACCTGCTCTACCGCATCGAGAACGACGTCCGCCTCTGGAACGTCGGCACCTCCAACGTGCCCTATTCCCGCTATGTGCTCCACGACTACGTGGCCAACGTCACCAACGACATCTATGCCGACCGCCAGGTGCGGATGATGATCGACAACGCCGAAGGCCAGACCGTCGGCATCGTCGACCTCGTCAACTTCGACCCCGCCAACCGCCGGGCTGAGATAAGTCTCGTCATCCTCAACGACTGCCGCCGCCAGGGCTATGCCACCGCCACCATCCACCAGATCCACGACTATGCCCGCCGCATCCTCCACCTCCATCAGCTCTACGTCTGTATCGACGAGCGTAACGAAGCCTCGCTCAGCCTTTTCCGCAAGGAGGGCTATATCTCCTCCGTCCGCATATCCGACTGGCTCTTCGACGGCGAGCACTATCACGCCGCCCTGCTGTTCCAGCATGTTTTATAGCGCCTACAGGCTCTCAAAAGGCAAAAAAACGTTAAATTCTGCTGTGCGGTAGCAAATTCTTCACTTTTCACTCTTCACTTTTCACTTTTTATTTGTACCTTTGCACCCGCTTACAGAAAAGCAGTGTTCTTTGGTGCGTTAGTTCAGTAGGTTAGAATGCCTGCCTGTCACGCAGGAGGTCACGAGTTCGAATCTCGTACGCACCGCTCTTTTTCATTCATAGCGCAAAAGTTTTTGGTGCGTTAGTTCAGTAGGTTAGAATGCCTGCCTGTCACGCAGGAGGTCACGAGGTCGAATCTCG
>JAEEGF010312101.1_pt1 | contig 10825 bp, 8 predicted proteins | sample 9134171 | NCBI WGS metagenome assembly JAEEGF01 (sample SAMN16246542, study PRJNA631951) | gut metagenome | biome: gut microbiome; feature: rumen; material: AP-attached | host: Bos | place: Iran: Karaj | collected 2018-10 | reverse complement strand
TGACCTCGCGTTAGGGGATCCGGTAAAATGCCGGAATCTCCGGAATAGGGAAAAGCGGCGCGGAGAACGTTTCGGGCCGTTTTTTATGCTTGCATGGGCAAGGAGCAGATATGTTAACAGCAAACCCAAAAATTCCGGAACAGAAAAGGGTTACGATTACGTCACAGAGGCGGATTACCATTCCGGAGAAATTTTTCCGGGAACCGGGCTGTCCCCGAAAAGCCATTTGCGCCATGAAAGAGGGGATGCTGATTATCCAGCCTGAGCCTGATGTTTCCGATGGCGGAGAATGCGCCGCGCAAATTCTTTCCGAGCTAATCTCGGAAGGTTTCTCCGGTCAGGATCTTCTTGATGAATTCCGGAGAAGGCAGGCTAAAGTCCGTCCCGCCATCGAGGTGCTGCTGGAGGCTGCCAGGGCCGCTGCTGCGGGATCCGGCGCTTACGAAACCTATGAGGACATTTTCGGGGGATAAGCGAGCATGGCTGAATTCTGAGTTTTGCCCCTGCCCGCAAAGACAGAGATGCGCTCAGAGTTTCTGAAGCCGGAGCAGAACCGGAGGTATTTACAGGATCGCCGGTTTGTGAAACAATCGGAACCACGAGATGAAAAGACGACAGGAATCCTGAGGTTCCGGCCGTCGCCGGGACGGGATTCCTCTGAGTCCTCCCCGGAGAATTAACGCAAAGGATTTTTTCTTCCTGAACACTTACGCAAACATGAATGTACTCTCCCTTGCGGGAACCCTTTTTACGGGATTTCTGGCACTGACCGGACTTGCCGGATGCGAAGACTCCCGGGACAGCGAACTTGCCGCTCTTAAGGCCTCCTGCGAACAGCATAACGGGGATTCCTGCTCGGATCTCAGCGATATCTATACCCGGGGCAGCAAGGACACGCCTCCGGATACGGATCTGGCTCTGAATTATGCTCTCAAGGGCTGTGAATATGATTCCGGCAGGAGCTGCGCCAGTCTGGGGATTTTCCATGCCCAGGGCAGTGTTACCATGCCAAAGGATTTTCTTAAGGCCCGGGATTATTTTGAGAAGGCCTGCTCCCTTAACTATCTTCTGGGCTGCGACTATCTGGGCTTTCAGTATCTGAAGGGGGACGGCGTGCCCCGGGACTACCTCAAGGCAGCCGCCTTTTTTGAAAAGGCCTGTTCCCTGGGGGAAGGTCAGGGCTGCTACAATCTGGCATCGATGTACCAGAAAGGAGTTCTTACCGCTAATAAGGGCAAGGCTGTTTTTCTGGCCCGTCTGGCCTGCGAGCTTGATTCGGAGCCGGGCTGCAAGCTTTACCGGGATCTTTCCGGATTGGAGCAATGATTTTTGAGAGAGAAAGACCTGAGAGAGAAAAATCTGGGAGATGACAGGCAGAATGCCTGGTGTTCAGGTTACGGTTTAACGGAGCTTTATAGAAATGATTGATGTATCCGGTCTGAGAAGAATTTACTCAGAGGGCGGACTTTCCCGGGAGGATCTGACCCCGGAACCCATAGATCTTTTTGAAAAGTGGCTGAAGGAGGCCATTGATTCAGGCATGCCGGATCCCACCGGCATGGTGGTCAGCACCGTGGACAGCGAGGGACAGCCCACCAGCCGCATGGTGCTCCTGAAAAATTATGACAAAAAGAGCCTGGTGTTTTTCACCAACTACGGCTCCCGCAAGGCGCAGCAGCTTCTGGGAAATCCCCGGACAGCCATTCTGTTTCCCTGGTTTATGCTGGAACGTCAGGTGGCCTTTCTGGGCCATGCCGAAAAGCTTACCCCGGTGGAGGTTATGAAGTATTTCACCTCCCGGCCCCGGGATTCCCAGATCGGAGCCTGGACCTCCCATCAGTCCTCCCGGATCAGCGCCCGAGCCGCTCTGGAAAGCAAGTTTATGGAGCTTAAGGAAAAGTTCAGCAAGGGCGAGATCCCGGTGCCCGCCTTCTGGGGCGGCTTCCGGGTGTTTTTCCACAGCGTGGAATTCTGGCAGGGCCGTCCCAGCCGCCTCCACGACCGTTTCATTTATGAAAAAAATGACGCCGGGGGCTGGGACATCAGCAGGCTGGCTCCCTGATACCATGATGGCATGAAGAAAGGGCGGCCGGAGAAAACTAAACTGAAGCGGCGCTTTTCTTTTCCCAGCCCCGTAACCGATTCTATGAAGCCTTTCTCTGTCATCTCACGAAGCGGCGCGGAGCTTCTTGCGGGGTTCAGGCCAAGAACCTGCTGAACATCCGATCTGCCAAGACACTGTAAGGAAATAACTTCCGAAAATTTTATCAGTTTTGCTACTCATGTAGTGCTATAATGGAGGTATGGAAGAATTACACACTGAAACACGAATCAGGACTATGTCCAACCTGCTTTCAAAGAATGAAAGACTGAGAAGATTGTACCTCGCTGCTGAAGCGGAAAGCTTTGGCTGGGGTGGGATGAGCTATGTCAGCAAAATTGCGGGTGTGGATAAAGATACATTAACCGCAGGAAAAAAGGAGCTTGAAAAGCTCCGGCAAAATCCTGATTTGTCAAATGGCGGCGATGGCAGTGATCCAAAGAATTCGAAAAATTGCAGGGAGCGTATACGAGCTGAAGGTGGCGGACGAAAATCTGTAAAGATTACGCAACCAGGAATCGTTGAAGCTCTGCTAAAACTGATCGACGGAAACGAATATGGAAACCCGGAGAATCCTCTGAGTTATACGTCAAAAAGCACAAGACATCTGGCAGAAGAGCTTGCAAGAGAAGGTTTTGCTGTTAGCCATACCAAAGTGAAAGAACTTCTGAAAGAACAAGGATACAGTCTGCAAGGGAACAGAAAATTAAAGCAGGTTGGCAAGGATCATGAAGACAGGGATGCGCAGTTTGAACATATCAAAAAAACTTCAATGAGCTATATGTCGGCAGGCGAACCTGTGATATCTATTGATTGCAAAAAGAAGGAAAACCTCGGAGAGTTTGCCAATAAAGGGGTTGAATATCATAAAGTCAATAACCCGACAGCTGTTCTGGATCATGATTTTTTCAATGCTGACAATGGCAAGGCAATTCCTTATGGCACCTACGATGTTGCCAATAATGAAGATTACATAAGCGTGGGGATCTCCCACGATACTGCTTCTTTTGCAGTTAACTCAATATATGCATGGTGGGACAGCATGGGAAAAGCCCGTTATCCTAATGCAAAGAAAATCTATATTACTGCCGATGGCGGAGGGAGCAACGGGAGCAGAAACAGGTTATGGAAGGTTGAATTACAAGAATTCGCAAACAAAACAAACCTTGAAGTTGAGGTATCGCATTTTCCGCCCGGCACTTCAAAGTGGAACAAAATAGAGCACCGTCTGTTTAGTTTTATCAGTAAGAATTGGAGGGGGCGGCCTCTTGAAACATTAGAGATCGTTGTTAAGCTGATCGCAGCGACAACGACAAGCCAAGGGTTAAAGGTTGGTTGTGGAGTTGATCCTAATGAATATAAAACAGGGATTAAAGTAACCGATGAAGAGTTAAGTATGGTAAATCTATACCTAAATGAGTTCCATGGGGATTGGAACTACAGGATACTTCCCGCAGCCTAAATTTTCGGAAGTTATTTCCTTACAGTGTCCAAGAACCCTTTGGAAGCCAATCTCCTCCGGTAATCGGCATACGCGAGAAGCCGTCTTCGCCGTAAACGAATATCCAATGTTCGTTTTTAGCCCTGCAATGTCTGCTTTTTGAGGTTCAATGTTCCGCTTTTTTGGGTCTCAATGTCCGCTTTTTCCGGTGCTTTCATAGTTTCGCGAAGGCGCAATGTCCGGTTATGAAGCGGATGGTTCTCGTTCAAAAGCAGATTTCTCAGAAAGAGTTCCAGGTACTCTGTTGTCTCATGGATGCCGTTTTTCAGATCATTGCAGTTCGCCCGCACGAGGGAGTTTCGGAAGTACCGGGAATTCCCCGCAAAAGTGTCTTGGATCTCAGCAAAGCCGAGGGCTCTCAGGTACCTGATGAAGAACACTGCTGTCGTTCTGGTGTTCCCCTCTCTGAATACGTGAATCTGCCACAGCCTTGATATGAATACCGCAAGGCGCCGGATGATCTTGTCCATGGAAAGATTCCGGTACGAAAACCTCTTCTCTTCCGCGAAGTCATAGTCCAGCGTCGCGCTTAGCTCCGCGGCGCTGCCGTAAATGACGGTGCCGCCGTTCAGCGCCCATTCCTTTTTCGTGATATTGCATTCCCGGAGGCAGCCTGCGTGAGGATAGATGCCGGCGAACAGCCTGCGGTGAACGGCAAGATACTCCTGCGGGGTAAAACTGAAGGCTTTCTCTGATAAAAGCGCCGCAATTCTGGCCGCTACCCTATCGGCCTCCTCCGCGCGGTCATCCCCGGCAGGCGCCGGTTTATCCCTGTAATGGGTCTCAAGAAGCTTATCAGCCTCTGCAAAGGATATCTCCCCCGCGATATTGCGGACAGCGATATCCCTGAGATAATCCGATGTCTTAAGCCCGTCAACCTCCTGGAGACCGATTCCCGTGTGCCAGGCAAAGATCTTTTCCCGCTGGTCAGGCTCGGATTCTCTGAAGTATTCTTTGAAAGGATCCTGGCGCGCCATGCATCCCCCTGTCTTTGTGAGCTTGCTTTTTCAGAAGCGCCGCCACCGGCAATTGCAGTGCCGACGAGACAGCAGCGCTGATGAGACCGTCAGGCTGCGGAGACAGCCGCCCGCTGTCCCTGCTTCCCCCGCGGCTTTTCAGTATCGCATTCAGAGCCTGAGAAGCGCAATGACATATGCGAAAAATGATTAGTCCGTCATTCTCCCATTACCGCTCATTCCTTAATCCCCATATGCGTTCTCCCGGCAGTTTGGCCGCTTATTTCTGCTTCACCATGTTCAGAGTATCCCCGTTCCCGGCCGCCATGGCTTTAAGGCGGTTTATCACGGCGAATCTTTCGGAGGCGTCCGGATGGGCTCTCTCAAAATCCCGGAGCGTCTCTCCGGACAGGGCCTCCTGTTTCCGGAAGGCCTCGTACACCCGCTGATCCGGCTGAGACAGCCGGGCTTTCCGGGGATCTCCTTCCGCCCCGGAGGGGCCGGAGCCGTCCTCCGGGAAGGCTCCGGGGGTTTTATGAAGGGTGCTTCCCCGGGGCGCCGGCTCTAAGAGCATGTCCCGGCGGAGGGCCTCCTCTCCGGCCGTGATGCCGGAGGGGGGCTCCCGGGCCCGGATCTCCGCGGCTTTCCCTTCGTAGTATTCCCGGGGGTTAATGTCTTCCGGAGGACGGGGAGATCCCGAAGCGGCCGGCAATGCCGGAGATCCCGGATCATTGGGGGAGAACTTTCCGGAAATGTCCGGGAGCGGGGCGGCCGGGAAGTCTGCAGCGGAAATTTCCCGGAAATCTCCCTTTTTGACGGACAGGGCTTTCTTGATAAGCTCCCAGCCCTGCACCGGATTTCTTTCGTTAAGAGCGGTCAGGGCGGCAGCGGCATAGGCCTGAGCCCGATCCGGCAGAAGAGAGTTCATCAGGGGCAGAAGCTCCTCCGTGCGGGCGGAAAGGCTGCGATCCAAAGCATTAAGCTCCATGAGACGCTTCATGACCGCGGGGTTCCGGGAGGCGAAGCGGCTTACGGTGCCGCCGTCAAAACGGTTTTCCGCGCTGAAGGCGGTTCTCTCGGACCGGAGCCTCGAGAGCTCCTGGCGATCCTGCACCGCTTTCCGGGCGCTTTTCTGGAGAGCCCGGGCGGCGGATTCGGAAATGCCCTGAGAGGAGGCTTCGGTAACGCCCTGGGCAATGTCCCGGGACACGGCTTCGTTGTAGGCAGCCTTGAGCTCCTCGCTTTGGGAGGCCGTCTCAAGTTCTCCGTGGAGCCGGGAGATCTGGCTCTCCCTCCCGGAGCTCCCGTCCCGGGAGAGGCTCAGGGAGGCCAGATGACCGGCTGCGGCGCTGAGCCCGGAAAACAAGGCCCCCAGAGCGCCTCGCACGGTGTTGGTTTCGGACTGGGACAGGCCCAGACGGCTGGCGATCTCCTGACTCTTACTGTTAATGATCCCGGCGGCTTCCGATGCTGAGGCTCCAATATGCCTGCCGGCGCTTTCCAGGGAGCTGCGGGTTACCGTGGTTCCCCGGGAGGCGATCCGGGCCCGGGTCAGGTTTTCCTGAAAGGCTTCCTCCGAGGAGGCGGCCACGGCCTCCTGACGGGACACGGCCTTGTCCAGAGCGCCGGTAAACGAGACTCCGGGGAGGAAGCTCTGGCCTCCGGGGGCCACTCCTCCGGAAAGCCGGTTCATCTCCAGAAGGGGGGATTGCTTCAGGAGCTCCGGGGCCGAGGCGGATCGGGGCGCGAAAAGCTGGGGATTAAGATGCTCCCTTCCGGAGAGCCGGCCCGCAATGGACATGAGGCCCTGCACGCCGCCGTACAGCACCAGGGTGGACAGCACCGGGATCCCCGCCGCCAGCATGCCGCCGGTGCCCAGATATTCTCCTATGGCCCGGTGCATGGCGGCGATGCCTTCCCAGCTTTCAGGCGGGACGGCCATGGCGGAGAGAGCCTTTCTGCTGCTCATGAGAATATAGAGGTTCACCACGGCGAGCAGGGGCTGCCAGAGCTGGATCCAGATCATGAGGAGCAGGTAGCGTCCCATCATGGCGAGGCCGCCGGTTCCCAGAAGCAGGGCAAAGCACATGAAGGGGGCGATGGCATAGGCCAGGGCCTCGAAAAACGTCAGAAAGGGCCGCACGGAGGTAAAGAACAGGCTCTGTTCGGCCGCCATTTCCGCATTCCGGGACTGGATGGCATCCGACAGCATCACGGCGGCGCTGTAGGCATGCTCGTCCTGGTACTTTTCCCGGGCGGCCTCCCGGTAGATGGGCAGGAGCACCTGGGAGAGCATGTAGCTGCTGACGCTGACCCCGGATTTTCCCAGAGCGTCCAGAGCGCTTTGGATATCCGGAACCCCGGGACTGGCAAAGCCGGCGCCGCTCAGGTAGTCCTGACTGCCCGGAAGGCCGGGGGATTGGGAGGCGGCGCGGAGCTTTTCAGTGAAAAGGGGCATGTACACATGAGCGGAATATTTGCTGAGCTCCTCATGGGCCTCCCGGCAGGTCAGATTCCGGGAGCCGCTTCCCGTATTCAGGGCCGTGCCGTAGATATCCGACAGAAAGGCCGTCCCGGAGATGACGTTTTCCGCCTGAAACACCCTGTCGGGAGACAGCGCCCCCAGGTCAATGCCGATGAGGGTGCATTCCTTGAAGTAGTTTTTCCAGTTTTCTGAGAATGATCCCCGGCCGCCGGGGGAATCCGCCAGAAGCCGGGCCTTGCCGATCACCTCCCGGAGCCGGTAAAGCAGCATGAGAGAATTGGCAAAGCCGCGCTTTTCCGCTTCGGGCACGGCAAAGGCGGTTTCAAAGGTTTCGGCGGTTTTGCGGCCCATGCCGGATACAATGCCTCCGGCGGCGGCGATGCCCAGAGGCACGCCGGACACCGGGTAGATGCGGCCGGAATAGACATCGTGAATGGCGACATCCGCCCGGGGAACAAAGAAGAGGAGATAGAGCAGAAACACCATGAGAAGCTGTCCCCAGGAGATGCCGGATCCCCGGACGCTCCCCAGAAAGCCCTGAAAGATCACCGCCAGAAGGAGGGCTATCGCGGCCAGAGATCCGGTAAGACCGGAGTTAAAGATCATCCCGATGCCGTTCAGCACGGATCTTAAAAAGGCCGCATCCCCGATGCTGTAAATTGTCCACGCGCTCATGCTGTCCTCTTCCTGTCAGTGATCCGGATTTCCGGACGCCGCATATTTAAGCATGCCGGCGTCCGGGGATCTGCCAAATAAGCCGTAGTGCTGCCTTCCGGAGGCTCAGACACGCCTTTCCGGGGCCGGAGACAATAATTATGAGAGGCTCATGATAAAAATCCCGTCCGTAAATATTTTATATTTTTGAGGGGAATTCCCGGGGATCGTATCCTCTGTATTCTGCGGGCCGTTACTATTGCTTCCGGAAAGCGGTCATTCCTGCTATAATATGAGAAGCTTTTCACAGCGGAGCAGGCTGTCACTCATCTTCAGGATCTCCCTCTTTTGCGGGCGGGAACGTTCCTGCGGCCGGGCATGAGCAAGGGTTTCGGGGTTCATGCGGAGACAGACAAATACAGATGCAGGACAGGATTTTTTTAAGCGACGGGTATCGATTATGAATGTAAAACGGGTCAAAAAAGAGAAGACACTGCCGGAAGGGATCCGGGCCGGGGATATGATTGCCTTCGGGCATTATCCCCAGTACGAACACATTGCCATTTCCCCGGTGATCTGGCAGGTGCTGGAGGTTTCCTGGGACGGGGTTTTTATTGTGAGCCGCAGCATTCTCGAGAGCCGTCCCTTTCATACCTGGCAGGTAGATACCCCCTGGCCCTCCAGCGATCTTCGGAGATGGCTTAACGGCTGCTTCCTGGAGACGGTATTTTCCAATGACGAGCGGAAGCTGATAATCCAGTCCCGCCTGGCGGATTACGACAACCCGGAGTACGGCACCAAGGGCGGCGCCATCTCCAAGGACAAGGTGTTCTGTCTCAGCATTGAGGAGGTCCGGCAGTATGATGCGGTAAGCCGTTTTGAAGGGGCTACGTACCATGTCAGAACCCAGGGCGGGTTTACCCTCCCCGAGGGCGTGGTTCCCGGGAATTCCTGGTGGCTGCGCACTCCGGGACTGGATCGCTCCCGGGCGATGTGTCTGGGGGGCGACATTGCGAAGGAGTCCCGGCTGCAGGCAGACGGGCTCCCGATTACCGCTCAGGGCATCGGGGTGCGGCCGGCTCTGAGACTTAAGCCCGTGGAGGAGCTTGAGGATTACGTGATCTGCCATGACAGCGGGGCCGAGAACGAGGGCGAGAGAGCAGCCAGGATAGCGGCAGACAGAGAAATGCAGCTCGCAAAGGAAAGAGCAGCCGAGAGAGCGGCGGAAAGAGCAGCAATGGAATAGAGCGGCAGAACAAAGCAGCAGCGGAATGAGCAAGAAAAAGTCTGCGGCCGGAGAGAAGACAGCAGGGAATAACGAAGGGGCTGAGCAAAAGCCCCTTTTTCAGATTTCCGGTCAGATCTATGACAGTGAAAGGGCTTACCTGAGAGGGTTGCTGAGCAAAGCCTTCCGGACTCTCGGCAAGCTTAAAAACGGGGAGCTTCGGAAAGTCTTTCTCTATGACAAGTCAAAGGCCGCTCTGTGCAGCAGATGGGGACAATCCCTCGCTGAGGGATGGGTGACCGGCATGCAGGCCGTGGCCGGTCTTTTATGCGAAATCGCCGGCGGCCTCGGAGGAATTTTTCAGGAACCGGCGGAGATCGGAGATATCCTGCTCCGGGATCTGGAAGTCCGAAAGCCGTATGCTCCCGGCGGCCCTCCTTCTTACGATATTCGGGTGGTTGCGGAATGGCTCCGGCGGGGAGATCTGGAAAAGTTTGCCGCTGAGGCTGCAGAAAAAGGACTCCCCGTAAAGCCCTGGACGCTCCCGCAGCTTGCCGCAGCCCGGAGCATGCTGCTGCCGCAGGGCAAAGGATGCCGCGCTGCCGGAACCTATGCCCCGTGGCCGCTCCTGATGGCAGGGTATGCTCTTACCCCGAACCGCCGCATACGGCTCCCGGCGCACCGGATGCCCCATTATTTCTATGATGACCGAGTCTATGACAGCCCCGCATCATTCCTGGAAACCATGCGGGAATTCGCCGCTCAGGATGCGCGATCATTCGTGACATACATCGACAGCATAAGAGCGATCCTGAAGCAGTACCTTCTGGTCTTTCCGGATCCGGAATCCCGGGAGACGCTGACAGAGGCGGCGGAATTTCTGGGGATGATCGTATTCGGCGATGCTGACTGCATATTCCGAAGCAGCGCGGAAATCAAAGCCTTTATCAGTGATCTCATAAGCCGGAAAAAGCGCGCGGAGTTCCGGGATTTTTTCTGGCGCTATAAGATTCCCCTGAAAAAGCTCCGGAGGATTCCGGGCTTTCAGGATATCCCGGCCACAATGGAGGAGGCTTGTCCGGACTCATTTATGACGGGGGATCTGCTGTTTTTCGGGGAGGATGATTTCCGGGAGTACCTTGCCGCAGAAATGAACCGGCGCCGGGAGAAGCCGGAAAACTACGTGCCGTTTGTCATGGGAGCGCATGCCCGCCGGAAAATTTATGAGAGCATCGCCCGGGAGCATCCGGCCCTGAAGCAGGCTGTTGATGACTATTTCGCCGAGGCCGGCGAGTCCTCTGATTCCTTAGATACCTCCATTGGTTTCGGTTCGGAAAGCTTTCCGGATCTGCCGTCCTTTGCCGCGTATCTTAAGGAGCTGCTGGAGGATCTGCGGCAGCATCCCGAAAAAAGAGAAGACTTTTTCCGGCACCGCGGCCCCGCGGTAAAAGCCTTGTCCCTCCTGCCCCGTTTTTCCGCCCTGATGAAGCCGTTTCTTGAACTGGCCGCTCAGGAAGAGGATCTTCTGGAGTCCTTTGTTCTGGGTGAGCCGATTGTTCTGGATGAGCTCTGTTTTTCCAGCGCTCTGGAGCTTAATAGTTACGTATACACCAATAAAATCAGAAGTCTTTCTCCAGATTTCTGGATATTTGATTTTGTCGTAGCGCACCGTAATGCCCTCATAGATCTTCTGAAAAACAGACATGCCGCTGATTTTGTCAATACCATTCTGTGGCAGGCCTTCATGTTTTTCCCGTCCCATATCAGGCTTAACGGTTTGGACTTTGATCTGTTTGCGTATCCCGGGGTTAAGAAGGGGGATGCGCTGACAATTGGCAGACGTTATCTCGGGGGCGGCAGGCATCGTGATCTGGAGTGGCAGGTTCTTGATGTTTTTAATGTT
>JAEEGF010049815.1_pt1 | contig 10825 bp, 8 predicted proteins | sample 9134171 | NCBI WGS metagenome assembly JAEEGF01 (sample SAMN16246542, study PRJNA631951) | gut metagenome | biome: gut microbiome; feature: rumen; material: AP-attached | host: Bos | place: Iran: Karaj | collected 2018-10 | reverse complement strand
CGGCTGATGCCTTCTTCCTCCGCCTCCAGCTGCCCGGGGTCGATGCCCAGGGCGGCGGCACTCTGCTCAATGATGTCCCGGTCATAGATCTCGATGCCCAGCTCGGCGGCCACCTTCCGGCCGATGGAATGTCCGCCGGCGCCGTATTCCCGGCAGAGGGTAATGATCTTCATGGCGCGTACCTCCGTACATGTGCTGCCTCTGATTATACTCGCTTGTCCCGGCCGTTTCAACTGATTTTCCCCACATAGTTTCCCCGGGAGCGAGCATAGGATAGGGCCGAGGGGGTATCGTCTATGCGCCTGCTTGTGGCAAAACGAAAGAGAAGGCCGCGTAACCGGCGCCTGCTGGGTTTCCTGGGCGTCCTGGGGGCAGCCGTGCTGATCTTTGCCGTGGTGTGCAATCCGAAGGTGGTGGGGGCCTCCGCCGCAGCGCGGAAGCTGCCGGTCTACTGCGTCCAGCGGGACGGGAAGTATGTCAGCCTGACTTTTGACGCGGCCTGGGGAAATGAGGACACGCAGCAGCTCATCGACATTTTGGGGAAATACGGCGTCAGCGCCACCTTTTTCGTGGTGGGGGACTGGGCGGAGAAGTATCCGGAAAGCGTAAAAGCCCTTCACGACGCGGGCCATGAGGTGATGAACCATTCCAACCATCATGACCACCTGGGAAGCCTTTCCGCCGAGGCCATCACCGCCGACGTCAACGCCGCTTCGGACCGGATCGAGGCGGTGACAGGGGTGCGGCCCACCCTGTTCCGCTGCCCCTACGGGGAGTATGACGACCATGTGATCGCCGCTTTGGAGGGCATGGGCGTCACCGCCGTCCAGTGGGACGTGGACAGCCTGGATTGGAAGGATTACGACGCAAAGACCATCTTCGCCCGGGTGACGGGGCGGGTACAGCCGGGGAGCATCGTCCTGTTCCACAATGCGGCCCTCCACACGCCGGAGGCCCTGGGGGACATCGTGGCCTGGCTGCTCCGGGAGGGTTATAAGATCGTGCCCGTCTCCCAGCTCCTGCTCAGCGGCGAGACCACCATCGACCATACCGGGAGGCAGCTGCCCGCATGAGAAGAAAGCATTTTGCCCGTCCAAGTCCCCGCGCGGGGGAGGGACGGATGGAACAAACGATCCGCACGCTGCTGATTTGTCTGGCCGTGCCTCTGGCTGTGGGGCTGCTGGCCTCTCTGCTGACCATGGGGGGCATGCGGGATTACGCGGAGATGCCGAAGCCGCCCCTGTCCCCGCCGGGCTGGGTTTTCCCCGCGGTCTGGACAGTCCTCTATCTCCTGATGGGTCTGGCCTCCTGGTTTATTTTGGGCGCGAACGCTTCGGAGGACCGCAGGCAGATGGCCCTCAGCCTCTACACGGTGTCCCTGGCGGCCAATTTCCTCTGGCCCCTGCTGTTCTTCGGCCTGGGGCGTTATACCCTGGCTTTCCTGTGGCTCCTCACGCTGCTCGTCCTGGTGATCCTCACCTGGCGGCAGTTCCGCAGCCTGGACCGCCGGGCCGGGGCCCTGCTGATCCCCTACATCCTCTGGCTCTGCTTCGCCGCGTATCTGAATCTGGGCGCGGTGATACTGAACTGAACAGAAAACCCCAGCGGCTTTGCCGCTGGGGTTTTCTGTGTGAGGAAACCGTAAGCCGGGTTCTGTACGCGCTGAAGCGCGCGGCAGTCATCTATCTTGGCGGGCCGTTGCCGACACGCTCTATGCCACCTCCTGGGGAACGGCCGGGCAGGCCTGTGTGTCCCCCGTACCACGGTGTTGCTGCGGATAGAGTTTACAGGAACGGACGCTTCCACGCCGTTCCGTGGGCTCTTACCCCACGTTTCCACCCTTGCTCCGCTGCCCGATTGGGCGGCGGGGCGGACTATTTCTGTTGCACTTTTCCTGAAGTCGCCTTCGGCGGCCGTTAGCCGTTATCCTTGCCCTGTGCAGCCCGGACTTTCCTCACGCTGGCCCTTTCGAGCTTCGCGCGCGACTGCCCTGTTTCCTCACGGCGGCATTTTAACTCTCCGGCGGAATCTCTGTCAAGGCAATACCGTATAATTCCGGCATACAGATTGCGCAGTCAGAATTTTTGTCAGATTGGCTGAAAATTCGAGGGAATACTTGGTGTATTGTCGAGAATTTTCGGACGATCTGACGAAACATTATGCAAGCAAGATGTGTGCTGCGAATTGTGCGGTATTGCCTAGAGGATTGGATTGAATTTCCTCCGGCGGAGGCATATAATAATCAGGTTAGATTGGAGATGAAACGATGACTCTTTCGGAGTATTTGACTTCTTTAAAAGGCAAAAAGATCGCCGTTTTGGGCTACGGCATCAGCAACCGCCCTCTGGTGAAGCTGCTGGCGGAAGCGGGACTGGACGTCACTGTCCGGGACAAGGGCGCCCTGCCGGAGATACCCGGCGTGCGCTCGGTTTCCGGCGAAGGCTACCTGGATGCGCTGACGGAAGACGTGGTTTTCCGCACCCCCGGCCTACGCCCGGACCGCATCCCCCTGAAGGAGGGAGCGGTGCTCACCAGCGAGATGGAGGCCTTCTTCGCCCTCTGCCCCTGTCCCATCCTGGCCGTCACCGGCTCCGACGGGAAGACCACCACCACGACCCTGATTTCCGAGCTCCTGAAGGCTTCCGGCAAAAAGGTATGGCTGGGGGGCAACATCGGCCACCCCCTGCTCTCCGAGGTGGAGAGCATCGCGGCGGAGGACGCGGCGGTGCTGGAGCTCTCCTCCTTCCAGCTCATGACCATCCATGGCCGGGCGTCCACGGCAGTCGTCACCAATGTCCGCCCCAATCATCTGGATTGGCATACCGGCCTGGAGGAATATGCCGAGGCGAAAAAGCATGTATTCCTGGGCCAGCAGCCGGGAGACCTGCTGGTGCTGAATGCCGACGATCCCGGCTCCCTGGCCTGCAGGGAGGCTGCGCCGGGCCGCGTGCGTCTTTTCAGCCGCCGGACGCCCCAGCCCGACGGGGCCTGGTTCGACGGGGAGACGGTGTACTTTCTGGGAAAGCCCCTCATGAAGCGCAGCGAGATCCGGCTTCCCGGCCTCCATAACGTGGAAAACCTCATGGCGGCCCTCTGCGCCGTGGGGGAACAGGTGGGGGAGGAAGTGTGCCGCAAGGTGGCTTCCGAATTCACCGGCGTGGAACACCGGCTGGAGCCGGTGCGCACTCTGAACGGGGTGGAGTTCATCAACGATTCCATCGCCTCCAGCCCTTCCCGCACCGTGGCGGGCCTGCGGGCCCTCATGGACCGGAGCCTGGTGCTCATCGCCGGGGGCTATGACAAGCATATCCCCTATGACGAGCTGGGGGCCGTCATCAAGGAAAATGTGCGGGTGCTGGTGCTCTGCGGGGCCACGGCCCCCAAGATCAAGGCCGCCGTGTGCGCCGCGCCCGGCCCGGGACCGGAGATCCTGGAGGAAGGGGATTTTGCCGCCGCCGTCCGGGCTGCCGCGAAGGCTGCCAGGCCGGGAGAGATCGTGCTTCTGAGCCCCGCCAGCGCCTCCTTTGACCTTTTCAAAAACTTTGAAGAACGGGGCGAACGCTTCAAAGAGCTGGTTCGCAGCCTGTAACAGAAGAAAAATGCCTCGCAGAGTTCGCGCCCGCAGGCGCGAAGAAGGTTGGAATCATTTTTCGCCGCAGCATGTATGTGGCGAAAAATACCGCTCACGGAGCGGACTGTGCGAGCGAAGCGAGTGCGGGTAGCGGAGTGCGATCCTGCTCAAATCGAAGCCCAGCGAAGCGGGTTCGATTTGAAGAAAAATACGGAGGAACGATATGACGATCAAGGAAACGACCCGGGAGCTCTGCGCCCTCAGCGGCCCCAGCGGCTTTGAGGAAGCGGTGGCCCGCCGGGCGAAGGAACTGCTGGAACCCCTGGTGGACGAGATCACTGCCGACAGCATGGGGAATGTGCTGGCCCTGCGCCGCTGCGGAAAGCCCGGCGCCCGCCAGCTCCTGCTGGACGCCCATCTGGACGAGGTGGGCTTCATCGTGACGGAAGTCGCGGAGGGCTTTTTGAAGTTTTCCGCTCTGGGCGGCCTGGACGAACGGACCCTGCCGGGCCGGGAGGTCCGGGTGCTGGCCCCGGAAGGGCCCCTCTATGGGGTCGTCGCCTGCCTGCCGCCCCATGTGCTTACCGCCGAGCAGAAAGAGCAGGCCGTGGAGATCAAAAACCTGTTCATCGACCTGGGCCTCAGCCAAGCCGAAGCGGAAAAGCGCGTCCCCATCGGAACCCCCGGCGTCTTTGAAGGACCCATGTTCGACCTGCAGGGGGACAACTTCGTCTCCAAGGCCCTGGATGATCGCATCTGTGCCGCCGTGGTGCTCCAGGTTCTGGAAAACCTGAAAGGGGAGGAGCTTCCCTGCGACCTGGCGGTGATGTTCTCCGCCCAAGAGGAGGTTGGCCTGCGGGGAGCTGCCCCCGGCGCATTTCGCCTGGCCCCGGATTGGTGCATCGCCGTTGACGTGACCCATGCCCGCACCCCCGACGCCCCCAAGGGAGAGACCTTCGAGGCGGGAAAGGGCTGCACCGTGGGAGTCGGCCCCAACGCAAACCGGGCCATGACCAAGGCCATCATGGACGCGGCCAAAGAAAAAGAGATCCCTTACAGCGTGGAGGTCATGCCCCGCTCCAGCGGCACCAACGGCTGGGCCATCCAGATCACCCGCCAGGGCGTGGCCACCGCCATCGTCAGCGTGCCGGTGAAGTATATGCACAGCCCGGTGGAAGCTGCGTCCCTGGCGGACGCGGAGGCCGCCGCCGATCTTATCACCGCATTTATCCGGGGAGGGTGGCTCCATGATTAAAGACATATTGAAAGAACTCTGCGCCCTGAACGGCGTATCCGGCAATGAAGGGGCCGTGCGGGATTACATCGCCGCCCGGGTGAAGCCCTATGCCGCGGAAATGACCACCGACGCCATGGGGAACCTGCTGGTCTTTGTGAAAGGACGGCGCGCCCCGAAGCAGAAGGTCATGCTGGCGGCCCACATGGACGAGGTGGGCATCATCATCACCGGTATCACCGAGGAAGGCTACCTGAAATTCGACTTTGCCGGCGGCGTGGACCGCCGGGTGGTCATCGGCAAGCGGGTCAGCGTGGGGGATAAGGCCATCCCCGGCGTCATCGCCCTGAAGGCCGTTCATCTGGTGGAAGGCGGGGAGCGGAAGAAGGTGCCCGCCACCAAGAGTCTCCATGTGGACATCGGCTGCCGCACCAGGGAAGAGGCGGAAAAGCTGGTCTCCCTGGGGGACACCGGCGCTTTCGACGATCATATCGTGGAATTCGGAGAAGGCTTCCTGCGCGCCAAGGCCATCGACGACCGGGTGGGCTGCGCTGTCATGATCGCCCTCATCGAGGCGGGCGTGCCGGTGGACTGCCACTTCGCCTTCACCGTGCAGGAGGAGGTGGGCTGCCGGGGTTCTGCCGCCGCGGCATTCCGCATCCAGCCGGAGATCGGACTGGTGCTGGAGGGCACCACCGCCGCCGACCTGCCCTCCCAGACGGGCAGCGAGCGAGTCTGCGCTCCCGGCAAGGGACCGGTCCTGCCCTTCATGGACGGGGGCAGCATCTATGACCGGCAGCTCTGGCGGGAATTGACGGCCTTGGCGGAGGCCGGGGGCATCCCCTGGCAGACCAAGACCTGGATCTCCGGGGGCACCGACGCCTCCTCCATCCAGAAGACCGCCTGCGGGGCGAGGGTGGCGGCCATTTCCGCCGCCGTGCGCTACATCCATTCCCCCTCCTGCGTGGGAAAGACCGAAGATTTTGAAAATATGCTGCGCCTGGCAAAGGCGTATCTGGAGACATTATAATGGGAACGATAGATTTGAACGAGCTGGCCCGGGAGGCCGAGGCGCGCATCCAGCCCCGCTTCGGGGAGATCGACGCCGTTTCGGAGAAGTGCACCCGGCGCATTATGGCGGCCTTCCGGGAGCATCGGGTCAGCGAAGCCTGCTTCGCCGGTTCCACCGGCTACGGATATGACGACCTGGGCCGGGAGACCCTGGAAAAGGTCTGGGCGGATGTTTTCGGCACGGAGAGCGCCCTGGTGCGCCTGGGCTTCATGAACGGCACCCATGCCATCACCTGCGCCATCTTCGCCCCCCTCCGCACGGGGGATACCCTCCTGTGCGCCACGGGCCTGCCCTATGATACCTTGTGGAGCGCACTGGGCGTCCACGACGAGAAACCCGGCAGCCTCCGCAGCTACGGCATCGGCTTCCGGGCTGTGGAGCTTCAGCCCTCCGGGGAGCCGGACTGGGAAAAGATCGAGGCTGCGGCAGCCGATCCGGGCGTCAAGGAGGTCTTCATCCAGCGCAGCCGGGGCTATACTGCCCGCCCCGCTCTGAGTGTGGAGACCATAGACAAGATCATCGATCTGGTGCATCGGGTGAATCCGGGAGCCGCCTGCGTGGTGGACAACTGCTATGGGGAATTCACGGAGGAGCGGGAGCCGAAGGGCGACCTGCTGGCCGGTTCCCTCATCAAGAATCCCGGCGGCGGCCTGGCCCCCATGGGAGGCTACGTGGCGGGCCGCGCCGACCTGGTGGAGGCGGCAGCCTTCCGGCTGACCGTGCCGGGCCTTGGGGGCGAGATCGGGGCCACCCTGGGCTTCAATCGCAGTCTTTTCCAGGGCCTGTTCCTGGCGCCCCATACCGTCGCCCAGGCGCTGAAAACGGCGGTCTTTGCCGCCGCTCTGCTGGAAGACCTGGGTTATGAGACCTTCCCCCGCTGGGATGCGAAGCGTTCCGACATTATCCAGTCCATCGACTTCGGCAAAGGGGAGCTGCTGCAAAGGTTCTGCGCGGGCATCCAGCACGGCAGCCCCGTGGACAGCTACGTCACCCCGGAGCCCTGGGATATGCCCGGCTACGAAAGCCCCGTCATCATGGCGGCGGGCAATTTCATCCAGGGGGCCAGCATCGAGCTGAGCTGCGACGGCCCCATGGCCCCGCCCTATCGGGCCTATCTCCAAGGGGGCCTCACCTGGGAATCCGGCAAGCTGGGCATCCTGACGGCGGTAGAAGAACTGATGTATTCAAATCACAACCGCTCCGCTGGGTTGTGATTTGAGAAGGATTGCGCTGCGCTCCCCGCAGGCCCCTTAGCGGGGCCCACAGTCCGCTCCGCGAGAGGTATTTTCCGCGAGGCACATGTCCCCGCGGAAAATGATTCCAATTTGATTCGCGCCTGCGGGCGCGAACTCTGCGAGGCTTTGTCAAAAGCAAAATAAATCCGCCCGTGGCAGCATACCCTCCCCCGAGGGGGTGTGCCTGTGAAGCGCCATTCCAATAGACGGCGGCTCCCGGGGCTAGTGCTGATGCTCCTGGGCCTGGGGCTTATGTGCCTGACCCTGGTGCGGAACATGGACCCTCTGGTGCGGGACATGGCGGTGGCCGGGGCGAAGAATGCCGCAGCCGCCGCCATGCAGAAGTCCGTGGCAGCCCGGATGACCGGCGGGCAATGGTCGGACCTGGTGCAGCTGGTGAAGGACGGCGAGGGCCAGATCACCGCTGCCGTCACGGACGTGGGCCGCGTCAATGAGTTGCAGGCAGCCCTGGCGGGGGACGTGATCGCCGCCCTGACCGCCCCGAATACGGCGGATCTGGGGGTCCCCCTGGGGAACCTGCTGCCCTCGCCCTTTTTCTCCGGCCTGGGGCCCAAGGTGCCCATCCGCATCCTCTCCGTCAGCGAGGTGGAGGTGAAGCTCATGAGCCGCTTCACTAGCGCGGGCATCAACCAGACCCTGCACCGGCTGCTCCTCACCCTCTCCGCCCGGGTGCGGGTGCTGATCCCCACCGGCACGGTGACGGCCATCGTCTATGCGGACGTGACCGCGGCGGAGACCCTGATCGTGGGCCGGGTGCCGGACAGTTATATGTATTTTGAGGGCAGCGACCAGTGGGACGAACCCCTGGAGAAGTATGATATCCTGAGTTGAGGTATGACAATGGATGAGACGAAAGAACTCCTGCGCCTGCGGGAAGAACTGAAGGAGCACAGCCGCCGCTATTACGACGAGGACGCCCCCACCATCACCGACGCGGAGTATGACGCCCTGCTGCGCCGCCTGGAGATTTTGGAGGCGGCCCACCCCGAGCTGGACGATCCCACTTCTCCCACCCGCCGGGTGGGGGGACATGTGGCCTCCGGCTTCCAGCCGGTGAGCCATCCCGTGCCGCTGGAGAGCCTCAGCGACGTATTCTCCGAGGAGGAACTGACGGATTTCTGCGCCAAAATGGAGCAGGAGAACGTGACGCGGGAATATACCGTGGAGCCCAAGGTGGACGGCCTCAGCATGGCCCTCTTTTATGAGGATGGGGTCTTTGTCCGGGGCGCCACCCGGGGAGACGGGCGCACCGGGGAGGACGTGACGGAGAATCTGAAGACCATCCGTTCCATCCCCCGCAGACTGCCCGGCGTCAAGGGCAGGCTCATCGTCCGGGGCGAGGTATTTATGCCTGTCAGCGTCTTTGAGGCGCTGAATGCGGAGCGGGAGCTCAGCGGGGAAAAGCTGCTGGCCAACCCCCGCAACGCCGCTGCCGGGGCCATGCGGCAGCTGGACCCCAAGGTGACCGCCGCCAGAAAACTGGACATCCTCATTTTCAATGTACAGCTTTGCGAGGAGCGGAGCTTCCTCACCCATGCTGAAAGCCTCAGCTATCTGAAGGACCTCGGCTTCCCCGTCATCCCCTGGACCATCTGCACCGATGCACCTGGCTGCCTCCGGGAGATACGCTCCATCGGGGAGGGCCGGGAGAACTACGATTACAGCATCGACGGCGCGGTGGTGAAGCTGAATAAGCTCTCGGATCGGGCTTATCTGGGCAGCACCAGCAAGGCCCCCCGCTGGGCCATCGCTTACAAATATCCGCCGGAGGTGAAGGAAAGCGTACTGCGCCAGATCGTGGTGCAGGTGGGGCGCACGGGGGTGCTCACTCCCAAGGCGGTCTTTGACCCGGTGCGTCTGGCGGGCACCACGGTGATGAACGCCACCCTCCACAACCAGGATTTCATCGCGGAAAAGGACATCCGCATCGGGGATACCCTGCGCATCCGCAAGGCGGGGGAGATCATCCCCGAGGTGCTGGGAGTAGTCATGGAAAAGCGCCCAGACGGAACGGAACCCTACCGCCTGCCGGAAACCTGCCCCGTCTGCGGGGCCGCCGTGCTCCGGGATGAGGACGGGGCAGCCATGCGCTGCACCGGGGCGGAGTGCCCCGCCCAGCTCACCCGGACCATCACCCACTTTGCCTCCAAGGACGCCATGGATATTGACGGCCTGGGCCCCAGCCTGGTGCAAGCTCTGGTGGACGCAGGGATGGTAAAGTCCCCGGCGGACCTCTATGACCTGACGGAGGAACCGGTGGCCGCTCTGGAGCGAATGGGGCAAAAGTCGGCGGAAAATCTGATCCGCGCCATCCAGGGAAGCAAGACCGCAGGCATGGCCCGGGTGCTCTACGCCCTGGGCATCCGTCAGGTTGGCGCCGCCGCCGCCCGGACCCTGGCTCTTCGCTTTGGCAGCATGGAGGCCCTCATGGCGGCGGACGAAGAGACCCTGGAGGCCGTGGAGGATGTAGGCCCCATCACGGCAGCCAACATCGCCGGCTGGTTCCGGGGGGAGCAGTCCAAGCACCTGATCTCCCGTCTCAAGGAGGCCGGGGTGAGCATGGCCAGCACAGAGGAAGCGGCGGACACCCGCCTGGCAGGGCAGACCATCGTCCTCACCGGCACCCTCAGCTCCATGTCCCGTTCCGAGGCGGAAGGACGCATCCAGGCCCTGGGGGGCAAGGCCGCCTCTTCCGTGTCCAAAAAGACCAGCCTTGTGGTGGCGGGGGAGAACGCGGGCAGCAAGCTCGCCAAGGCGGAAAGCCTGGGCGTGAAGGTCATCGGGGAAGAAGAATTTCTGGACATGATCAAATAATGCTTGACCGGCGGGGGAGAATATGGTACACTAATCCCCGCTGATATGGCGCCATAGCCAAGAGGTAAGGCAGAGGTCTGCAAAACCTTTATCCCCGGTCCGATTCCGGGTGGCGCCTCCAAACATAAACGAGACGACCTTTTGGTCGTCTCGTTTATGTTTACAGTCATCGGTGGATCGGCCCGGTCTCCGTGCACAGGCACGGAGACCGGGCCGCAACATTCGGGGCTCCGGGGGAGCCCCGAAATTCCGGGTGGCGCCTCACGGGGAGCTCGCTCCCCAGGCGCAGGGCGAGCGAATCTTCGCCGAAGGCGAAACTCCGGGTGCCCGCAGCATCACCGGGGGAGCCCCGAAATCCCGGTTGACGCCCTCACAGGCGTGCCGCAAAATGCCCATCTCCCGTCATTACCATGAAACGTCTTCGCCTCCCTCTCTGAGGGAGGTGGCATCGCCGCCAGGCGATGACGGAGGGAGTCAAGGTAATTCCTAGCTGCTGTTTCCAATGATAAGCTGCTACTTATCCAACGCTGACTCCCTCAGGCGCTTTGCGCCAGCTCCCTCAGAGAGGGAGTCAAGTGGAGTGGAGAGGTAATTTCGTTCATTGCGATGTGTCTGCACATGACGATTGCGAGACCGCAAAGCGCTCGTGGCAATCCGTTTCCCCAAACAGCTCCTTGTATGCGCCGAGCTGCCGAACTTCGGCATATCCGGGTCCGGATAACCAAGAGGCCAAATCTTCCAACGCTGTGGTCTGACCGGTGACAGCCCAGTCGTCCGTGCTTCCCGTGACCATGCTGAACAGGGGAGAAGTGTAGGCGTAATTGCCCTGTATACTGTCGTACTGACGAGCATAATCGAAGGCATTACGGAGACATGCC
>JAEEGF012461662.1_pt1 | contig 10826 bp, 7 predicted proteins | sample 9134171 | NCBI WGS metagenome assembly JAEEGF01 (sample SAMN16246542, study PRJNA631951) | gut metagenome | biome: gut microbiome; feature: rumen; material: AP-attached | host: Bos | place: Iran: Karaj | collected 2018-10 | reverse complement strand
AGGCCCGTCTCCGGTGATTCGATGTAAGATTACATTTTTCGGCAATAATTCTATACAGTTACATACCAATTCCACATATTCATTCAGACTATATATGTGAAATTGATTATCACTATAATATGTTTCTAAATCTGTGCCACGAAGTATATGAAGCAATTGTAATTTGATGCCAAACATAACAGTTGAATTCTCTTCAGGCGCCAACTTGGCTACATATTTTACACTCTCATATATATCTTCATTGCTCTCCCCAGGTAGCCCTAGAATCAGATGAGTTATAACACCGATTTTGCGAGCCAACAATTCTGTGACCGCCTGTTCATATACAGACAGATCATATCCTCTTCGCATCCATTTAGCACTTGGTTCGTGTATGCTTTGCAATCCTAATTCCACCCACACAGGCTTAATCTGATTTAATTCTGACAGGAGGTCTAGAACCTCAGCTGGTAGACAGTCAGGTCTAGTGGCGATAGATAGAATTACAACGTCCGGATGATTTATTGCTTCCGTAAATATTTTCCGTAGATAATCAACTGACCCATAGGTGTTTGTATATGCTTGAAAATATGCTATGAACTTACGACATTTTGGCGCTTTGGCAACTATGCGTTCCTTGGCAGTCTCAATCTGTTCTGTAATGGCTAGATTGGCAGGAGTGGCGAAGTCTCCTGAACCACCTGCGCTGCAGAAGATGCATCCGCGGGTATCCAGCTTGCCGTCACGATTAGGACAGGTCATGCCGCCATTTATGGAGAGGCGATATACTTTTTCGCCAAACTCATTTTTTAGATAATCATTTATCATTATATGTCGCATAAATTCACTCCGGATATATTGTAGGTGATTAATAATAATCCAATTCTAAAAGAAATACATAAAAAACGCAAAATACACTAGATTTCAATGGAGAAAATTCTTTTATAATGCAAGCTCATGTTGTATAATTTGAGTAGTTGTTATGAGGCTTGATATGGTAGATAGAGGGGCATATTAGGTATTCAGTATGAACGACTTAAACGGGGAGTGACGATTAAATAGGGGGGTATAGTCATGTCATACATGGAAATCTTGAGAAAAAAGAACCAGGTGCTTGCGGTTACGCTTGCAATCTGCATTATCTTGCGTTGCGTTGTCAATGCATTTTTCGTAGGAATCGCGCAGGTCATTCCAATGGGAATTGGAGGACTTATCTTTACAGGAATTCTGTATTTCCTGTCATCGAAAATTAATCCCGTAGTAATGTCATATATGATGGTAGGACTTATGTCTGTCATTAGTATTTTGCTGATGAATGCATTTCCTTGCACTACAAATTATCTGATGTTTTTCCTTACAATTTTCTTTATTGTAATTTATGAAGACATTAGACCGATAGTATTGCAATCTGCCATAAGTGGTATATGCATGATTTATTTCTATTATAAATACACAGAGAAACTGGCTGAGACATGGACACCGGATGCAATGGCTATGTGTGTTGTTTACATTGTCAGTGGTATGTTGGTATATATTTCGCTATGCCGTATGACAAGAGCTCAGTTCAAGGATATGAAGAGAACTCAAAAAGAGAGCGACAAGGCCAGAAAGCGTGCCGAGAAGCTTCTTGGTGAGATTGCAAAATCTGTAGGAATTCTTGATACAACCAGCGGCAAAATCAATGAGAACATCTCTGTTACAAGTGATATTTCAAATCAGATTGCAACAGCTTCAGAAGATATATCAAGAAAGACTCTTGCTGAGGTTGAGGATATAGAAGCAATTAAGTCTATGGTACAAAATGGTGTTGCCCAGATTCAGTCTGTGGCATCTAGTTCAAGTGACATGGCAGCAGCTTCTAGTGAGACCAATAATCAGGTGCAGCAGGGTGGCCTTTTGGTAAATAATCTGGCAGGCCAGATGTCTGAGCTCAATGAGAGAATGGAGGCGGTAGCCAATGCTATTTCATCTCTGGCTGAGCAGAATAATAATATTGCAGAGATTTTGGAGACGGTAAATCAGATTACTTCTCAGACCAATCTCCTGTCCCTAAATGCTTCCATCGAAGCTGCCAGAGCTGGTGAACATGGTAGAGGCTTCGCAGTAGTTGCTACTGAGATTCGACAGTTGTCAGATGATACTGCATCATTTACAGATCAGATTAATGAGATTTTGCAGGGTATTGCAAAGCAGACTCAGGATGTTCAGAAAGAAATTGAGAAGAGCAGACAGTCAGTGCAGGAATGTGCTAACAATGCAGATGAGGTAAATAATTCATTCCAGTTTATTGCGGAAAATGCTTCTATGGTTTTATGCCAGGCCAATGCTATTAAGCGCGACTCAGGTGAGTTGGAAAGCCTTATGAACAAGACCTTGGATAATGTAAATAATATCAATGATAATGTAGAATCTACATCTGCAGCAATGGAAGAAATATCTTCAAGTATTATGGATTTGCATGGAAATATAGGTTCTGTTGTTGAGGGATATCAGGATATTAATGATATTACAGCTTCATTGGTTGAGGCTTCATCTCCGGATAAAGAGGAGGGAGACGAGGAGACAAAACGTCGTCGTGGACTCAAGGCTTTGATTCGAGAAGAAATGTAATAATATATGTAATAATATATGTAAATATAATATGCGGAAGTTCAGAGATGCTTTTGGTTAAGCCAGAAGCATAAGCTGGACTTCCGCTTTTTGTATTTTGAGGGAGCTGTTTTCATAATGAGGGGGGCGTTTCCATAAATGAAAATGTGCTGATAAAGGTGACCCTAGATAGATTGACTTTGCCGCTTTAAAGTGTTATAGTGTAAAAAGATTTTTGCTAGGAGGAAGTATATTGTATGAAGAAGAAAATAATTGCAATGGCTATGTTGATGGCATTGTATCTTACAAGTTTAGCGGCTTGCGGTAAGTCGGGTTCTCAGTCTAATCCAAATGCTAAATACAAAGTAGGAGTATGTCAGTTGGTTCAGCATGCGGCTCTTGATGCTGCAACAGAGGGATTTACAGCAGCATTAAAGGATGAGCTGGGGGATGAAGTATCTGTTGAAGTACAGAATGCTTCTGGAGATTCAGCAACTTGTGCTACAATCTGCAACACATTTGTTTCAGAGGGAGTAGACCTTATTATGGGAAATGCTACACCTGCACTTGTATCTGCATCACAGGCTACAGCTTCAATTCCTATTGTAGGTACATCAATTACAGATTATGCAACAGCACTTGATATTTCTGATTGGAATGGCAAGACTGGCATCAATGTAACTGGTGCATCAGATCTGGCTCCACTTGATAAGCAGGCAGAGCTTCTGAAGGAGCTTTTCCCAGATGCTAAGAAGGTGGGAATTGTATATTGTACAGCAGAGGCTAACTCAAAGTACCAGTCAACAGAGATTACCAAGACATTGAAGTCTATGGGATATGAGGTTACAGAATTTACATTCTCTGATTCCAATGACATTCAGAGTGTTGTAACCAATGCTTGTTCAAACAGCGATGTGTTATACATCCCAACAGATAACCAGGCAGCAGCTGCTACAGAGACAATCAACAATGTGGCTTTGGCAGCCAAGGTTCCAATTGTATGTGGCGAGGAAGGTATCTGTGAAGGTTGTGGAGTAGCTACACTTTCAATCAGCTACTACGATATGGGATATAACGCAGGCAAGATGGCAGCGAAGATTCTTAAGGAAGGTGCAGATCCATCTACTATGGATATTCAGTACTCTAATGAATTTACCAAGAAGTACAATGCAGACATCTGCAAGACACTTGGTATCACACCTCCAGATGGATATGTTGCTATCGAGGCAAGCGAGGAATAATATTTCTCAGAAGTTTATACAAAACATTCAACCGGATGCGCTATACGTGTCCGGTTAGATTTATTTTAAGGTGGTAAATATTATGGATATTTCGGCATTATTTGCAGCATTGCCAGGAGACGTGGCCCAGGGTATTATCTGGGGCATTATGGCATTGGGAGTTTTCTTCACATTTAGAATATTAGATTTCGCAGATTTGACAGTTGACGGTTCTTTTGCAACAGGAGGAGCAGTGGCTGCCATGTTAATAACCAATGGTTATGCCGTTCCAATTGCTCTTATTGCAGCAACCTGCTGTGGAGCATTGGCGGGAGTGGTTACAGGTTTATTGCATACCAAGCTTGGAATTCCAGGAATTCTGGCAAGTATTTTGACACAGATTTCTCTGTATTCAATCAACTTGAATATCATGCAGGGTATGGCAAATGTAGCTATAAATGGTAATAAATATAGCTTGATTGTATCTCTTCGCTACATTCCACAGGCGATTTTGGTTTCATCCATTTTCGCCCTTGCTATTGTGGCAGCAGCTTACTGGTACTTTGGAACAGAGCAGGGAAGTGCAATCCGTGCAACTGGAAGTAATCCAAATATGAGCAAGGCCCAGGGAATCAACATCAATGCCATGACGGTTCTTACACTTGGAATTTCCAATGGTATTGTGGCACTTGCAGGAGCTCTTGTGGCTCAGTATCAGGGATTCGCTGATATCAACATGGGTAGAGGTGCAATCGTAATCGGACTTGCAGCTGTTATCATTGGTGAAGTTTTAGGACATGCAATCTTCGGCAAGAGAATGAATTTTGCAGTGAAAATGATTTGCGTGGTTCTCGGTGGCGTGGTGTACTACATTGTAATTGGTATTGTATTGTGGTTGCGCATGCCGACAAATGATTTGAAATTATTTACAGCAATAATTGTTGCTATATTCCTGGCAGTTCCTTATCTCAAGGGCAAGGCAAATAATTCCTTTAGAAAAGCTGCACGCAGAGGAGGGACAAAGTAATGATGTTACAGGCAAATAATATACACAAGACATTTAACGCAGGAACAATAAATGAGAAGGTGGCTTTGAATGGAGCTACATTGGAACTTAATGAGGGCGAGTTTGTCACTGTTATTGGTGGAAATGGTGCTGGTAAATCAACATTTCTCAATGCTATTGCGGGAGTGTGGCCAGTGGATGGCGGTTCCATCGTAATTGACGGTGAGGATGTAACCGGTCTCAACGAGTACAAGAGAGCAAAATATCTCGGCAGAGTATTTCAGGATCCAATGAATGGTACTGCTGCTGATATGGAGATAATTGAAAATCTGGCTTTGGCTGCAAGACGCGGACAGAAGCGTGGTTTAGGCTGGGGAATTACCAAGGATGAGAAAGAGCAGTATCACGAATTGTTGAAAGAGTTAGATCTGGGACTTGAGGATAGAATGACTGCCAAGGTTGGACTTCTGTCAGGAGGACAGCGCCAGGCTCTGACACTTCTTATGGCAACATTGCAGAAACCGAAGGTATTGCTTCTTGATGAGCACACAGCAGCATTAGATCCTAAGACCGCAGCTACAGTACTTGAAGCTACAGATAGAATTGTCACAGAACATAATCTCACAACAATGATGGTTACTCATAATATGCGTGATGCAATTGCTCATGGCAACAGACTTATTATGATGAACGAGGGCAAGGTCATTTTAAATATCGCCGGGGAAGAGAAGAAGAATCTTACAATAGAAGATTTGCTTCATAAATTTGAGGAAGTATCAGGCACAGAGTTTACAAATGACAAGGCCATCCTGTCTAAATAGACAAGTGTATAAAATATTTATAAAAATATTCGGAAAAATATATTAAACCCTTCCGGCGCCCTTGCTTTTGAAAAGTCAGTAAAATATAATAGGTGGGAGCGAAAGGAGTACGGGAGGTACACATGAACGATAGATTTTCAGGACCTGGAAATAATAATTCCGGGGACAATAAGGATAATAACAACGGCAACAACAGAAGACAGCCGTTTATGGTATTTATAGTATTGGCATTGATTGCGATGTTTTTGACCAGTTTGTTCTATAGCGGAGCAGGTTCAAATACATCCCAGGCAATAACATACTCTGAATTTCTGGACCTGGTTGAGAAGGATCAGGTTGAGAAGGTGGTTTTTGACGGCGACCAGATTAACATTAAGCTGATTAAGGATACTACTTATAAAGGTAAGGAAGAGGCCAGTACAATGGCTGAGCTTTATAAGCAAAATACTGGTCAGTCCATGAAGACTACATATTATACTGCTTATCTTAGAGAAGATGGAACCAGACTTATCAATGTATTGCTGGAGCACAAAGTCAAGATTGACGGAGAGATTTCTAATTCTACATCTGTGATTATTTACAATGTGTTATCAATGATTATTCCATTGGTATTATTGTGGATTTTCTTCTCATTTATAATGCGCAAAATGGGTGGCGGCGCTATGGGCGTAGGCAAATCCAATGCCAAGGTATATGTGGAGAAGAGTACTGGTGTAACATTTGCTGATGTGGCAGGACAGGATGAGGCCAAGGAATCATTGCAGGAAGTTGTAGATTTCCTTCATAATCCACAGAAGTATACAGCTATCGGTGCTAAGCTGCCAAAGGGAGCTCTTCTTGTAGGACCTCCAGGAACTGGTAAGACTCTTCTTGCCAAGGCTGTTGCAGGTGAGGCAGGAGTACCATTTTTCTCCCTTGCAGGTTCTGATTTCGTTGAGATGTTTGTAGGTGTAGGTGCATCAAGAGTTAGAGATTTGTTCAAGGAAGCACAGAAGGCTGCTCCATGTATTATCTTTATCGATGAGATTGATGCTATTGGTAAGAGCCGTGATTCCAGATACGGTGGCGGCAATGATGAGCGTGAACAGACATTGAACCAGTTGCTGGCTGAGATGGATGGCTTTGATAGTTCTAAAGGATTGCTTATTCTGGCAGCTACTAACAGACCTGAAGTTTTGGACAAGGCTCTTCTTCGTCCGGGTCGATTTGATCGTAGAATTATTGTAGACAGACCTGATCAAAAGGGTCGTCTTGAGACATTAAAGGTTCATGCCAAGGACGTATCAATGGATGAAACTGTTGATTTGGAAGCGTTGGCATTGGCATCAGCCGGACTTGTTGGCTCTGATTTGGCCAATATTATTAACGAAGCTGCAATTATTGCTGTAAAGCATAATCGTCAGTTTGTAAATCAGGATGATCTATTTGAAGCATTTGAGCTTGTAGCTGTAGGCGGTAAAGAGAAGAAAGACCGGGCTATGAGTGAGAAGGAGAGACATATTGTATCTTATCATGAGGTTGGTCATGCATTGGTTTCTGCTTTGCAGAAGAATACTGAACCGGTTCAGAAGATTACAATTGTGCCTCGTACAATGGGTGCCCTTGGATATACTCTTCAGACACCTGAGGAGGAGAAGTTCCTTGAAACCAAGGATGAACTTCTGGCCAAGATTACTACATTTATGGGTGGCCGTGCAGCAGAGGATATTGTATTTGACTCTCCTACAAGCGGTGCGTCAAATGATATTGAAAATGCTACAAGCATTGCAAGAAATATGGTTACCCGCTTTGGTATGTCAGAGAAATTCGGCATGATGGGATTGGCTACAGTTGAGAGCCAGTATCTGGAAGGCAGAGCTTCTATGACTTGTGGTGAGCAGACAGCTGCTGAAGTTGACAAGGAAGTGTATGCTATTGTCTCTGAATGTTATGCCAAGGCCAAGGCTATGCTTGAGGAAAACCGAGATGTGTTGGATCAGATTTCGGATTATTTATATGAACATGAAACTATAACCGGTAAGGAATTTATGAAAATCTTCAACCGCCTCAAAGGTATTGAGGAGGATACGGAGGATGATCAGGATCCTGATGAATTGTTTGAGCAGGAAGATTAATATATGGAGTTTGACATTCAAGCAGAGCTTGCCAAAGTTCCGTCATCTCCCGGGGTCTATATTATGCATAATAGCAGGGATGCTATAATCTATGTGGGCAAGGCCAAGAGCCTCACCAACAGATTGCATCAATATTTTCAACCTAGTCATGATGAGGGAATCAAGAAAGCTCAAATGGTGAAACAAATTGCATATTTTGAGTACATAGTATGTGATTCCGAGTTGGAAGCTCTTGTATTGGAATGCAATCTGATCAAGGAGCATCGACCGAAATACAATACCATGCTTCGAGATGACAAGACTTATCCTTACATCAAAGTAACCCTAGGGGAACATTTCCCTAGGGTTTTATTTGCTAGACAATTAAAGAAGGATAAGTCTAGATACTTCGGCCCATTTACCAGCGCAGGAGCAGTAAAGGATACCATTGAGCTGGTTCAGAAGCTGTATCATCTGCGAACATGCTCTCAGAAATTTCCAGAGAGCTTCGGCAAGAAACGACCTTGTCTGAATTATCACATGGGATTGTGCCCTGGAGTGTGTACTGGCAAGGTGTCAGAGGAAGATTATATGGCAAATATTAATGCTGCCATTGATTTCCTGGAAGGACATTATCAGCCGGTGGTAAAGGATTTGGAAGCCAAGATGCAAAAGGCTTCCTCTGAGCTTGATTTCGAGAAGGCGGCAGAGTATAGAGATTTGCTCCACAGTGTGAAGTCCTGCCTCCAGAAGCAGAAGATAACCAGCACAGCCGAGAGCGACGACAGGGATATAATTGCCCTTGCAGTGGAAAATGATGACGCGGTTATCCAGGTATTTTTCATAAGAAATGGTAAGCTTATTGGCCGTGAACATTTCTTTATGAACGTGCGAGTGGAGGAAGGCGAGGCTGATATTGTCAGCCGATTTATACAGCAGTTTTATGCTGGCACACCATTTATTCCCAAGGAGATATTTCTCCAATATGAGTTGGAGGATGCAGATGCTCTGGAGAAATGGTTGGGTGAGAAGCGAGGTCAGAGAGTATATATCAAGGTGCCTGTCCGTGGTCAGAAGAACAAGCTGGTGGAGATGGCTGAGAAGAATGCCAGACTTGTATTGGAGCAGGACAAGGAGAGAATCAAGAAGGAACAGGGCCGCACAATTGGCGCTGTAAAAGAGATTGGTAAGCTGTTGGGGCTTCCTCAAATTGAGAGAATGGAAGCTTATGATATATCTAATATAAATGGTTATCAGACAGTTGGTTCAATGATAGTATTTGTGCATGGCAGACCTTTAAAGAGCGACTACCGCAAATTTAAACTCAAGACAGTTACAGGCCCCGATGATTACGGTTCAATGCGGGAAGTGTTGACTAGACGATTCACCCACGGTATGGAGGAGATGGAACAACTAGATGCCAAGGGATTGGACCCATCCACAGGAAGTTTTACCAGATTTCCTGATGTAATTATGATGGATGGTGGACGAGGACAGGTGAATATCTGTGAGGAGGTATTGCAGGAACTGGGACTTAATATTCCCGTGTGCGGTATGGTAAAAGATGATCACCATAGAACTCGAGGTCTATACTTCCACAATGAGGAGATACCTATTGATAAACATTCCGAAGGATTTCATCTCATTACCAGAATGCAGGATGAGGCTCATAGATTTGCCATAGAATATCATAGAAGCCTCAGAAGTAAAGGTCAGACCAGAAGCTTCCTGGATGATATAGACGGTATCGGTCCTGCCAGAAGAAAGGCATTGATGAAGACCTATGCCAGCGCAGAAGACATGGCCAAGGCTTCCCTGGAGGAATTAGAAGCTATTGATTCCATGAATGCTGCGTCGGCTCAGGCAGTGTATGATTATTTTCATAGAAAACCAGAAGAGACAGTTTAGTCTAAGTGTAAGGTCATTGTGGATTTTATACATAACTGGACTGTTTTTTCTCTTTTTTTGGTATTTTAGGCAAATTGACTTTTATTTCATAACTCATAAAATATATGTTATGTGGTGCGAATTGCGCGTGGGGATAAGTGCCCGATACGGGGCCACTTGTAGTTAGAAAATAATTGGAGGGAAATATGGAACAAACAGAAGGTGTTAAGTTATCATTTTTGGCCAAGAAACTTGGCCTGGTGAATTTTACCGAAGAGATGGACTTGGATGAACATATGGTTCATTTGGCAGATGTGAATAGACCTGCTTTACAGCTTCATGGATTCTATGAGCATTTTGAGGAAAACAGAATTCAGATTATCGGTATGGTAGAACATGCATATCTTGGCAGCAAGACCAAGGAGGAGAGAGCTGTTATATTTGACAAGCTTTTGAGCTATGATATTCCTTGCCTCATTATCTGTAGAGATTTCAGGCCGGAAGACACATTGATGGAGAGCGCCAGAAGATACAATGTACCGGTTCTTGGAACAGACAGAGGCACTTCTGAATTTATGTCAGAACTTATATTTGAATTGAACAACGAACTTGCACCATGTACAACAATACATGGAGTGTTGGTTGATGTATATGGTGAAGGACTTCTTATAACTGGCGAGAGTGGTATCGGTAAGAGTGAAGCTGCTCTTGAGCTTATTAAGCGTGGTCACAGACTTGTGGCAGATGATGTTGTAGAAATCAGAAAGACAAGCAGCCAGACACTTATGGGACAGGCACCAAAGATTACCAAGCATCTCATTGAGCTCCGTGGAATTGGAATCATTGATGTTAAGAGTTTGTTCGGTGTTGAATGTGTCAAGGAACGCCAGAAAATTGATTTTGTAATTAAACTGGAGGATTGGCGCAAGGAAGCTGATTATGACAGACTTGGTCTCAATGAAGAATATATGGAGATTTTGGGACAGAAGGTAGTATGTCATTCTCTTCCAATCAGACCTGGTAGAAACCTGGCTGTAATTTGCGAGACTGCAGCTGTTAACCATAGACAGAAGAAGATGGGATACAATGCAGCAGAAGAGCTCTACCGCAGAGTTCAGAACAATATTGATTCAGGAAATATGAATTAATACAGATAATCAATACAAATAATCAATGCAAATAGCTAATAATAATGAACTGGAGGATAAGTTAATGGAAAGAGAAAACGCAT
>JAEEGF011254677.1_pt1 | contig 10826 bp, 9 predicted proteins | sample 9134171 | NCBI WGS metagenome assembly JAEEGF01 (sample SAMN16246542, study PRJNA631951) | gut metagenome | biome: gut microbiome; feature: rumen; material: AP-attached | host: Bos | place: Iran: Karaj | collected 2018-10 | reverse complement strand
ACATAACACTCATGGGGTCGTAGTTTGATAAATGGTTTGCAACAACGAGGAACCTCTCGCCGGGCTTCGGAAGTTTTTCCTTACCTTCGACATGTACATGCACATTAAGGAAAAAGAGTGCTATCTGAACTGTCTCAACAAATATCCATCTAAAGAACTTGGAAGGTTTGGTTACTTCTTTTTTCTTATCTACGGTAAGTGACCATAAGAATAAGCCGCCCCACCAGATTACTTCCCATATGATTTCCCATGCAACGAATATTCCTACAAATACCAAGATATGCCATGGTGATGTGTACCACTTGAAAATAAGATGTGTTCCGATGGCGCTAAGTAATGCGAGCGCCGACAAAATAAATAACATTTTTAATGTCCTCGCTTTTTATTTTGTAAACTCCACTAGGGAGATATGTGTATGTTACTTTAGCAGGTATTATGACGCCGTCGGTACTTAACGAGTGGTGTTTGAAAAACAACACGAGTTTAGTAATCCGCTACGTGCGTCATCATAGCGAGAGCGTGCCTGCGGAGTAACATACGCATAGCTCCCTCTCGATAAGATATCTACTAATGTTTTCAGATACAGAGTCCAGTTTCTTCAGGAAGTCCGAGGCGGATATTCATACACTGAATTGCCGCGCCTGACGCACCCTTACCAAGGTTATCGAAGATAGATGTAACAAGTACTCTGTCCTCATTACCTGTGATATAAATCTTTGCATCATCACGTCCTGCATAATCATTGGCATGGAAGAAACTGCTAAGTTCTTCTTCAGATCCAAAAGGCATAACCTTAATGAACTTCTCACCTGCAAAATATTCAGTAAACATCTTGTGAATATCTTCAGGTGAATATTTCTTTTTCATCAAGTCTGTATATATGGGGAATGTAACTATCATTCCGCAATAATAGTCATCAACGACAGGAACAAAAAGCGGCTCCTTATCAAGACCCGAGATTGCTTTCATCTCTTTAAGGTGCTTATGCTTTTGTGCAAGCGCATACATTCTCGGTGCATATAAGTCGTTTCTCTTGTCCTCTGCTTCATAGAGTGCGATGGCCTTCTTGCCTGCTCCTGAATAACCTGATAATGCATTAACACATACGGGATAATCTGTTCCGATGTAGCCCTGCTTGATAAGAGGATATACATCCATTAAAAAGCCAGATGCATAGCATCCGGGATTGGCTATACGATTGCTCGTTTTGATATTGTCTCTGAATTCTTTTCCAAGTTCAGGAAGACCGTATGCCCAACCTGCTTCTGTTCTGTGCGCTGTTGAAGCATCAATGATTACTGTATGATCATTGTCCTTATCGATAAGGCTGACTGCTTCGATAGCTGCTGCATCAGGTAAGCATAGGAAAGTAATATCAGATGCATTGAGAAATTTTCTTCTCTCGTCAGGATCTTTTCTAAGTTCGGAATCTATCTTTAATATCTCGATGTCATCTCTGTCTGCGAATCTCTCGTTGATTCGTAATCCTGTTGTTCCTTCACTTCCGTCAATGTAAACTTTTGTCTTCATTTTTTATGTCCTTTATTTTTTTGAATCCATTTTATATACAATCTTCAACTTTGTTTTTACTCAACTTGAAAATATATATTAATTTGAATTCATAGTAATTAAAATTTTATTCGTAGTCCCTTAGGATAATGATTCTTAATCTGTCCGTTAACAGCCTTACCCCATCCCAGTGACACGCCGTTATCACATATAAGAGTCCACCCATTATCACATTCAATTCTTAGTTCTTCACCATGGCGGAAACTCAACGCTTCACCTTCACCCAGTTCGATGCATCGAACTGCTTCGTCTTTTCTTAATGCCATAGCAAGTGAATGTGATGGTTCGAATCTGTCTTTTTTTATCATGCCAAGTTGTAAACCGCTTCTTATAACCTTGAGTTTCTTAAGGTCTCTATCGATCCCTGAAGGAAGCATGTACACATACTCGGATGATACAATGACGTCTTCTCTTGTTAGTGAAAAACCTTTTATGTTTTCTTGGAAAAACTTTTCAACAATCTCAAAACTCTTTCTGTCTATCTGATTATTGTTTTTCTCTTTTTTCTTCTTTGATGATCTATCTGATGTATTATCATCAGGCTCGCCTGACTTTCTTAGAACACAGATAAAATGTCCTTCGCCTTCAATCTTATGAGGCCACAGCCTGGCGCACTTTTTTATGCTGTCCGATATGTCGGACATATACTCATCTGTAAGCCATTCAGCATGTCCCTTATCAAAGTATTTGAATACCGGAACATCCATTAATTCGAATTCAGGATACTGGCTTAAGAGATTGGCAATCTGTATCTCATCTTCCAACGGAGCAAATGTACAAGTTGAATAAGCAAGTATTCCGCCGGGCTTAAGTGAATGTACTATTGCGTCCAAGATGTCTTTTTGTCTCTCGGCGCACATACTTACATTCTCAAGGCTCCACTCTGAAATAGCAGTGTCGTCTTTTCGAAACATACCTTCTCCCGAGCAAGGAGCATCAACCACAATCACATCGAAGTATTCTTCAAAAGCATCCGCTATCCTGTCAGGTGTCTCGTTAAGCACTACTGCATTCTTTACACCCATTCTCTCGATATTGGATGATAGTATCAATGCTCTGTCTCTATTAATCTCGTTGGATACAAGAAAGCCCTCACCCTGCATCGCTGCTGCAAGTTGTGTTGACTTGCCACCCGGTGCAGCACAAAGATCGAGCACTTTTAATCCGCGTAAATCGACTACGCTTTTTACGGCACTTACCACCGCCATGGCAGATGGTTCCTGCATATAGAATGCACCTGCATCATGAAGAGCAAGTCTGCCGTATTTTTCATCTCCGTCTGCGATGAATCCTGTATCGCACCACTTAACTTCTCTTAAGTTATATGGGAATACTTCTTTGAATTCTTCTACTGAATTCTTAAGAGTATTAACTCTGATGCCGACTTTTTTCGTATCATCGTACGAGCGAAGAAAATCATCGTATTCACTGCCAAGCATATCCTTCATTCGATTTTCAAATTCAAGTGGCAGTAAACTCATTAGTTGTTATTACTCCAACATTTCAAGATGAATAATTAATCAATAATATTCTTAACACCCATGATGGTGTTGTATGTCGCATTACCAATGTATGTATTCTGACGTGAGTTAGCTGCATGGATAATCTTGCCATCACCAAGATAGATAGCAGCATGTGTACATACACCGTTCTTACCATAAATAATGACATCTCCGGGCTGTGCTTCTGCGTATGATACAAGTCTACCGTTGTTGTTGTACTGTCCTGAAGGAGTTCTGTCCAAACCGTATCCGAAATGCGCATATATAAGTTTGGTAAATCCTGAGCAGTCTGTACCTGTCTCAAGTGAGTTACCACCGTTGACATACTTAAGACCTACATACTGACAAGCGAAGTCACAGAGGTCCTTTCTAAGCTGTGAAGCATCCTCATAAGAGTTGGCATTGCCGGCTTCCATGGCCTTCTTGCGCGCTGCCTCCTGCTCGGCTGCAATACGCGCTCTCTCTTTTCTCTCTTCTTCCTCTTTTGCAAGACGAATCTCTTCCTCTTCTTCAAGAGTAATACCTACGGTATATGACTTATCAACCAGAAGTTCTTCTCTCGTATAAGGCTCACTGATAAGAATGGATTGAGCAAGCTGATTGCCGAACATGAAGTACTGTGACATTACATATCCTTCAGCATTACCTGACTTAATCTTGCACCATTCACCTTCTCTTTCCTGAACAAAAACCACTGCGCCGTCATATACCTTGGCTGTGGCTTCCGCACTCGCATCGGGTGATGTTCTGACATTGACATACGAATCAACGCAAGCGATACCTATCTCTCCGCCGAGTGTCTTGTCAATATCAATCAAAAGCTCTGCTTCAGGTGATATGACATCAACATTGGCACCGTACTCTGCCTCGGCAACTCTGTCGCCTGAAACTTCCGCAAGAGCAACTTCGCCATCCGTACCTATTGAGTTCGGATCAAAATTAATTACATTTCTGATACGTGTATTCTCGTGTATTGTAAGGTCCTTATCATGCGCTACCGAATTGGTAAACGATGCCATGAATACAATGAAAAATACAGTTGCAAGTCCTGCTGTCTGTATAGCTGCAGCTTTCGATATACTAATTACATTTCCAAGTCTGATCATGTTGTCTCCAATATCTTAATTCATTCCTTTGGGCCTATTCCCCAATCGACCCTTAACCCCGGAACCATGCTAACAGTTCCTGTTTATCCATTTCCTTTTTTCAAATTACTTTTCAGATGCAATATAACGAGCTACATACACACCGCTAGCCGAAGCATGTGAAAGTGAATGTGTTACACCTGATCCATCGCCGATAACAAAAAGTCCCTTGTTTCTGGTCTCTAAGTTGTTATCTATCTCAACTTCCATGTTATAGAACTTAACTTCCACACCGTAAAGAAGTGTATCGTCATTGGCTGTACCGGGACATATCTTATCAAGCGCATATATCATCTCGATGATTCCGTCGAGAATTCTCTTGGGAATAACGAGGCTTAAGTCACCGGGTGTAGCTGCAAGAGTGGGAGTTACATATCCTTCACGAATTCTCTCCTCGTTGCTTCGTCTACCTCTTACCAAGTCACCGAATCTCTGAACGATTACGCCACCACCGAGCATGTTGGATAATCTTGCAATACTCTCACCATATCCGTTACTGTCCTTAAAGGGCTGTGAGAAGTGCTTTGCAACCAAAAGAGCAAAGTTGGTATTCTCTGTATGCTTGGCAGTATCTTCATAACTATGGCCGTTAACTGTGATGATACCATTGGTATTCTCATTAACTACCGCACCATGAGGGTTCATACAGAATGTACGAACAAGATCCTCGAACTTTTCTGTTCTATAAACTATCTTACTCTCGTATAACTCATCAGTAAGTGCTGAGAAGATTTCTGCAGGAAGTTCTACTCTGACACCGATATCAACTCTGTTGGACTTGGTTGGAATATCGAGGTCTTCGCATACTGTCTCCATCCACTTACTACCACTTCTACCAACTGAGATGATACATTTATCGCACTCATACTTAGCATCTGCTGTGATAACCTCATATCCTCCATTAGGAAGCTTAGCCATCTTTTCAACAGGTGTTCTAAAGAAGAACTCCACTCTGTCCTTTAAGTAATTGTAGAGGTTCTCTAGTACCACATAGTTGATGTCTGTACCAAGATGTCTTACCTGTGCGTCAAGAAGATGTAATCCATTCTGTAAGCACATCTTTTTAATCTTGGTATCAGCTGTGGAGTAAAGCTTGGTTCCTTCTCCACCATACGCAAGATTAATCTCATCAACGTACTTCATGAGTTCAATTGCTTCGTTCTTGCCTATGTACTCATAGAGTGAACCGCCGAACTGATTGGTAATATTATATTTTCCGTCTGAAAAAGCACCTGCGCCGCCAAAACCGTTCATTATGGCACATGAAGGGCACTTAATACAGCTTTTAACCTTAACTCCGTCGATAGGACATTTTCTCTTTTCAAGCGGATTGCCTGCCTCGAAGATAGCTATCTTCAAGTTGGAATTAAGCTTGGTTAATTCGTATGCAGAAAAGATACCGCCGGGTCCTGCACCGACTATAATTACGTCATATTTCATAATTGTCCCCCTGTGATCTCGTAAATTAAACATACTTACTCACAATATCCGTTATATTATAGCACTTTCTGTCCACGTTTTCCACATTTTATGTAAACTTTTCGCATATTTGACAAAAAAGTAACAATTGGAAATCAAGCAGTTGCAGGCTTATGCACGCAGTAAAAAAGACCGCAGTCCGAATGAACTGCAGTCTTACTATTAATCATTAGTTTCTAAAAGAATTAGATTTCGAATAAATCGCTTAATTCCTTGAGAGCTCCGTCTGTCTCATGAGCAAGTACCTTCTTAGCAAGAACCTTACCAAGCTGTACGCCTTCCTGATCGAAGCTGTTTACATTCCATAAGAATCCCTGGAACATAATCTTGTTCTCGAAGTGTGAAAGAAGCGCTCCCATTGACTCAGGTGTAAGCTGCTTACCGATGATGATACTTGAAGGACGGTTACCTGCGAACTTCTTGTTATTGTTGTCATCATCCTTACCACAAGCGAATGCGATAATCTGTGCAACTACGTTAGCACATAACTTCTTCTGGCTTGTTGAGCCCTGGATGTCTACATCTACGCCAAGCTGGCTATCGTTGAATCCGATGAACTGTAAAGGAATGATATCTGTTCCCTGGTGAAGGAGCTGATAGAATGAATGCTGTCCGTTAGTACCGGGCTCACCAAAGAGAACGGGTCCTGTAGGATAACTTACAAACTCACCGAATCTGTTAACTGACTTACCATTGGATTCCATATCTGCCTGCTGAAGGTGTGCAGGGAAACGGCTTAATGCCTGTGAGTAAGGAAGTAAAGCTGTTGAAGGGAATCCTAATACATTTCTCTCATATACACCAATAAGTGCATCGAGCATTGCGGGGTTTTCCTTGATGTTCTTGCTTGTAGCAAGTTTGTCTTCTTCTGCTGCACCGTTTAAGAAACGAGCAAATACTTCAGGAGTAAATGCGAGTGATAATACTGCACCACCTACTGCTGAACATGAAGAGAATCTACCACCGATAAAGTCATCCATGAAGAATGCTTTAAGATATCCGCTGTTAGATGCAAGAGGTGATGTCTGGCTTGTAACTGCTACCATATGGTTAGCTGCATCAAGACCTGCCTTCTTAAGAGCATCCTTAACGAATGATTCATTTGTTAATGTCTCAAGCGTTGTACCTGACTTGGATACAAGTACGAAAAGTGAATGTGCAACATCGATGCCTGCAAGAACGCCTGCTGCGTCATCGGGATCTACGTTGCTGATGAACTTGGCTTCCATATTGAAGTTACCGGTCTTCTTAGCCCAGTTCTCAAGTGCGATATAAATAGCGCGGGGACCAAGGTCTGAACCGCCGATACCAATCTGAACTACTGTTGTGAACTTCTCGCCTGCTGCATTGGTAATCTTACCTGCATGTACGTCGTTAGCAAAATCAGCAATCTTCTTCTGCTCGCCAACATAGAAGTCTCTCTTGTTAACTCCGTCCTTAACTACATCGTTACCAAGCTGTGAACGTGTAAGATGATGAAGAACGAGTCTCTTTTCTCCTGTGTTGATTACTTCGCCGTTGAAAAGTGCTTCGAACTTATCAGCAAGTTCTGCTTCATCAGCAAGCTTCTGAAATCCATCAAGAATATCATCATTAACAGCCTTAGCTGCATAGTTGTAAGTAAGTCCTGCTGCCATAGGTACGTTGTAAGCCTTAACTCTCTTAGCACCTGATTCACCGCTCATTACTTCCTTAACGCTAACCTTACTCTTTTTACCGAGTTCCTTGTAAGCCTCAAGGGTATCAAGATTGTTCCATGAAATCATATCTTTTTCCTCCGATTGATTATCTGATAATTACAAGACAGTACAGACATGCGAATCCGATTCCAAGGAGTGCTCCCATGAGAACCTGGAAAGGTGTATGTCCGACAAATTCTTTTAACTTCTCGTCATTGGATAATTCCGAACCATTCTTCTGGAACAGTTCAATAAACTCATTAAGTACTTTTGCCTGGTTACCGGTCTCTCTTCTAACTCCTGTAGCATCATACATAACTACGATGGATAAAAGACCTGCTATGGCAACAAGATAAGAACCTACGCCTTCGTTGATAACAAGCGAAGTGGTAAGTGCACAAACCGCAGCGGAATGACAGCTCGGCATACCACCGGAGCCAATCAAACGCTCTGCGACAAATTTTTTAGTTAAACAAAGATGAATAATTGTTTTAATAACCTGTGCCAACGCCCATGAAAGCGCAGCAGACATAAGAACTTCGTTTGAAACTAGATCTTTTAAAAACTGTAACATTTTATCATTCTATCCTTTACTCCGCAGACGGAATATTGTAAGACTCACTGTATGTCGCTTCCCCAAGATTAACAGTGCCTGATTCATTATAAATAGCATATCCGTCAGCTGTATTGGTAATTGAACCGCCTGTAAGTGTAAGTACAGACTGTGATCTGTTATTGTAAAGTGTGGGATGGAAGGAATCTCCGCAACCCGTAATAGAACCGCTGACAATTTCCATTGTTCCCGAATTGACAACAGTCATAACTGATGCAAGTGAATGTGAAATATCAGAATCCTTGATAGTAAGTACACTGCTTCCGTTTTCTGAATTCCATATTGCAACAGAATTGGTAGAGTTGGTAACTGTTACACCCTGAAGTGTAAGTTCGCCGTAGTTAACTATACTCTTGGAAAATTCACCATCAACAGAGTTAGTAATTGTACCTGCTCCGTAGATAGTCATCTTGCCGTTATTGATAATCGAATCGTTGCCTGCACCATCAATAGTGAAGCCACCGAGTTCGATATTGATATCTGAATCCTTGGCAGTATTACCGCCACCTGTAATATCTCTTGTAAGATATAATCTCTTGGAGTCAGTACCTATATAATTGAATGCATCCTGTAATGTATCAAATCCGATACCATCAACTGTAACGGGCTTGTCCTGATATTCAAAATACACATTAACAGTTTCTTTTCCTGTTGTATTGGATGTCTGTAAAGTCCAAGTTGCTACATCCCATATAATTACTGCTTCCTTAGAGTTACTCTCTATAGATACAGCCTTATAAAGATTCTTATCGGGAGCTGCACTTGCTTCTTTTCCTTCAACAATATATTTTACCTTGGGAGCACCGCTAGGATTTTTTCCACATCCTGCCATGAAGCCTGTAAGGATAATAGCTGATGCAAGCAAAATATGTTTAATACTCTTCATTGTCTTCCCTCTTACTTTTTCTTTTCAGGCTTAAAAATTCTAACCGCCTGCTTAAGATTTTTTATATTGACTTCAGTATGGCTACCACCGTTTTCCCCATCCAATGTCCAAGAAACCGGTTCTTCGCTCGTAATGGTGAATTCCGATGCCTTAAAATAATACATGTATTCTGCATCGGGTTCGCCTGCAATGATGGATGCAAGCACAGCATTAAGATCTGTGGGATCTTCAGGGTATCTAACGAATACACCCTCGAACTTGCCGTCATCAAGCTGAACATCTTTGAACATCGGGCTCTTGAATCCGCCTACCGAAGACGAATTGCTAACCATTCCGTATATAAAGGAATCCTTGATAACTCTGTCCTTAACGGTAATTGTTAATTCGATAGGCTTGAAGTTGCCCATACCAACGGACTTGATTCCTTCCAATACGTAGGCCATATGACCTAATACGTTTTTATACTCTTGCTTCGTCTCATAGGAAACTTCTGTAAGTATGCCGAATGCTGCAATGTATACGAAATACGAATCGTTGAACATACCGATATCGCACGGAAAACTCTCTCCGTATATAACGGTTTCCGCAGCCTTCGCCATATCAGCCGGTATGCCGATACTTTTGGCAAAGTCGTTTGTGCTGCCTGCCGGAATATAACCTAAGGGAATATCTTTTTTCAAAGCAATCATTCCCTTAACCGCTTCATCAAGCGTACCGTCGCCTCCGGATACAACTACTATGTCATATCTTGCTCCGTCAGCCACGATGGTATTGGTGGCATCATCTTTTGCCTGTGTCGGATGAACCGTAATCTCATAACCGGCCTTGGCAAAAATATCGATGATTTTAACCAGCTTGTTTTTAATCTTTTCTCTGCCCGAATGGGCATTGTACAAAAACAGAAGTTTTTTCATTAATCCTATTTATCGCCGCTTAAATACTTTTCAATATGATTGATTGCAGACTCTTCATCAGCACCGTCAGCTTCTACGGTAACCTTTTCTCCAGCGTTAAGACCAAGGCTCATCATACCCATAATACTCTTGGCATTGACTCTCTTGTTCTCGCCTGTCTGAATGTATACACTACTCTCATACTGACTGGCAACCTGAACGAGCATTGCAACAGGTCTAGCCTCCAGACCGCCGGCTAATTTGATTTCGATTTCTTTAGCAACCATGATTTCCTCCTAAACTATGCATTCTTTTCACGGTGTTGTTGTGCCATCTCGCTAATCTTTCTGAGTCTGTGATTAACTCCTGATTTGCCGAGAGGCGGCTTCATTAACTCCCCAAGTTCTTTGAGCCCCACTTCGGGATTTTCAAGTCTTGCCTCAGCTACACTTCTAAGTGTCTCCGGAAGATTTGAAAGTCCAATACATTCGTTTAAATAGTTGATGTCATCAAGCTGTTTATATGCGGCGTTGATCTGTTTGGCACTGTTGGCCACTTCACAATTAACTATTCTGTTGGTTTTATTTGCAATCTCTCTTAATATAAGAGAGTTTTCAAATTCCATTGTAGCCACGTTGGCTTCGATAAGTCGTAGAAAATCGCCAATCTGTCTGGCGTCTTTTAAGTACACAACGTGGAACTTATTTTTTCGAAGACCAATCTTGGCTTCGATTTCAAAATACGCGAGTTCTTTTACAATCTGCTTGGCATACTCTTCGTTATCGCATACGAACTCGAGATGTGAACTCTTGCTGGGAGAATTAATCGTTCCAAAAAACACAAATGCGTTCTTCAAGAATGCTCTCTTACAGCAACCGCTCTTAATAATATGCGAAGCGATTATGCCCTTGTGGTATATATAAGAAGAGTCGCTTCCCAGGATATTAACTGCCTGCAATATGGTTAAAACATCTTCCTTTTTTTCTACAGATACCACAAAAAAGCCTTTTTCTTCAAAGGCGTCAGCAATAATATTAAATGTTTTCTTCAATAAAGTAAA
>JAEEGF010860489.1_pt1 | contig 10826 bp, 9 predicted proteins | sample 9134171 | NCBI WGS metagenome assembly JAEEGF01 (sample SAMN16246542, study PRJNA631951) | gut metagenome | biome: gut microbiome; feature: rumen; material: AP-attached | host: Bos | place: Iran: Karaj | collected 2018-10 | reverse complement strand
ATCTGCTTCGCAGGTGATATCACTTCGCGGTGATATCTTCCCTGCGGGAAGATTCAGGAGGATTCTCCTGCCGGAGAATCTTGGATTATAACCCCTCATCCGCCTAACGGCACCTTCTCCCCGAGGAGAAGGCAAGAGAAGGAGCTTACTCTCCCAAAAGCCTTCCCCCTGATGTGGGGAAGGTGTCGCCGAAGGCGACGGATGAGGAGTACATGCAGAAAAGCATCAGCTTTTCGCGGATCATAGCGACGCCTGCGGCGCGGTGATGTTTGCCGCTGCGCGGCAAGTGATGTTGCTTCGCAATGATGTTTGCGGCAAAGCCGCTAATGATGTGTGACCTTCGGTCACGTCAAGGAAGATTCTCCTCAAGGAGAATCTCGGATGATCCCTGCCGGGGAACAAAACGGGAGGCGGCGGTCCCGTCTCCCAAAGTGTTCAGCGCTTCTTTTGCAGCTTGGTTTTGTTGCCCTTGGCGTCCACGATATAGGTGTTGTCCAGATGCGCCTGAAGCGAGCTTCTGAAATCCGCGATGTAGGCTTTTCTCAGGCGGTCGCGCTCCTCCGTTTCCTCCGCGGAGAGACCCTCCGCCTTCGCTTTTCTTGCAAGCTCGTTGATGCGGTCGATGTGTTCCTGTCTCATAATCGTTCCTCCGTGCCCGTTATTTTACACAACAACGCCGTATTTGTAAAGCGTTCGCCAAGAATTTACAGTTGCGCGATTGACTTTTTTCGCATACTGGGATAAACTGCCTTATTATGAAGAGAATCTTGTCAGTTTTTATCATCGTCTTTGCCCTGACCGCTCTTCTCGCCTGCGGCGAGGAAGCTGTGCCGGAGCCGTCTTCCGTTTCTCCTTTGCCTGCAGCCGAACCCTTTGCGGAGTATGAGGTCGTACCCGCGACCGAAGCGACGCCGGGCGTGGATCCCGTAGTCGTCGTTCCGAGCCCCGTGCCCGACGAGGATCCCGTGATCGCTGCGCCGACCGAACCGCCGGTCTCGCTTCCGCCGCTTCCGACGCCCACGCCGGAGCCGACGCCCACGCCTGAGCCCACGCCCGAGCCCACGCCGACGCCGATCCCCTTTGACGCGGCCAGGGAAACGCGCATCCGCAAGGAGCTCAAAACCGATACGGATACGATCCTGACCGTCTCTACAAAAGGCAGCATGCCTTCGGTCCTTGACAGCCTTGGCGATGAGCCGCAGCGCATCACGCCGTTTGTCAAGCAAGATGGGATCTGGCAGCATGAATGGATCGTTCTGGACACCGTGGAAAAGGAGACGAGGACGTATCTGCACGTTCGTCCGATCGGCGGAACAGGCGAGGGCTACCTTGACGCGCGCAACGTACTCGAAACACAGCTCGTCGCGCCGGAAAGCATCTATGCCGTGATGGTTCGTCCGAACGGTCTCATATACAGTGCGCGGTTGGTCGGTTCCCCGATCGTCGCGCATGTGGATTACAGCGTGCTCCGCGTGATCGGCGTAGATCCCGAAAAGGGATTCGCCGCAGTCATGACCGACGACGGAAAGACCGGCTACGTCGAACCCGGTCAGATCCGTTACATCAATGAAGAGGAGTTTGCAGAATATCTGCGTCAGTCGGTAGAAACGCCGGAAAGCGCATTCTCTCTCGATAAGCTCGTCTCGGACGCTTCGGAGCGCATCGACGAACCGTATGCGGATTCTGCATCGTTCCTTTACGATATGCTCCGTGCCGAGGGCCTGCACTTCAACGAGGTTTATTATCGGTTTTATCAGAAGCCGCTCGACGACGAAAAGCTCTACCCGAAGCATCTGTACATCAGCGCCGTTTACAATTCACTTCTGTTCAAGCTGTTCAACAGCGCCGGCAATCTCGTGACCTGCAACGGCGAGGAGACCGAGTGGGCGTATATCGGTTCGTACGATGAGATCGAAGAAGGCGATATCCTCTTCTTCTCGGACACGTCCGGCAAGGGAAAAGCCGTCGTTCCGGACGTCGAGGTCGTGATCCACGGCAAGTATTCCGGCGACGTCACCGACTGCGGGATCTATCTCGGCGAAGGCCGGATGCTCACCGTGAGAAGCGGACGCGTGGCGGACGTCGAGATCGATCAGATCACCGCAAGCACCTTCGACTGTGCGCGCCGCATATGCCCCTCCGTCACCGATGTACGCGCGCATTTCATCGAATGCATGATCTCGGCGATCTACGACCGGCTCGGTACGCCGTACTCCTCCGGCCGCCGCACCGGAGACGCTGCTTATGACTGCTCCGGCATCATCTGCTGGTTCTTCCGCAGCTATGACTATTATCGCACGTTCCCGAAGGAGCCGACGCTTGACCTCACCGCGCAGGCATGGAGCCAGGTCACGGAGCTGTTCAGCCCGACGACGCACATGACTTTCATCGACACCGGCATTCCGCGCGACCGCGAGGCATACAAGAATCTGCAGCGCGGCGATCTCATTCTGCTTTTGAACGAAAAGCGCGGCAAGGTCGGTCACGTGATGATCTATCTCGGCGATAACACGGTCATCCACTCCACGACCATCGACGGACGTTACCGCGGCACGCTTGTCGCGCAGTTCCGCACACATCTGCAGTATCTCTATTACTGCTCGCGCCGTATCGAGGATATCCAGCCGCTGAACTGAACGCTTTAATAACACGACGATCCCCCGGTATTCCCGGAGGATCGTTTTTGAATGTCCGTTATTCTGCGGAATGATCCGATCTCGTGCCGTCCGTATAGAGGAAGATCGCGCGGACGCCGTACCGTCTGAGAAGCGGAACGCTCCGCTGCTCACCGAGCACAAAGCATGCGGTGGAGAGCGCGTCGCAAAGATCGGACCGCTCGCCGACGATCGTGACGGATGCAAGACCGTTCTGTACCGGCCAACCGGTTTTAGGATCGAGAATATGATGATACCACACACCGTTCAGGTCAAAGCCGCGCTCATAGACACCGCTCGTGACGACCGCTGAATCGGAAAGCTCCAGCACGGCCGCGCTGTTTTCCGGCGTACCGTTCGGATCGCGGACGCCGACGGTCCACGGACTTCCGTCCGGCTTCGAGCCGATGACGATCACGTTCCCGCCCATGTTGATGCACGCGGACGTCACGCCCTGCGAACGCAGATATTCCGCGACACGATCCGCAATATAGCCTTTTGCAATGCCGCCGAGATCGATCTCTGCGCCGTTTTTGAGCGTTACGGTATTGCCGTCGATCTCGATATTCCGATAATCGACCTTCGCCGCCGCGGAGGAGAGCGCGTCCCCATCCGGCAGCGCAGGATCGTCGGCAAGGAAATCCCACAGCGCCGACGCCGGCGCGATACTCACGTCGAACGCACCGTCGCTTGCGGCGCCGATCTCGACGGCAAGGCCGAGAAGCGACGCCGTTTCCGGCTGCACCTCGACCGCCGCTCCCTCGGCATGATTCATATTCCACACGTCGCTGCCATCGACCGTTTTGCTGAAGACACGATCATAATCCGTACAGATCTTCAGCGTCGCGTCGACTGTTTCCTGCGGCGCGTACGCCGTGACCGTGATCACCGTGTCGCAGGCAAAGCCTGCCGCGGAATGCGAAGCGCTTTCCGTCCGACAGCCGACCGACGGCAAGAGCATAAGCGTAAGCAAACAAGCAAGAAAGCGTTTCATACGCCCCTTCTCCTTTCGTACCGTTCGATCCCATAGAATGCGCCGCGCGCCGCAATGCCGAGCAGCAGCCCGGTCGCGGTCCCGCTGATCAAGAGCCACGGCGCATAGACGAGGATCGGGCGAAGCGAGATCAGCACGATCCCGATCGCGCACTGGCCGAGGATATGCAGGATCCCGCCGACCGTGCTCACCGGGATCGGTGAAACGCCCTTGATCCGGTGCAGCAGCAGCATCCCGACGACCGACAGCACGCCGCCTGCAAGCGCATACAGCGCGCCGACCGCATTGCCGAACAGCAGTGACGAAAGCCCGACCTTCAGGATCATCAGAATGCCTGTTTCATGCGGACGCATATAAAAGACCGCATAGAGAAGGACAAGATTGGACAGCCCGAGCTTGATCCCGGGAACGGACGGCACGAGCGGGATCAGCGAATCGATATAGCCGAGGATCAGCGCAGCGGCGGTGAGGATCGCCATTTTGGTCAGCGTGCGAACGTTCATTGCCCGTCCTCCGCATATTCGACATATACCCGATGCGGCGCGCAGACGATCCACGTGCCGAGCGGGCGCGACTTTACCGTATCTGCGTTCAGCCGTCCCTGCTTTTCGCACTCGTGATGCGGGCAGTTTGCATGCTCCATCCATGCTTCGCCGTTCTCGATGCGGATGACGTTTTCATCGCCCTCTCCCGTGGCCGTATCGGCGATCTCGCCGTTGCGGATCACGACCGTTCGCGTCTCTGCGGCGGGAACGGTCAAAGCCTGTCCGTCTCCGTAACGGATCACAAAGGCGCCGGAGGCGGGCGGTTTCGGTCGCAGCAGCAGAAGCAGTATGATCGCAAGCGCGGCAAAAACGATCGCCGCGCCCGTCAGGATCCAATTCAGTTTTTTCCGATCAACCGCCGTATTCCGTTCCATCGGGTCTCTTGTCCCTTCCGTTTTGCATGATGTGCCGCAATGCCCCTGCCGTTTTCCGCAGCCGGTCCGCGTCGAACGGATCGCCGAGCCCCGCCTGCTTCAGCGTTTCCCGAAGCGCAGCGCCGTCCGGACGTTCCGCAATCCCTCGGTATGCGTCGGCAGCTTTTCCGGGTTCGGCTGTACCGACGCAAAACAGATCCAGCGCTGCAGTCATGCCGACCGCATAGCTGATGTAGTAAAACGGCTGCTGAAACGTATGTTGGATCTGTGTCCACGAACGCGCCTCGACGCCGAACGCATCCAGCCCGTATGACGCGCTGAGCCGCCCGTATTCGGTGTTCAGTTTCTCGAGGGTCAGATCCTCGCAGCCGTATGCAAAGCGCTGAAATTCATCCTCCATGCAGCCGTCGACGAGCGCGTACAGCGCATAGAAAAGCTCCGCGTCCCGCGCTGCATCAGATAATTCCCCATATATCGTATCATATCGCAAAACGGTCAGCAGTTCAAGCCCCTGCGCGTCGATTTCGGCAAGATCAAGCGAGTCTACGTTCCCACATGCGTTCCCGCTTCGATAAAATGAAGCAAAATGACCGAATTCATGGATGACCGCCGGCGGCGCGTCAAATCCGTTCGTCCATGCGCCGAACAAAAACGGGGTGCCGTATTCCGCAAAGTATGTCGTGAAGCTTCCGGGCATCCGTACCGTACCGCTTCCGAGGTCGTACATCCCGTGCGAAGTCATATAGTCCCACGGTTCGTTCATTTCCGGCAGGATCGTCACGATCGCCGTACGGATCCTTTCCAGTACTGCCTCCTGTTCGAATACGGTCCCGTAAAGCTGACCTGCCGCGCCGAAAAACGCGTTTCTCATGCTCAAAAGCAGCGGCGCAAACGTCTTCTTTCCGATCCGGATCAGCTTCTCAGCCTCCCGCGGCGTGTAATCCCGGTCAAAGCAGGCATAGCGATAATCGGCATAGGACGAAAAGCCCAGCTTCTCCGCAATCTCGTTGCGAATCGGAACGAGCTCCAAAAAAATCTCCCCCGCCTTTTCATTGAACAACAGCAGATAGGTTTCGTACAGCGTCGCAAATGCCTCCTCCGGGAGCGTCGGATCGTTCAGGATCGCATCCCCCGTCCAGCGTTTCCCGTTCCGCTCGACCGTCAGCGTTTCGGAAAGCGCTTCATATCTCCCGATCAGCTCACGTTCCTTTGCAAAAAGCGGCTCCAATGCAGGATCCGACAGCGCATCCGCCCGCCGCAGCGCTTCCACCGTCTCCGCATCGTACCGATCCGAGATCGCCGGATCCTTCGAGAGCAGCAGCGCCGCGTCGACGAGCAGTGCGCCGAGCGTATCGAGCTGAACGGAAAGCGCATCGTACCGTTGTTTGTTCTCCTCGTTTGTCACGTCAAGGCAGTATTGCACATACGCAAGCGCTGCGTCGGAGGTCAGCTTTTGATATGCCTCCGTCCGCGCATCCAACGCGGCCTGCGCCCGTTCTCCGTTCAACTCGCCGCGCTCGATCCGAAAGAGCAGTTCCCTCGTCCGTGCGATCTCGAGCCCTGCATCCTCCCCCGATCCCGTCAGTTCGGAAAACGTGAGATCTGTGTGATATACGGGTTCGACCGGCGCCGCTTTTCCGCACGCGGAACCGATAAGCAGAAGAACCGTTGCAAGCAGGGAGAAGAACCGTTTCATACGTCGCCTTTCCGGACTGTCCGGACAGTCTTTATCTCCGGACGCATCCGGGAAAGCATATGCAAAAATCCGTCGATTTTTGCCCGAAAGCGAAAGAAGCGGTTGTCATATCGCGAGAAATATGGTATAAAGTATAATAGTGAGGTATGGATATGAAAATAGTCGTATTGGCAGGCGGTCTCTCCCCCGAACGCGACGTGTCGTTCTCAAGCGGGACTATGGCCGCAAACGCATTGCTTTCCCTGGGGCATCAGGCGATCCTGATCGACCTCTTTTTCGGCTTGCCCGATTGGGACGGCAAGACCGATCTTTTTCAGAGCGCAAAGCCGCTTCCGCCGTTCCGGGTCTCGGAATCGGAGCCGGATCTCGACGCGCTGCGTCTATCCCGCCCGGAGGGGTACAATGAATACATCGGGCTGAACGTTCCCGAGCTTTGCGAGCAGGCGGATATCGTCTATATGGCGCTGCACGGCGACTGCGGTGAAAACGGCAGGCTGCAGGCGTTTTTCGACGAACGCGGGATCCGCTATACGGGCTCCGGCGCCGTGGGCTGCCGCAACGCAATGGACAAATGGATCAGCAAGCAGATGTTCGAGGCGGCAGGCATAACCACCCCGCGCGGCACGCTTTTACGCTCGGGCGATCCGTTCGATCCCGATACGCTCCCCATCCCCTGTGTCGTCAAGCCCTGCAACGGCGGCTCGTCGATCGGCGTTTCGGTCGTCACCGACCGCCGCGATCTCTATGACGCGCTGAAGCTCGCGTTCTCGATGGAGCACACGATCCTCGTTGAGGAGTACATCAAGGGCCGCGAGCTTTCCTGCGGGATCCTGGGCGGGATCGCGCTCCCGCCGATCGAGATCATCCCGCTCCACGGCTTTTACGATTATAAAAACAAATATCAGGCAGGCGCCTCGCGTGAGGTCACGCCCGCCGAGATCGGACAGGAAGCGACCGAGAAGATCCAAAGGATCGCCAAGCAGGTATTTACGCTTTTAGGGCTTTCGGTTTACGGCCGCATCGACTTTCTCCTCACGGAAAACGGCGACGCCTACTGTCTCGAAGCGAATACGCTCCCCGGCATGACGCCGACCTCCCTGCTCCCGCAGGAGGCGGCCGTCAATGGCTACTCCTACGAACGGCTCTGCGACACGATCATTTCGCTGTCGCTTCAAAAGTGATATGGCTGCTGAATTTACAATTCAAGAACTGTTGGAGGCCACCGGCGGCACGCTGTATGCGCCCGCCGATTTCGGCGATCCCGTCGTCGACGGACTGACCATCGACACCCGAACGCTCACGCCCGGCATGGGCTACGTCGCGATCCGCGGCGGCACGTTCGACGGGCACCGTTTTATCCCGAACGCTATGGAAAAGGGCGCGGTCCTCAGTATTTCCGACACAGACGTGCCGTATCCGCATATCCGCGTCGAAAACACGGTGCTCGCCTATCAGAATATTGCGAAAATGCACCGCGAGCGGTTCGATCTGCCGGTCGTGTGCATCACCGGCAGCGTGGGCAAAACGACGACCAAGGAGATGGTCAAGGCGGTCCTCGAAACGACGCTTCGCACGCATGCGACCGTCGGCAATCTGAACAACCAGACCGGCGTTCCGACGACGGTGCTTCAGATCAACGAAACGCATGAAGTCTCCGTCATGGAGCTCGGCACGAACCATTTCGGCGAGATCGACGCGATCGCGCGCGTGGCGCAGCCCACGATCTGCCTTTTCACGAACATCGGCGAAGCGCACATTGAGTTTTTCGGCTCGCGCGAGGGGATCTTCCGCGGCAAGACCGAAATGCTCAAACACATGCGTCCCGGCGGCACGGTCGTCGCAAACGGCGACGACGAATATCTTCGCACCATTCCGAATGCGATCACCTACGGACTCTCCGAAGGCGTGACCGTCCGCGCGGTCGATCTTCGGCAAAACGGGCTTTCCGGCGTGTCGTTCACCGCAGAGCTCTACGGAAAACAGCTCCCCGTCCGTCTTTCCGTTGCAGGAAAGCATATGGTGCAGAACGCGCTTGCCGCGCTGACCGTCGCGCACATTCTCAACGTGCCGGACGAAGCGGCACTCGCAGCGCTTGCGGTCTTCCAGCCCGGCGCAGGACGTTCGGGCGTCATCCGTACGGAACGTTTCACGATCATCGACGGGACCTATAACTGCAATCCGACTTCAATGGAGGCTGCGCTCAACGTGCTTGCATCCGCCAAGACGCGCAAGGTATGCATCTTCGGCGATATGCTGGAGCTCGGACCCGACGCACCCGCCTTCCACGCGCGCATCGGCGCGTATGCAAAGAAACTCGGGATCGAACGGATGCTGACCGTCGGGCCGCTTGCAAAGCACGCCGCGTTCGATTCGGCAGACGCATATGAAAACGTCGACGCGCTGCTTGCCGCGCTTCCCGCTCTTTTGTGCGACGGTGACACGATCCTCGTCAAAGCCTCCTTCGGCATGCATCTTTCTGCCGTTGTCGAAGCGATCAAAACACTTTAAGAGGCAAAACGATGGATCCGGAATTCGTACGTATATACTCCCTGTTTTTCACTCCCGCTCAGGTCGCCGTACAGGCGATCGATTCAAGTCACGGAGACGATGATTTTCGCACGACCTTTCTTGTCGAAACGGAAGCCGGCGCCAAAGTCGTGCTGAAGCTCGCCGACAACGATTTCACCTTTCCCGAGAAAATCGCCGTATGGCAGCGCACGATCGAGGAGTACCGGAAACTCGGCTATGATTGCCCGCGGATCCTTGCGGACAAGACGGGCAGCTTCCCCGTCGTTTCGTACCGTGGACGCCGCTGTACGGCGTATGCCGAGGAGTTTTCACCGTACCGCACCGCCGCGGACAGGGACAGCGAAGAAACGGATCACGCGCTGTATGAAACGTACAAGCGGGACGTCTGGCACATGACGGCGCAAATCGCCGCAAAGCATCTCGACTACACGTCATACCCCTCGGCATACTGTCTGTTCGATACGTTCTGCCCGAGCGACAAAACGGACGAGGTCCTCGATAACGCGCTGGCATGGAAAGAATACGCAAGCACGCTGCCCGATACCTTTCGGGAACAGGTCGAACGGATCTTTAGCATATGGTCGGAAAACCGCGCCGCACTGGAGCCCGTTTACCGTACCCTGCCGAGCTCCGTATTCCAGGCCGATCTCAATCCCACCAACATTTTGCTCGACGATTCGGGCCGGTTTGTCGGCGTTTGCGATTTCAATCTTTGCGGCAGAGACGTCTTTCTGAACTACCTCATGCGTGAAAACTACAGTGATTTCGGCAAAGAGCTTGCCATGATCCGCGACGTGCTGAAAATCGTCAGCGCGGATTACCGGTTTTCGGATGCAGAGAAGGATACCGCGCCGATGCTGTACCGCTGTCTGAAGCCGCTGTCGTTCATCAGTCTCGATACACTGAAGGAATGCGGAACCGATCCGCAGGCGATCCGGGCCGTCCTGGACGAAACGGAATACTATCTGACCGCTGATATTGATTTCAGATCCTGCATGGAATAACGCAAAAGGAGCCGTGCTGTACGGCTCCTTTTTGTATTGCTCTGCTTATCTGAGACGTTCGACGGTTTTCAGAAGTGCGTCGACACGGTCCGTCTTTTCCCACGGAAAGTCGGGATTGCCGAAATGGCCGTTCTTTGCGGTCTGCTGATAGATCGGACGGCGAAGGCCGAGCGTTTCGATGATCGCCTTCGGACGAAGATCGAATACCTCCGCGACCGCCTTTTCCAGCAGCTCGTCGGGGACCGTGCCGGTGCCGAAGGTGTCTACGCGCACGGAGACCGGCTTTGCGACGCCGATCGCGTACGCGACCTGCAGTTCGCAGCGGCGGGCAAGCTTTGCCGCCACGATGTTCTTTGCGATGTAACGGGCCATGTAGCATGCGCTCCGGTCGACCTTCGTCGGGTCCTTGCCGGAGAACGCGCCGCCGCCGTGGCGGGCGTAGCCGCCGTAGGTGTCAACGATGATCTTGCGGCCGGTCAAGCCCGAGTCGCCCTGCGGACCGCCGATGACGAAGCGGCCGGTCGGGTTCACCAGGATGCGCGTCCTTTCGTCGAACAGCGCTGCAGGCAGCGCCGGGCGGATCACGTATTCCAGCATATCCCGTTCAAGCTGCTCATGCGTCACATGCTCGTCGTGCTGCGTGGACAGAACGACCGTGTCGATGTGCACGGGCCGATCGTCCTCATACGCAACGGTGACCTGCGCCTTGCCGTCCGGCCGCAGATAGGTCAGCGTGCCGTTCTGACGGACCTTGGTGAGCTTTCTGGTGAGCGCGTGCGCAAGGTCGATCGGCAGCGGCATCAGGATCGGCGTCTCGTCGCAGGCGTAGCCGAACATCATGCCCTGGTCGCCCGCTCCGGTCTCGAGCGGATCGGCGTCGATCCCCTGCTTGCTTTCGAGCGAGCGGTCGACGCCCAGTGCGATGTCCTCCGATTGCGCGTCGAGCGCGACGATCACGCCGCAGGTGCTGCCGTCGAATCCGAACTTTGCGCGGCTGTAGCCGATGTCGCAGACGGTTTTCCGGACGATG
>JAEEGF010674429.1_pt1 | contig 10826 bp, 12 predicted proteins | sample 9134171 | NCBI WGS metagenome assembly JAEEGF01 (sample SAMN16246542, study PRJNA631951) | gut metagenome | biome: gut microbiome; feature: rumen; material: AP-attached | host: Bos | place: Iran: Karaj | collected 2018-10 | reverse complement strand
CAATCACCACATAACCAATTACATATCCAAACACCAAAGGCAGATAGGTGAACTGCCCGGTATAGACACCGCCAGGCACCGACATAAATGTGACACCGGAAAGGGATGCTCCTATCATACCATAGGCAACCACAAACCACGGGGATTTATGGTTGCCGGAATAATAGGTGCTGTTGTCACCCTTACGCGCCGTAAAGTGCATGATGACAAACAGCAACGCTGTATAGAACAGAAAACAGGCAAGGATGATCGGAGCCACTGCCGTCTATTTCGCGTAGTTGATGGCGCGTGTCTCGCGCACCACAGTAATCTTGATTTGTCCCGGATAGGTCATCTCGTTCTGGATCTTCTTGGACAAATCAAGTGAAAGCTGGGCGGTCTGTTCGTCGTTCAGCTTGTCGGCACCGACAATGACACGCAGCTCGCGTCCGGCCTGGATGGCATAGGTCTTCACCACTCCCGGATAGGAAAGGGCTATCTCCTCCAGATCCTTCAACCGCTTCGTGTAGGCCTCCACAATTTCGCGACGGGCACCTGGACGGGCACCGGAAATTGCGTCGCAAATCTGCACTATCGGTGCAATCAGAGTCTCCATCTCCGCCTCATCATGATGGGCTGCGATAGCGTTGACCACCTCAGGTTTCTCCTTGAACTTCTCAGCAAGGTTTGCACCCAGCTGGGCATGTGGCACATCCGGTTCGTTGTCCGGCACCTTGCCGATATCGTGAAGCAGACCGGCACGTTTGGCCAGCTTGGCGTTCAGCCCCAACTCCGCAGCCATGGTGGCGCAGAGATTGGCAACCTCCTTTGAATGCTGCAGAAGGTTCTGACCGTATGACGAACGGTAGCGCATCTTTCCGATCATCCGGATAAGTTCATGATGCAGGCCGTGTATGCCCAAGTCGATGGTGGTGCGTTTGCCCACCTCGGCAATTTCCTGTTCGATCTGCCGCTTGGTCTTGGCGACAACCTCCTCGATCCTGGCAGGGTGGATACGTCCGTCCGTCACCAGCTTTGTAAGGGAGAGACGGGCGATTTCGCGCCGTACCGGGTCGAAACTGGAAAGGATGATGGCGTCAGGGGAATCGTCAATGACAATATCCACACCGGTCAGGGATTCCAAGGCACGGATATTCCGGCCCTCCCGGCCGATGATGCGGCCCTTCACCTCCTCATTCTCAATATTGAAGACCGACACCGAGTTTTCGTGCGTGTTCTCCACCGCCGTACGCTGGATGGTCTTGATCAGGATTTTCTTGGCCTCCATATTGGCGGAGGAACGTGCTTCGTCCATTATGTCCCTCACCAGATTGGCCGCGTCGGAACGGGCCTCATCCTTCAACAGCTCCACCATCTCCTTTTTCGCCTCCTCACGGGAATAGCCCGCAATAGCCTCCAGTTTGTCCAGCTGCTGTTTCTGGATCTTATCAATCTCCTCCTGCTTGCGGCGGAATATGTCCATCTGCTGGGAGACCTGCTGCTGCTGCTGCTGCAATTCTGTCTGCTTGCGCTGCAATCCCTCCTGCCGCTGGTTGATGGTCTGCTCTTTCTGCTTGATGCGGTTTTCTGCGGCGGCTATGGCCTTGTTCTTTTCATTGACCATCTTCTCATGTTCGGATTTCATCTGCAGAAACTTCTCCTTGGCCTGCAGCATCTTCTCCTTTTTGATCAGCTCCGCCTCTTCCGCAGCATCCTTCAACAGCTGCTGGCTTTTTCCCAAAATGTTCCTATGGAACAGCATGTAGGTGCCAAGCACACCCAAACCTATTCCAACCACTCCTGTTACAATGACAATAATAACTGTACCCATATATATTAATTTTAAATGTTACAAAAAAAAATCCCGCAAAAACCACAATTAGGCTTCTTAAACTCCTAATGATACGATTATGGATAACCTCGTCTTTCAAGCTTCCGGTCGGCCTGCGCCTATTCCGAAGAATTCCGGCCCCCTTTCCCAACGGAGAGATACCCAACTTATTTGTTACTGTTGAGTTTAACAAACGAATCTGATTCTGTGCGGGATAATCTAAATTCTTAAATAAAATGTCAATGATCGTGACTACCGGTCATTCTCCATCCCATCCAGGGTTTTCCGGAGAACTTCCTGCAATGTCTTCAAATTATCCTTCAATCTGGTGTCAACATACTGCTGCCGGTCCGCCAGATAGGTCTCCTTTATGGCAAAATTAATCAAAGCATAGCCCATCTGCATCATACGGTCCGAAATACGGTTCTTTTCCGCCAGCTGCTGCATATAGTTGTTGATTCTATGTTCCGCCTTCCGATATAGTTCCTCTTGGGAAACATTGACCGACAACTTGAACGGCTGCTGTCCGATATATAGCGTGATGGATTTCTTTTCGTTCTGCATGATTCTGTGACTTTATTCTTCCAACAGGCGGAGACAGTGGTCAATTTCCCGCACAAGCTCGTTCAGCTTTAACTTCATGCCGGTCTTCTTCTCCCCTTCGTCCCATACCGTCGCCAGCTGAAGTCTGACTATCTCCTCCGACTGTTTCCTTACTTTTTCCTCTAATATTTCTACTTTATGACGTAATTCCTTATTTTTACTTTTCAAACTGATGTTTTCCTGCACCGAATCCGCGTACCGCTGTGCCAATTGGGAACCTTTTTTGAGTAAGTCTTCCGTTAACTCTTTGAGTTCTTGCATGGTATATTTTTGTTTAGCACGTTAGATTCAAATGTGCAAAGATAGCCATTTTTTCAAATCTTCCCGACAAAAAAAACACACTTTCCGAAAAAAAAAACACAGTGCCCGCCGAAACAGGCTTACACATTCACAGTCAGTCCTTCCGAAGCCAGCATAACATCGGGGAAACAACGCTGTGCCTCTTCAATGAACGGCTCCAATGCGGCATACCGGGCCGAAAAATGCCCCAAAAGCAGTTTTTTCACACCTGCCAGCCGCGCCATTTTCGCAGCCTGCTCCGCAGTGGCATGCAACCTGTCCTCCGCCAGCTGCCGCTCATTTTCCAGAAATGTGGCTTCGTGATAGAGCAGATCAACCCCGGAAATGTATGGGATGATGGATTCCTCATAGGCTGTGTCCGAACAATAGGCGAACGATTTGGGCGGACTGACAGCCCTCTCCTTCGCCTTTTCCCTGAACAGGAAACCGGTGGTGGGCACACTGTGCCGCAACGGAAAGGAAAAAACCTGCAATTCCTGATCCTCAAACAGCAGGTCGCAACCATCCGTCCGCGTTGCGACAAAACTTAGCGGATAGTTCAATTCAGTCCCCCCAACCTCCAACTGATAGCGGACAATCTGTTCCAATGCAGGAGGAGCATAGACAGTCAGCTGGTGTTTGCGTCCGAACAGGTGCATGGATGAAATAAGACCCACCAGTCCGAAAAAATGATCCCCATGCAGATGGCTGATGAACACCTTGCTGATTCGTTGCATGTGGATATGGTTATCCTTCAGATACATTTGAGAACCCTCCCCACAATCAAGCATAAAGACACGCTGCCGGCACCGGAGCGCGAAGGCGCTGGAAAGCCGGTGTCCGACAGGGGTGGCCGAGCCGCAACCAATAACGGTAAGTGAAAACGACATATCAAATTTGCTTTTGAAGAAAACGCGGACAAGCGGCACATATTGCGGATAAAACATTTTTTTTTCGTCGGTACACCCCCAAAAAACAATATTCCCCATCTTTCAGCGTTAAAATGGAAGAAATAACAGTTATGGAGAGAACACATTTTCCACCGGAAGCGGAGGAACCCACCGTCATCATCGGGGTGGCCACCAGCATGCAGGATGCCGGGCACACCCGTGAGTATCTTGACGAACTTGAATTTCTGGTCCGGACTGCCGGAGGGCGCGTAATCAAGCGTTTCACACAGAATCTGGACCATCCGGACAACCGCACATACCTTGGTAGCGGCAAGCTGCAGGAGGTCCGCGACTTTTTGGAGGAGAACGGGCAGGTGCACACAGTTGTTTTTGATGACGAACTCAGCACCGGACAGATCCGAAACATCGAAGCGGTGCTGGCCGGATGCAAGGTGATTGACCGCACAAGGCTCATCCTTGACATATTCTCAACCCGCGCACAGACAGCCCACGCAAAAATCCAGGTTGAACTGGCCCAATACGAATATCTGCTGCCCCGCCTGACAAGGATGTGGACGCACCTTGAAAAGCAGCGTGGCGGCATCGGGATGCGAGGCCCCGGTGAAAAGGAGATTGAGACCGACCGGCGGCTCATCCGCGACCGCATAAGCCTGCTGAAGGAGAAACTGGCAAAGATCGACACCCAAAAGCAGACTCAGCGCCAGAACCGCGGGCAGTTTGTCAGGGTGGCCCTGGTAGGCTACACCAACGTCGGCAAATCAACCCTCATGAACCTGTTGAGCCGCTCCGAGGTGTTTGCGGAGAACAAGCTCTTTGCCACGCTCGACACCACCGTGCGGAAAGTGGTCTTCCGGAACATTCCCTTCCTGCTTTCCGACACGGTCGGCTTTATCAGAAAACTGCCGCATCATCTGGTCGAATCCTTCAAATCCACACTTGACGAGGTGCGGGAGACCAACCTTCTGCTCCATGTGGTGGACATCAGCCATCCCGACTTCGAGTCGCAAATCAAAGTGGTGGAGCAGACCCTGGCCGAACTGGACTCGGCAAACAAGCCGACAATATTGGTTTTCAATAAAATCGACAATTATCACTGGATCCCGAAAGCGGAAGACGACCTGACACCGGCCACCAGGGGAAACATCTCCCTGGCCGAACTGAAGCGCACCTGGATGTCGCGCTCGAAAGTGCCCGCCGTTTTCATCTCCGCCCGGAAACAGGAGAACATCAATGAATTGAGGGAAATCATCTTGCGGGAGGTATGCAGGCTCTACGCGGAGATCTACCCCTACAAATACATCGCCGACCCCTACGCCTATCCGGAAGCGGATTCCGAAGCATAAACGTCCGCGTCATGGAGCGCATGGACGTTTCTTGTGAAATAATCCGCCATGTTTGGCAACATTTTTGCATAGGAATAACACATCACAAAAAAATAGCATCATGAACAGACACTTGTTATTGGTTTTTTGTATCGCTTCCAGCCTGGTTTTCAGCAATGCCTTTGCACAAAGCAACGGCGGCAACCAGCCGGCAGCCAGTGCCAAGCAGCAGGCCACAGAGAAGAAGGAGACGCCACAACCGTCCAAATCCCACCTCCAGCTTGCAAAGAACAGCATTGATTTCGGCACCATCCCGATCGGACAGAAGAAAGTGGTTGAGCTGACTTTCACCAACACGGGCAGCAAACCGCTCATCATCACCGACACCTACACCAACTGCGGCTGCACCGGAATCGAGTTTCCGCAACAGCCGTTCATGCCCGGCAAATCCGGCAAACTTACAATTTCGTACGATGCGGACGAGGAGGGCTTCTTCAGCAAGACCATAACCATCTATTCAAATGCCGACAACAAAAAGGAAATCATCAAAATCCAAGGGATTGTCAGCAAAAATGATTAGAAAGTGCCGTTGGTATTCCATTTTTGTGGATATTTGCACTTATGCTTAAAAAAGGGAATTAACAATAAAATTCATTCAAAATGAAACATTTGTTCAGCCTATTAAAATCATCGGTGTGCATTTGCGCCCTCCTGGTTTTCCAAAACACGCTGCAAGCGCAGGACAGCGCACGCATCTCATTCGCCAAAACAGTGCACAACTACGGCACAATCTACCAGAATGACAATGGCGAGTGCGAGTTTACATTCACCAACACCGGTAAAGTGCCTTTGGTGCTGACCAACGTCTACTCATCCTGCGGATGCACCGTCCCCAGCTGGCCGAAAGAGCCGACCATGCCTGGAAAATCCAGTGTCATCAAGGTGAAATACAACACTTCGAGATTAGGCTCCATCAACAAGACCGTCACCGTGGAATCAAATGCGGCCAACGGGACAGTCCGGCTTTCAATCAAAGGGAATGTGCTTGTACGCCCGGCGGAGACACTGCCTGAAAAGGAGGACAACATGATGAAGGCCACACCTAAAGGAGGCGAAACAACTCCCAAGGCACGTCCAACACCCTACTAAACAGTCGGGGTCCCATGGACGGCAGCAACCATTTTTACATCCACAATGCCCGAATTGTAAATGAGGGGAAGATATTCGCCGGCGACATCCTGATCCAAAACGGGAAAATCGCCCGAATCATGGGCAGGAACAGCCTGACCGAGGATGTTGTGATGGATCCGCGAACAGAATATGTGGATGCGACAGGCTGCATACTTTTGCCAGGCGGCATTGACGAACATGTGCACTTCCGCGACCCAGGCCTGACACATAAGGGTGATTTCGTGAGCGAAAGCCGTGCGGCGGTTGCCGGCGGCATCTGCACGGTAATGGACATGCCGAACACTGTCCCGCAAACTACAACCAATGCGCTCTGGGAGGAGAAACAGGCCTCCGCAGAAGGACGGATGTTCACAAACTACGCCTTTTATCTTGGCGCGACCAACGGAAATTTTGAGGAAATCAGGAATGCCGACCCGAACCGCGTGGCCGGCATCAAGCTTTTTTTGGGTTCCTCCACCGGCAACATGCTGCTCTCGGACGACACCGTGCTGGAACGCCTTTTCAAATGGCAGGGCCTGCCCTTTGCCGCCCATTGCGAGGATGAGGGAATCATACGGAACAATCTGGCTGCCGCCAAGGAACAATATGGGGAGAATGTCCCTTTCCGCATGCATCCGCAAATACGTTCCGCTGAAGCCTGCCTGCTTTCCACAAAGAAAGCCGTGGAGGCCGCAAACAAATACAATGCGCCGCTGCACATCCTGCATGTCAGCACCGCACAGGAGCTGGAGCTGCTCACGGACACACACCCTGAAATCACCATGGAGGTCTGCCCCTCCTATCTGTTTTTCTGCGATGAGGATTATGACCGGCTCGGCTGCCGCATGAAATGCAACCCTGCCATCAAAGGCAGAAGAGACAGGGAGGCGCTGCTCAAAGCGCTGCAGCAGGGACGCATCCGCTGCGCAGGTTCAGACCATGCGCCGCACACATGGGAGGAGAAGGACAAGCCATACCTGCAGTCACCATCAGGCATGCCGATGGTGGCGCACACAATGCCCCTGCTGCTGGAACTGGTATGGGAGAACAGGCTCAAACTGGCCCAGGTGCCGGAACTGCTAAGCCATAATCCCGCAAAACTTTTCAGAATCAGCAACAAAGGTTTTATACGCGAAGGTTACGATGCGGACCTTGTAATAGTGGAAGAGGTGGAACCCGAAACCGTCACACGGGACAATCTGCCATACCGTTGCGGATGGTCTCCATTGGAGGGGAAGAGCCTGCACTACCGCATCCGTTCCACATTTGTCAACGGGAAACGTGTGTATCACAAAGGAAAATTCGCCAAAAAGGCGGAAGGTCAGCCATTGCATTTTGAACGATGAAACCACTTTTTAAACCACATGGCCTAATTGTTTTCCTGCTGCTGCTTGCAACAGGATGCAGCACTCCTGACCGTCCGGAGAGGCCGGATCCCTTCATTAAGATGTCCACAATGCAGCAACTTATGACCGACCTGTACCAGCTGGAGGCCACACAGCAAATTTGCGAACGTGCGCGCATGGAGAACACAGAGGCATACGTCCGGCAGCAATGGGACAGTCTGATGAAAAAATACAACATCACCACTGCAATATGGGAGGACAATTTCCGTTATTACATGGAGCACAGCGAGCTGGCCGACACCCTATTGGCAAGGGTCACCAACCGGCTTTCGGCCATAGAGGCCGCCAAGGCGGAAGCGCGGCGGCAGGAGGAGGACACATTGCCGCCCTCCGTTTTTGAGACGGATGGTTTCGAATTTGAAGAATTGATTTTTTAACAAACAGACAGAAAACAATATGAGAGACATTCGAATGGTGGATTTGCAACAGCAATACCAGAAAATCAAACAGGAAATCGATGAGGAAATACAGAAAGTGCTGGACAGCACCGCTTTTATCAACGGGCCGGCTGTAAAGCAATTCCAGAGCAACCTTGAATCATACCTGAATGTCAGGCATGTGATTCCATGCGGCAACGGCACCGACGCCCTGATGGTCGCCCTGATGGCGCTCGGACTGCAGCGTGGCGACGAGGTCATCACCTCCACCTTCACCTTCATCGCATCTGCAGAGGTGATTGCCGTCCTCGGCCTGACCCCCGTGCTGGTGGACGTCCGTCCGGACACATTCAATATGGACATGGAGGCGGTGGAAAAGGCCATCACTCCGCGCACCAAGGCGGTTATTCCCGTACATCTGTTCGGCCAGTGCGCCGACATGGAACGGCTGACGGAAATTGCCAAAAGGCACAATCTGCACATTGTTGAGGATGCCTGCCAGTCTATCGGCGCGACATTCCGCTTTTCGGACGGGCGCACCGCAAAGGCCGGCACAATGGGAGACTTCGGCTGCACCTCATTCTTCCCCTCCAAGAACCTGGGCTGCTATGGCGACGGCGGTGCTCTCTTCACCAATGACGACGAACTGGCACGCAAGGCCCGCGGCATTGTCAACCATGGGATGTTCGTGCGCTACTATCATGACATGGTCGGCGTAAACTCACGTCTGGACAGCATCCAGGCCGCAATTCTTGATGTCAAGCTGCGCCACCTCGATGACTACATAGCCGCCCGGCAGCAGGCAGCCGCCGCCTATACTGAAAAGCTGCGCACCTGCGACGGGCTGGTCACACCAGCCATCGCCCCCTTCACCACCCATGTGTTCCACCAGTACACCCTGCTGCTGAAGAAGGCGGACCGCGAAAAGGTGATCGCCCACATGCAGGAGCATGGCGTACCTGTAATGATCTACTATCCGGTTCCGCTGCACGAGCAGAAAGCATATCAGGATCCGCGCTACAAAAAAGGAGATTTCCCTGTCAGTGAGGAACTTTGCCAACACTGCATCTCCCTGCCGATGCACACCGAACTGGACGACGAACAGATCGCACACATCACCAGCCACCTCATTGACGCCGTCAACCGCTATTAACTATTAACTATTAACTATTAACTATCAACTATTAACTGTCAATCATGCGCAGCATATTGATGATATACACCGGTGGCACCATCGGTATGATGAAAAACCAGGAAACCGGCGCTCTTGAGCCATTCTGCTTCGATGACATCTACACACATCTGCCGATGCTCCGGCTGATAGATGCCGACGTGCACATCAAGGAGCTCCAACCCCTGATTGACTCCTCCAATTCCAACCCTGCCTTCTGGGTCAGGTTGGCCAGCTTCATTTACGAAAATTACGACAGTTATGACGGCTTTGTGATCCTGCACGGTACTGACACCATGTCCTACACGGCTTCGGCACTCTGCTTCCTGCTGGAAAACCTTTCCAAACCGGTGATTCTGACCGGCTCCCAGCTGCCGTTAGGTGTGATGCGCACCGACGGTCGTGAGAACATCCTCAACTCCATCGAAATTGCAGCCGACTACCATAACGGACAGCCGATGGTTCCGGAGGTATGCCTCTACTTTGAGAATTCGCTCTACCGCGGCAACCGGACATACAAGGACAACGCCGAACATTTCAACGCCTTTGTCTCGGCCAACTACCCCAAACTGGCGGAAGTCGGAGTATACATTAAATATAATACGCATTACATCCGTCCGGCCAGCAAGGAGAAGCTGATACTGCACACTCAGATGGACGACAACATCGCCATTCTGAAACTTTACCCCGGAATTACAGAGCAGGCGGTCAAGACAGTGCTTAACATTCCCGGTCTGCGGGCGGTCATCATGGAGACTTACGGTTCAGGCAACGCCCCCACCTACCCATGGTTCATAAACCTGCTGCAGGAGGCCATTCAGAAAGGCTTGATTGTCACGAGCGTCACCCAGTGCAAGGGCGGCGGTTCGGTGGAGATAGGAAAGTATGGCACCAGCGTGCCGTTGGGACAAATCGGTGTGATTGGCGGCAAGGACCTGACAACCGAGGCTGCAGTATCCAAACTGATGTATCTGCTTGGGCAAGGGCTGACGAACGAAGAGGTCAAATATTGGATACCCAAGCCGTTACGAGGAGAAATAAGTGAATAGTGAAAGTTTTTTAAAAAAAACGCCGTTCACATTGATTTAAATGGTACTTTTGCACTGCTTGGACCGAACAGGGTTCAGATTAGTTAATATGTGGACAATCAATTAAATATACACATGAAGAAACTGTTTATTCTTATAGGGCTTGCAGCTGTCACCTTCGGGATGACCTCCTGCAGAAAAGTATGTGAATGCACCACCTACCAGTCCGGCAAATCGATCAACAACTATCTTCGGGAGAAAGACAGTCGCGATCAGGCTTGCAAAGATCTGGAAGATGTGGCAAGCGCCGACGGCACCATTCACATGAGCTGCAAATAACCCGGCCTGCCCTTCAAGCCTGCCATGGATATCCGTAACCGGAAGCCATGTCTCACCTGCATTCTGCGCATTATCGTAGGGTGCGTGTTTGTATTGTCTGCGGTTTCAAAGTACATCTCAATAGATGCCTTTGACCTTTATCTTTTCGAACATCATCTTTTCGGATACAATCTTACAGGGATATTCAGCCGTCTGCTGATTGGGGTTGAATGCGTTCTGGGAATCTTCATGATTGCCGGAATCCGCATTAGGGAAACATATTGGCTCACACTCCTGATGCTGGCGGGGTTCACCCTTTACCTGCTTCTGCAGCCGCTGCTCTTCAACCTTTCTGAGGACGACTGCCACTGCTTCGGCAACTGGATTCATTTCAACCGATGGCAGTCTGTCGGCAAAAATGTTGTGCTCTG
>JAEEGF010332155.1_pt1 | contig 10826 bp, 10 predicted proteins | sample 9134171 | NCBI WGS metagenome assembly JAEEGF01 (sample SAMN16246542, study PRJNA631951) | gut metagenome | biome: gut microbiome; feature: rumen; material: AP-attached | host: Bos | place: Iran: Karaj | collected 2018-10 | reverse complement strand
GGCGACAACCGCCTCGCGCCGAAGGAGTCCGCCACCCGCGCGCAGATCGCGACGATCATCATGCGCTACCGCACGGAGATCGAAAAGCCATAACGCGAAACAGAAAAACGCGCGGCGCTGCGGCGAATAGCCGCGGCGCCGCGCGCGAGCTTCACAGATATTGTGCAGAGCCGTTGGCGCAGACACAACATGAGCGATATCGTTGCAAGAATTATCGAATCCGCCGGCAAAACGTCTTTTGACCTTGCAAAAAAGTGTGACAGCCTCTATAATGATTATGATCCAGTACGCGTTATGATATAAAAAATCAGGACGATCGTCCCGTGAAAGGAGGGCGGACCGATGATCGAGGATCTGAAAGCGAGGATCGCGTCGCTGGACATGGTCCTGGTGGTGGACGACGACGTGGGCAACCTGCGCATCGCGAGCCGCATCCTTTCGTCGGGCGACATTCGCGCCAACTGCGTTCGCTCCGGCGAGGAGGCGCTTCGCCTGCTGGACGGGGGCGGATCGTTGCCGGATCTGATCCTTCTGGATATCCACATGACCGGCATGGACGGCTTCGAGACGCTGGCGCACATCCGGCAGAACCCGGAGCACCAGAAGATACCCGTTATCTTCCTGACGGCGGACGACGACAGCGAGGCGGAGATCCGGGGGCTGGACGCCGGGGCGATGGACTTCATTCGCAAGCCCTTTATCCCGAAGGTGCTGCTCTCGCGCGTGCGGCACACGATCGAGCTGAATCGTCTGCAAAGCGACCTGGCGGCCCAGGTGGAGGAAAAGACCCGCGCCGTGCGGGAGCAGCAGGAGCGCATCTCCCGCATCAACCTGCAGCTCGTGCAGGCGCTGGCGGGGGCGGTCGACGCGAAGGACGCCTATACCAACGGCCACTCCAAGCGCGTGGCGAGCTATTCGCGTGAGATCGGGCGGCGCTTCGGCTATTCGCCCGAGCGGCAGCAGAGCATCTACATGATCGGCCTGCTGCACGACGTGGGAAAGATCGGGATACCGGATACCATCATCGGCAAGCCGGACAGGCTGACCGAAGAGGAATACCGCATCATCAAGACGCACCCCGTTCAGGGAAACAAGATCCTGCGAAACATCCCGGAATTTCCGGAGCTGGCGATCGGCGCGCGCTGGCATCACGAGCGGTACGACGGGGCGGGCTATCCCGACGGCATCTCCGGAAACGACATCCCGGAGGAGGCGCGCATCATTGCGGTGGCGGACGCCTACGACGCGATGGCGTCCAGCCGCAGTTACCGCAACGTCCTGCCGCAGGAAGCGATCCGCGAAGAGATCCTGAACGGCAAGCGGGAGCAATTCGACCCCGTATTCGCGGACATCATGCTCGAGATGATGTCCGAGGACACGGAATTCCTGATGAAGGAACGATAGAACGCGAAAGCGGAGGGCAGTCCGATGGAACTGCCCTCCGTTTTTCTTGCTTCGCGCGGCGCTTCTACAGCCATTTTTTCTTCTTGAAGAAGATCAGGCTCACCACGACGATGGCGATGCTGACCGCGATCACCACGGGATAACCGAGGCGCCACTCCAGCTCCGGCATATAGCGGAAGTTCATGCCGTACCAGCCCGCGATCAGGGTCAGGGGCATGAAGATGGTGGTGACCACCGTGAGCAGCGTCATGATCCGGTTCTGTTTGACCTCCAGCTGGGCGTTGTAGAGGTCCCGCACCTGCATGGTGTAGTCCCGCAGGGAGGAGGCAAAGTCGTGCCTCCGGGCCATCAGGTTCATGAACAGGTGGAAATAGCGCAGATTTTCCTCCCGGAAGAAGCCGTTTTCGTTCTCCTCCAGCTCCTGGGTCAGGTCGATGATCTGCTCATAGTGCACCAGCAGCTCCCGCAGGTCGCTGCGGATCTCGTTGACCCGCACCAGGTCCTCCTGCTCCCGGGAGGCCAGGATCCCCTCCTCGATCCGGTTCAGCTCGGACTCAAAGCGTTCCATCAGCGACAGGTCCCTGTCCACGATCAGCTCCAGGAAATCGTAGAGGAAGCGCTCCAGGCTGGGCTCCCGCCAGCGCTTTGTGCGGCGGATCTCGTCGATCATCTGCAGGGCCTTGCCGCTGTCGTCGATGAACACGATGCCCTTCTCGTCCAGGGCGAAGGCGAAGCAGAAATCCTCCCCCTTGAGATCGTTCCGGTCCGGGATCTGGAAGGTCCCGGTGAGGGAGTCATAGTTGACCTCGGCCTTGGTGTTGTGGATGTTCCCCGCGTCCAGATCCAGCTCGATGCCCATGTCGAAGCGGTCCCGCTCCCGCTCCCATTCCGGGCTGCTCAGCACCGCCACGTAGCGGCGGCCCGCCGGATTTTGCAGCTCCTCCGCCCCGCAGGGGCGGAGGCTTTCCTCCAAAAGATAATACGCCATTGTGCTCTCCCTTTCCCGCAGATCTCTCTGCCCCACTGAAATCGTTGGGCACAGTATACCATGCCACGGCGCGCTTTCCAAGGGCCCCCGGGCGATTTCCCTTCCTCATTCGGCAGTTTTTCCTTCTTCCTTGTGCCTCTGCCCCTTCTGTGGTATAGTTGAGCCGGAAGCAAGGCATCTTTCGGGAAAGGAGCCGCCATGGATCGCAAAACCGCCACCAGATACCCCATCCTCATGCTCCACGGCGTGGGCTTTCGGGATCTGAAATGGCCCCTCTACTGGGGTCGGATCCCGGCTGCGCTCTCCGCCATGGGCGCGGAACTCTATTACGGCCAGCAGGACTGTTGGGCCCGGGTGGAGGAAAACGCCAAGACCGTCAAGGCCCGGATCCGCCAGATCCTGGACGAGACGGGGGCGGAAAAGATCAACATCATCGCCCACTCCAAGGGCGGGCTGGAGGCCCGCATGGCCGCCTCCTCCCTGGGGATGGGTCCCGCCATCGCCAGCATCACCACCGTCGGCACCCCGCACCGGGGCTCCCAAACCGTTGACCGGCTCCTGAAAGCGCCGGATTCCCTCTTCAACGTGGCGGCCTTCGCCGTGAACAACTGGATCGGCCTCATCGGGGACACAAAGCCCGATTTCTTTGCCGTCTGCCGGGACTTTTCCACAGACTGCGCCCGGCGCTTCAACGAGGAAAACCCGGACGTGCCCGGCGTCTTTTATCAGAGCTACGCGGGCGTGATGAAGACGCCCCTTTCCGACATCAACCTCTCCACCGCAAATCTCGTGGTGAAGCTGATCGAAGGGGAAAACGACGGCCTTGTCACCGTGGAATCCGCCCGCTGGGGGGAGCGCTTCACCCTGCTCACCGGCAGCGGGAACCGGGGCGTCTCCCATTATGATGAGATCGACTTTCGCCGCGCTCCCCTCTCCGCCAAAGCCCGGGGCAGCGGCATTGCCGATATCTGTGAAGTTTACCGGCAGATCGTCACCGATCTGGCCGCCCGCGGGCTTTGATCGTCTGAGGAATGGGCCATGCTGTATCAACTTACCTTCATAGATCCTGCGCTGTCTCACGATTCCCATGAGGAAGCCTTCTCCATTGGGCTCTTCCGCTCGCGGGAAGAGGCAGAGGCAGTTGCTGTGAACATGCTTGCCCATGTTCCGGGTTTTTGCGATCATCCCTGCGTCTACCGGATCACCGAGAAGGAAGTCTCCGGCCCGGAGGGCAACGACCTCCGGGAGGTTTTCCTGGTCATCGGCTGGAATACGAACAAGGATCTGGAGGAAATCGACCTTGTGGAAAGCGACTGCTTTCCCTCACTGACGGAGGCTCAGGCCGCCCTGGAACATCTGCAGGCGCAGCACTGCCGCTCTGCCTGGACCATCCAGTGCCGGATCGTCGGACAGGCGGACTGGCAGGAAGGCTATCTCCGGGATTGACGCTTTTCCCTCCCCCCAATTAATTCCCATTCAGGAGGCTTCCCATGAAAAAAGGCAAGAAATCCGGCTCCGCAGGCCGGTCCTGGATCGCCGTGCTCCTGTCCCTGCTGCTGGGCGGCTGCGCCGGTGTTCTGATCCTGAACTATATGGAGCAGGTTCCCGACAAAGGGCGCTTTCCCGGCGAGGCCTTTCTGCTCTTCGCCCTGTGCCTCTTCTCCTTCTATCTCGCCATGCTGCTCCAGATCATCCTTCACGAGGCGGGGCACCTGATCTTTGGCCTTCTCACGGGCTACCGCTTCCTCTCCTTCCGCATTCTGAGCCTGACGCTGCTGCGGGAGGATGGCAGGCTCCGCTTCCGCCGCTATTCCCTGGCTGGGACCGGCGGCCAATGCCTGATGATCCCGCCCCAGCTTCGGGACGGGAAGATCCCCGTGCTGCTCTACAATTTCGGCGGCGCCATCCTGAATCTTCTCACCGCCCTCCTCTTTTTCGCGCTCTCCCTTCCGCTCCCGCCCTCGTCCTTTTTGCGGCTCTTTCTCCGCCTCCTTGCCCTGGCCGGGGGCTTCATCGCCATCACCAACGGCCTCCCCCTGCGCCTGGGTCCCGTGGACAACGACGGCGCCAACGCCCTCTCCCTGCTCCACAGCAGGGAGGCGGTCCGGTCCTTCTGGATCCAGCTGAAGGTCAACGAGCAGATCGCAAAAGGTATCCGCACCAAAGACATGCCGGAGGACTGGTTCGCCCTCCCCTCGGAGGAGGAACTGCAGACCAGCTCCCTTTCCGCAGCCATCGGGGTGCTGGCCGCCGGCCGGCTTATGGATCAGCACCGCTTTGCCGAGGCGGACGCCCTCATGGAACGACTTCTCGCCATGGAAAGCAAGCTCCCGGGCCTCTACCGGAGCCAGCTGCTCTGCGAGCGGATCTTTGTGGAGCTGATCGGCCCCAATCGCCCGGAGGTGCTGGAGGGCTTTCTCACCAAAGAGCAGCAAAAGATGATGAAGGCCATGAAAAACAGCCTCTCCGTCCTCCGCACCGCCTGGGCTCTGGCCCTGCTGTCGGAAAAGGACGCCGCCAAGGTCCAAAAGCTCTCCGCGGACTTTGACCGCGTGGCCGCCCGCTACCCCTACCCCTGCGAGGTGGAGAGCGAGCGGGAGCTGATGCAGCTTGCCCGGGAGGCCGCAGCAGTTCAACTCCCTGTTTGATTTGCTTTTCCGGAAAGGGGTGTGTGCACTTTGCGCGTCTATCGCTCTTGCTTTTTCTTCATTGGTACAAAGATTCCCTTTTCTCAGTGGCCCTCGCTGGTGGACCGCTATCTTGACAACCTCAGTCTTTCCTATCAGGCTTTCCTCTATGATTTTGAAGATATGGATTTCTCCGCGTATTATCAGAAGATTCTCAGCGGGGAGAGCTGCCGGGACTGTCGGAAGCTGCAAGCCTGCGAGTTTTGCCGCGAAGAAGCGCAGCAGGCTCTTCGGAAGAAGAGCGCCTGTGAGCGCGCCTTGGCAGACTGCCCCGCTCTCGGCCCTCTTTCTCTTCGCAGAGAGAAGGACTGCAGCTTTCACCGGCTTTCCAATCTCTCCTTCCCCGGGAAAGAGGCTCATGACCTTCTTCTGCCCCTGATGCCGAAGCTCCACAAGCGCTACGGTTTTTCCGAGATTTCTCTCTGCTACCATGGCGTCGATTTCTTTTCCCGCAGTTGGCCTTCCGCCATTGACGCCTCCCGGAACGAGCTGACGGGACCGTGCATCATCCTGCATCGCTGGATGGTATCTCCCCGGCAGAGCGGCATTGAACTGTGTATTGACATCACAGATGGGGACGAGGTTCTGGACGCTTCCCCCTACCTGGATGCCATGGCCGCCCTGCTCCCCGGCATTCGGCATTGGGAGAGCCTGGATTTTACTCTTGCGCCAGAGGAGCAGGCGGAGCTGGAGCGGATCGAGCGGCAGAGCGAATCTGCAGTTTCCGAATGGGAATCCTTTTTCAAAGCTCGCTTCTCGTCTCCCCGTCGAAGCGGAAGCGGCCCTGTCTCTCTTGCCCCTGCGCTGAAGCGCCTTGGGCAGGCCTATTCCTATCGCTATCTCGGCTCCGTTCAGCGGCTGTTACGCATGGAAAAGCCAACCCCCAACGGTCATTTCCTTACTCTGGAGTTTGATACCGGCCGCATGGGGGATGAAGTAAACGTTCTTCTTTCCCTGGAAGGCCCGGGCTTTTCCCGGCGCATCGCTGGGATCCCCTATCTGCCCGAAAGCCGGCAGGATGCCGTTTCCCATCTGGAACAGCTTTTTGCCGCCCTTCACGAGGCGGAGGCCCAGCTTCTTCCCGCGCTGGACTGTCTCTATCCCGTCAGCCCGGTCTGGTATACCGCCGTCCGAAACACCTGAACCAACTGACTAAATCAGAAGGAGACCCCTCAACATGAGTGCCATTCGTTTTATTGTTCCACGAGCGCAGAATGAAGCCTTGCTTTGCCGCGTGGAGCGCATCTGTGCAGAAAATCAGATCGAGATCCTCAGCCGCGAGAGCGTTCCTTACTGGAAAATTGAGGGTCTGACGGAGACTGCGCTGCTCTGCTCCTTCCCGGGCTTGGAAGACGAACAACTCCGGGAGCTGTTCCTGGAGCTGTTTTTCAGGATCGACGATTCCATAGACGAGCCGGATTCCGTCACGCTGATCCGATACTCCGGTCCCCAGGACGCTTATGCGCTTTTTGCCTTCTTGTATGATGATCGTTCGGGAGGAAGCCACAATGGAACTGTCCAAACAGGAGAAGAAAGAACTGCTGAAAAAGTGGAAGGCGGAGCAGAACAAAAAGTACCTGCTGAATAAGACGATAGTCCGGCAGCTCTTCCGCTTCCTCCAAAAGGAGCTCAACAAAGAGCCCTGTGACCACACGCTGAAAAAGACGGCCCAGTGGCTCGGGGAGCATTGCCCGCCCGACAAGCTGGAGCCCATCCTGCAGGAGATGCGGGACATGGGCGGCTATTGCGACTGCGAGGTGCTGCTCAACTGTTACGAGCGCTACGAGATCGAATGATCTGCGCAAGGCATTTCTCTCACGCCGCAGGGGAGGCTATCAGCCTCCCGGCAGCACATGAAACAGGAAACGGAAAGGTCCGCCGCACTTCTCTCTTCCCTCTTCCCTCTTCCCTATTCACTATTCCCTCTCTCTGCTGTCCTCGGGACAGCTTTTTTCTTTTCTCTGAACCTTCGCATGAAACCTTTTGCCCCTCTCAAACGTTCTACAGGCAGAATGGCAAATGCTTCTCCCGTTGCTGTGCCGCCTGTCCCGTGATATACTGGGAAAAACACTTCAGCGAAAGGAGTTTGCCATGATCTACGATATCACCCAGCCGCTCTTTGAATGCGTCGTCTTCCCCGGGGACCCGAAGCCCGAGAAGATTCCCCTGCGCCGGATGACGGAGGGCAGCGCATACAATCTCACGAGCATGTCTCTCTGCCTGCACAACGGCACCCATGTGGACGCGCCTTTCCACTTTCTTCAGGACGGCAAGTCCATCAACCTGCTCCCCCTCACGAAATTCATCGGCCCCGCCTGGGTGGAACACCACGCGGGGGATGTGACGGCGGAGGACGCCGCAGCCATCCTCGCCCGCGCCGCCGCCTCCGGCACCGGGGCGGAAAAGCGCATTCTCGTGAAAGGGCCCGCCACATTGAGCCTGGAGGCGGCCCGGGTCTTCGCCGCCGCGGGAATCGACCTTTTCGGCAACGAATCCCAGACCGTGGGGCCGGAGAATGCCCCCGCCGCCGTGCACCGGGTGCTGCTGGGCGCGGAGGTGGTGCTGCTGGAGGGCATCCGCCTTGCCCAGGTTCCCGACGGCGCCTATCTGCTCAACTGCGCGCCCTTGAACCTGAGCGGTTGTGACGGCTCCCCCTGTCGTGCCGTCCTGCTGGATTTGGGAGCTTTCTGCGGCGCGGCATCCCGAAAGGAGGGAGATCGGACTGCAATTGCACAAAACAGAAGCAATGGCCCGGCCTCTCTCCCGCTGGGAGCGCCTTGCGCCGCTGCTTCTGCTGTCAACACTCCTGCTTCTGGGGCTGACCTCTCTTCCGGCGCTGACGCGGATGCTGCTCCTGCCCGGGAAGGAACCGGCGCTCCCCCTTCCTCTGCCCAGTCCTGAGATCTGCTTTTCCCCGGAATCCGGCGCCTGGCCGGAGGAGGAGATCACGGTCACCGTCACGGCTCCCGAGGGCTATCGCATTGCCTGTACCACCGATGGGCGCTGCCCCACGGCGGAGGACGACTGCGGCGCTTCCACCCTCAGCCTGACCCTGGAAAAGGAAGAAGCCGGGACCCTGCTGCGGCAGAAGGATCGGCTCCTCTGCCCTCTGGACACGCCCCTGCTGGAGAGCGCGGAGCTCCCCTGCGGCAGGATCCTCCGGGTCTCCCTGCTGGACCCGGAGGACCGCGTCGCCGCCTCGCAGACCCGGGTCTACTTTCTCGGCGCGGACTTTGCCGCCCGTTATCCCGGCTGCCTTGTGCTCTCCGTCTTTGCCGAGCCGGAGGATCTGCTGAATGAGGACCGGGGGATCCTGGTCAAGGGCGCGGTCTATGCCGCCTGGGCGGAAACGGAAAAGGGACAGGAGGTGCTCCGCGCGAGACAGTGGTGGCTCTATGAATCCAACGCCACCCAGCGGGGCCGGGCCTGGGAGCGGCCCTGCACCCTCCAGCTCTATGACGGCGGAGACCGCCCCGTTCTGGAGCAGGCAGCGGGGATCCGCGTTGCCGGCGGCGCCTCCCGGCGCTTCAGCCAGAAGTCCTTTAACCTCTATTTCCGGGCTGCCTACGGCGAAAAATATCTGCGTTACGAGCTCTTTCCCGGGGTGGATGAGCTCCGCAGCTTCACCCTCCGGGCCGGCGGGAACAACACCGAGGGCCTGAAATATAAAGACTGCTTCCTGCAGAGCCTGGCCTGGGACCGGGATTTCCTTGTGCCGGACTGCCGCCCCGCCGTCCTCTTTCTCAACGGGGAATACTGGGGTCCCTATCTGCTCCGGGAGAAAGTCTCCGCCCAGATGCTCCATGAGCGCTGCGGCGTGGACCGTGCCCAGGTGATCGTCATCAAGGACGGCAGGCTGGAGGCGGGCCGCCCGGAGGATCTGGCTGCCTACGAGGAGCTTTCCGCCTACGCGGAAAAAGATCTGGGCGATCCCCGGATCTACGCGGGCTTCTGCCGCGTCATGGACGTACAGTCCCTGGCAGACTACTGTGCCTTGCGCATCTACATCGGGGACGGGGACTGGTTCCGGGAGGTCAACGATATCCTGTGGCGGACCCGGGACGCTTCCTATCGGGAGGGACGCTGGCAGTATGTCCTCCACGACATCGGCTGCAGCTCCGGTCTCTATCAGGATGTGAGCACCTCCGCTTCCACGAACCACTTTCTCCGCGCCATGGCAAACTATCCCCTCTTTGCCGCCGCCATGCAAAACGAGAGCTTCCGTCTTCTCTTTCTGCAGTCTCTGCGGGAGATCGGCTCTGCCGCCTTCAGCCCTGAGCGGGTGGAGGAGCAGCTGCAGGCCTGGGACCGGGTCTGGGAGCCCCTGCGGACGGACTACTGTCTGCGCTATCAGGTCTCCCCCGATCGCTGGGAGGCCGGGGAAGCCGAGACGCTCTCCTTTTTCCGGGAGCGCTATCCGATCCTCCTCCGGGACGTCCTTTCCTGGTACGAACGCTTTCCGGAATCCGCCGCTCCCCCGATCCCGGCGCAATGAATTGATCTGATGACGAAGCGCCCAAGAGCTTACCAGCGTAAAAAAGATCGGCGAACTCGCAGCTTCTGCGAATTCGCCGATCTTTTTTATGATGCAGTGCGTCTCTAACGTCTGTCCTGCTGTTCAGTTCTTCTCCAGGGCGGCCAGGGTGTAGTCCTTGTACTCCCGCTCGCCGGTAACCTCCCGGATCAGCTTCAGCGCCGGGGGCAGCTGGACAAGGGCGTCCTCCTCGTTCAGCTCCAGCTTCACGATGGCCTGGTCCTGCCAGAAGGGATAGACATTCAGCTGGAAGACCTGCCCCTCCCAGGGAATGCTGTAGCGGGTCTTGTGCAGCAGCTGCAGGGTGTCGCCGGCCTCCTCCAGTGTCTCCTTGTAGGCCCGCTGGGTCAGGCGCTCCTCCACCTCCAGCTTCCGGTTGTTGAGGCGGCGGCGCCGGGTCTTGTAGTAGATGGCCCGGCCGTCCTCCACCCATTTGCGCACCCGGATCTTCTCATCCGCGGCGGTCTTCAGGTAGGCCTGCTCGATCTCCACCCGGCGGCAGCCGGGGATCTTTTCCAGGGCGGCCAGATCCGGCATCTCCACCAGGAACTTCCGCTCGATCTCGTAGGGCGCGGGTTCGCCCAGGAACTCCCGGATCTGGGCGATCAGCTTTTTCAGCTTCTCCCGCAGCTCCACGGAGTTGTCGATGACATAGTGGTGGGGATTGCTCTTCCAGGCCTCGATGAGCCGGTCGTCCATCTCCACTGCCTGGTTCACCGTCTCATAGCGGGCGGCGTTGTTGGCCAGGGTGTAGAATTCCTCCGCGCCCTTGGCCGCGCTCACCAGGTGGAACACCGCGTCGTAGCTCTCGATCAGCTCCTTCTCGGTTTTGCCCACCTCCCGGAGCACCGCGGCAAACTCCTCGTCGTTCATGTAGGCCCGGTTGTCGATGGCGCCCCGATCGCAGACGATGAGGATCTTTTCCGCCTTCATGGTGCGGGCGGCCTTTTCAAAGAGCCGCTCCTTGGTCAGCTGCAGCTCCATCTGCACCTTCTGATAGTCCAGATTGGTGCCGCAGGTCCAGGGAGCCACTCCGCCGGTGATGAATTCCGTGGCCGTCTCCGGGACAAAGAGAACGGTGTAGCCCAGCTTGGTGAACGCGTTCTGCACCCAGCTCATGGCGGTGGTTTTGCCCGCGCTGGGGCCGCCGGTGATGACGATCTTGTTCAGCTTCATGGATCTTCCTCCCCTTCCGCCCATACGGGACGGATCT
>JAEEGF010904111.1_pt1 | contig 10827 bp, 7 predicted proteins | sample 9134171 | NCBI WGS metagenome assembly JAEEGF01 (sample SAMN16246542, study PRJNA631951) | gut metagenome | biome: gut microbiome; feature: rumen; material: AP-attached | host: Bos | place: Iran: Karaj | collected 2018-10 | reverse complement strand
GAATACTATCCCAACGGTGAAAAGCAGGAGGTTGTGACTCTCGACTCCACCAAAACCGAATTCATTTACGAAGGCTATGCCGCGAGACCGGATTTCGAGTTTACAATAGTCACAAAGCTCGACGAATACGATACTCTTGAAAGTATGGAGTCTGAAAAGGCGCATCTTTATACCATAGCCGCAACGGCGGTCAGCGACATTGCGCTTACTTCTTCCGAAAATGACATTGACACTTACACCATATCTTATACAGACGGCACGACTTCGACATTTACCGTTCAGCACGCAAACACCATCACCTCGTTTGACAAAACAGATGTCAACGGCTCGCAGGAGACTTATACAATCTCTTATTCCGACGGCACAACCAAGACCTACACGGTTGACCTTGCGCAAGTCTGTGACGGCAATCACGACTATATAGAGTTTGCGGTTGATCCATCCTGCTGCGCAAGCGGATTCTCGTTCAAATTCTGCAGAGTCTGCGGCGACAGAACATTCTCCCTGGCGGATCCCACCGGCCACAGCTACACCGAAACAGTAGTTGCTCCCACGCATGACACCTGCGGTTACACACGCTATGTCTGTGACAACTGCGGCGACACCTACTGCGACAACCTTACGGCAATCACGGCTCATACATATACCGAAAAGGTTGTTGAACCCACCTGCGTTGAAAGCGGCTACACCGAAAAGACCTGCACCGAGTGCGGAATCGTCATCAGGACGGATATTGTTCCCGCAAGCGGTCACAGCTACACAGGCACCGTAACGGAGCCCACCTGCTCGCATTTCGGTTACACAACTTATAAATGCGCAAACTGCGATTCCGAATATGTTTCGGATGTAACTCCCACGGTTGCCCATAATTTCACCTCAAAAGTCATAAAGAATACCTGCTGCTCAGAGGGCTACACAATCAAATACTGCGCGGACTGCGGATTCTCCGTAATCGAAGATGAAACAGATGCGAAGGGCCACAAGTTCGAAGTTACAAACGTATTTGCTCCCACCTGTTCCACCACAGGCTACAGCATTTACACCTGCTCCGAGTGCGGCGTAAACTACATTGACGATATAACAGAAACAACTGCTCACACACCCGGCGAATGGGTATGCGAAGATCCCGCAACAGGCAGATATGTCAAGAGATGTGAAAACTGCTATAAGCTTCTTGACACCAAGACTGTTTCAATCGTCGGCGGTAATGGTGACGGTGAAGGTTCAGGCGGTTCAAACAGTCTGAATCCGAACATTGACGAAAACGGCGTTCTCAATATCGGCTATCAGAAGACTGAAAAGGTCACGCTCAAAGCAGACGGCATAGATACAAGCACAGTTGTTTACACCTCGTCCGATCCGAAGGTTGCGACAGTTGACGAGGACGGCAACATCACTGCAGTAGGCCCCGGCGACGCTGTTATCACGGCAAGTATCCCCGGCACAGCAATCACAACCAGTGTTCCGGTAAATGTCAAACTTACCTGGTGGCAGAAGATTCACTATATTCTGAATACATCCGCTTTATTCAGAATAATCTTTGTAATCTTCAAGATTCCCGCGTTTGACGGTCTGCCGCTATAAGGAAACAGCAATAAAGTAATATAATCCCTGCATACTGTAAAGTATGCAGGGATTTATAATTAACAGACATTACCTCTGCGGGTTTGGTGTTGGTTATTAAGTTTTGCCGGAGCTTATTTCTTCTCGAGTGTGAACTTATAGCTGAATGCGATGGAGTTTTCGCCGTCGCTCTTGGCTCCGACATTCGCGAAGTCAGCGTCGCTTGAAACCGAGCCGCCGCAGATTGCGACATTGTAGCCCGAGCCGCAGATACCAAGCGCTCTGTCGGCGCGTGAGCCGCCCACGCTGTTTGCGCAGAGAGTTGTGCCGCCGGAAGAAATCATATAGACGAAGGAGTCGGTTTCGCCTTTGTTATCGAATGCGAAATCTCTGTTAGTCGAGCTTGTGTAGCCCGAAACTGCGAAGCCGCCGCTCACGGGAACGATGCCCGTCACATAGTCGTTCTGGAAGCCGATGAGAGGTGTCTGCCAGACCGTTCCGCCTTCTGAATTGACCTTGAGAACGATGCCGTCATAGGTGCCTCCCTGACCGCCGTTATAGAGTTTCTTGAATGAACCCGAGTTGACGCCGGTCCTGCCCGCGGTGTAGTAGCCCGCCGCTACGACATCGTTGCCGAAGGTGCAGATATTCTTGATGATAACCGAGCCGCCCTCGTAGAATGATTTGAGCCACTGCTTCTTGCCGTTTGAGGAGAATCTGCCGATTACGGAATAGCGTCTGGCGCCGTCCGCTCCGTCAAGGCCTTTGTAATCGCCGTCATTGCAGATGGATTCTATCGCGGCATAAATTGAGCCGTCCTGCGAAATCTCAAGATCATAAACGGAATTATGCTTCGTACCGGAGAGGGATTCAACCCATTTGAGTCCGCCGTCGGCATCCATCTTGGAAATGAACGCCTTGACCTTGCCGCTGCCCGTATTCTTAAGATCGAAATCGGAGCTGGTAGTCTTGCCGCCGATAAGGAAGCCGCCGTCCGAAGTCGGGGTTACGGCATAGATGATATCGCTCTGGCTGCCGCCGAATATCTTGGTCCACTGAAGTTTACCTGCCGCCGAGAATTTGCAGATAAGGCCCTCAACAGTGCCTTTGCATTTGAATGCGGAATCGGGAACGATGGAGGAGGAGAGAGTATCGCCGACCGCGATTATGCTGCCGTCCTTGAGAATGGCGATGTCGTTGAAAGCGGTGAGCTCCTGGCCGTCGATTATCTTGCTCCATTCAATCTTGCTGTCGCCGAATTTTACGATAAGGCCGCTCGACGAGGTTGCCGCCTTGCCCTTGGCGTCGGCAAGGGTGCTGCCGACCGCGTAGACATTGCCGTTTGAATCCATGACGCTCTTGGAGAGAATCGCGTGCGGGCCGTTGCCGTAAGCGAGACCCTTCTCCTTATTGACCGCGATAATGTTAATTGTCGGGGGCGCGGCAGTGGTCGAGAGCCACTGATATGATGTTCCGCCGCCTCCCGGATTACCGGTCTGGATATTTCTCGTGGTCGGAGAGGACTGCGGAGTTTCTTTCTTTGTTGTTGTCGCCGCCGTCGTTGCGGTAGTCTGAGCGTTCTGGCTTGTTTTTTTAGCCGTTGTGGTGTTCTGACGGGTCGTGGCAGCTGTCGTATCCTTCTGGATTATCGTGACATCGCCGTTCTTATTCGTAACGGCGGTCGCGCCCATTTCGTCCGCCTTTCTTGATACGCGGTCATACTGCGAAGGAGTGACCTTCTTACCGTTTTCAAGGCCCGCTTCGGAAATGATTTCATCATAGACGCCCGATTCGACCTCGGTCACGCCAATATTATCCTTCTGGATTACGGTCTTGCCGTCCTCATCCTTGGTAACGATATAGCCGTTGAGCGCCGCGGTCTGCTTGACCTTGCTGAGCTGAGCGCTCGAGAGCGAGGAGAGGTCGCCGTTGAAGTCGTCGGCATCGTCGCCGAGCGCCTCCTTGACTATCTCCGCGAGCTCTACGTCGGTAATCGTGACCGGCTGATATGTTTCGCCGCCCGGAGCCCACGATTCATCGGGAGAGAGGGTTGTGGATTCGCCGGTCTCTCCTTTTTTGCCGCAGGCAGTGAATGCGGCTGCCGTCAGAATAAGGCAGAGAATGACGGCAATTATGGATTTTGTATTCTTTTTCATAACTATCCCCCTGTAAAATAAGCGTACAGCCGCTTGAGTAAAGATAATTCAACAACTATATACTATCATATTAAAAAATAAACTGCAATAATTTTCTGTTTCGTGAAAAAATAATTTACAAACCGCTTTTAATTGGTTTTTATTTGTTGTATAATCTGCTTAAAGAACCCACGGGAGGTTGTAAAAAATGACAAAAAAGCAGAAGGCGCTTGCGGCCGTTGAGGCGCTTGAAAAGAAATATCCCGAGGCAATTTGCTCGCTTGAATACAGCGACCCTCTCCAGCTTCTGATAGCGACCCGCCTCTCCGCACAGTGCACCGACGCCCGCGTAAATCTCGTCACTCCCGCGCTTTTTGAGAAGTACAAATCGGTTGAGGATTTCGCAGCCGCGGATATTGCCGATGTGGAAAAGCTGGTTCATTCCTGCGGATTCTTCAGGGCGAAGGCGAGGGACATAGTCAATATGTGCCGCGAGATTATTGAGAGATTTGACTCAAAGGTGCCCGATAATCTCGATGACCTTGTTTCGCTGCCCGGAGTCGGAAGGAAAACCGCAAATCTGATTATGGGCGATGTTTACGGCAAGCCCGCCGTCGTCTGCGACACGCATCTGATAAGAATCACCAATCTGCTCGGTCTTGTCAACACGAAGGATCCGAAAAAAGTCGAAACCGAACTGCGCAAAATCCTGCCTGAGGAAAAGAGCAACGATTTCTGCCACCGGGCCGTGCTCCACGGCAGGGACACCTGCGTTTCCGGCAGGCCGAAATGCGGCGAATGCTGCATGAAAGAATTCTGCACTTACGGTCTTAAAAACAGCCGCTGAAACGGCCGGAAAATTACAAAATTTTTACCAAAATCGTCACTTTCAACAAATTTTAAGGTTTACGGAAAAAGTGAATAACCGTGTGAATAAAGTGAAGAAAACAGCTTGAAATCATTGAAAAACGGCGGTTTTCAGCGTGAAAAACTCCGATTTATTCACAAATCAAGGAAATTTATGAATAGAAAATTAACAAAAACTATTGACAAAAAATGCTTCGATATTGCCCTGACGCTCGACTGCGGACAGGCGTTCAGATGGAGGGAAATCTCCCCCGGCGGAGCGTGGCACGGAGTGGCTTTCGGCAGAGCCCTGACCCTGTATGAGGACGGCGGAAAAATCGTTCTCGAGGGCTGTTCCGAAGCCGATTTCGGAAACATCTGGCGCGGATATTTCGACCTTGACCGCGATTACGGTGCAATATGCGATTCGTTCAGAGCCGACCCCGCGCTCAGGGAGGCGGTTGATTTCTGTCCCGGAATAAGAATTCTCAGGCAGGAGCCCTGGGAGGCGCTCTGCTCGTTTATAATTTCGCAGAACAACAATATTCCGAGAATTAAAGGCATAATAGAGCGCCTTTGCGAGACGCTCGGCGATGACCTCGGCGGCGGTGATTATTCATTTCCCTCTCCCGAAAGGATAATTGAAGCGGGTGTGGAAAAACTTGCGCCCCTTCGCGCGGGATTCAGAAACAAGTATATAATCGATGCGGCCGGAAAGGTCGCCGACGGGACCGTCGATTTTGCGAAAATCGATTCTCTCCCTCTCGAAGAGGCGGCGGAGGAGCTCAAAAAAATCAAGGGGGTCGGCGATAAGGTCGCGGCCTGCACTCTGCTCTACGGCTTCGGCAAGGTTGACGCCCTGCCGGTCGATGTCTGGGTGAAGCGAATTCTCGCCGAAACCTATCCCGACGGTCTGCCGGACTGCACACGCGGTGTGCGCGGCATCGCCCAGCAATATCTCTTCCACTGGCGCAGGAACAGAGACTGATAGGGACACGCAAAAAAATCACGGTATTCCGGCGCAACATTCTTGCATAAACAAAATTAAACCCGCAGGGAGCTGTCCCCGCGGGTTTTCGTTATTATTCAGTTGATTTATCAGCCAAAATCTGCGCTGACTGCCTTGTCGTAGAGGTCGCAGACTTCCTTTGAGGGGGCCTTGTCGATGAGGGTGACGATTACAGCCGCGAGGAGGCCGACGATGAAGCCGGGAACGATTTCATAGAGATAGAAGCCGTTGTCGGCGTTGTTGACGAATATGAGCCAGAGAATGTCGGTCAGAGCGCCGCAGACAACGCCCGCGATAGCGCCCTTGTAGGTCAGACGCTTCCAGAAGAGCGAGAGGATGATGACCGGACCGAAGGAGGCGCCGAAGCCGCCCCAGGCGTTCTCAACGAGATTCATGATGCCGCTTGCCGCTTCCGATTTGCTGCTCGCGATGAAATACGCGATAACCGCGATAATCAGAACGACGATTCTGCCGACCCAGAGAGCTTCCTTGTCGGAGGCTTTCTTTCTGATAACGGGCTTATAAATATCGCTTGTGAACGAGGATGACGCTACGAGAAGCTGAGAATCCGCGGTGCTCATCGCGGCGGCGATGACAGCCGAGAGCAGGATGCCCGCAATAAATGCCGGGAAGAGATTGGTGCAGTAAATGAAGATTCTCTCCTGCATGCCGTTTGCGAGAAGCTCTTCAGCGTAGAGAGCTCTGCCGAGAATAGCTATTGCTATTGCCGCGCCGAGCGAGAGGATAACCCAGACGATACCGATGGCCGCGGATTTCTTGATGGTCTTTGAATCCTTCGCGGACATGAATCTTACGAGGATATGAGGCATACCGAAGTAGCCGAGGCCCCAGCCGAGGCCGGAGACGATATCCTGCCAGGTTGCCGAGAAGGGATTGGCGTTGAATATGCTCTGTGTGCCGTCCTGCATGGTGTAGGCGGCGGTGATTTTATCAGCGGCGAACTCCGGAGCTTTTACGATAAGGAGGGGAACTGCGAGCAGAGCGACGAGCATCATAAGGCCCTGGAAGAAGTCGGTCCAGCAGACCGCCTTGAATCCGCCGAGGAAGGTGTAGGCGATGATGATAAGAGCGAAGATGATAAGGCCGGTATTCTCCGAAATCTGGGGAAGAACCTTGCTGAATACCTTCGCGCCCGCAAGGAAGCTTGAAGCAACATAGGCGGTGAAGCAGACAAGGAAGATAACCGCGCAGATAATCTGGAGCGCTTTGCCCTCCTCAAGGAATCTGTTTTTCAGATACTGGGGGATGGTGATGGAGTCGTTTGCCGCCGCCGAGAATTTGCGAAGGCGTTTCGCGACGAGTATCCAGTTGAGAGCCGTGCCGAGAGCGAGGCCGATGCCTATCCATACCTTGCCCATACCGAAGGCGAGGATGCTGCCCGGGAAGCCCATCAGCAGCCAGCCGCTCATATCCGAAGCCTGAGCGCTCAGAGCGGTGACCCAGGGGCCCATGGAACGGCCGCCGAGGAAGTAATCCTTCTCGTTGCCGTTTTTGGTTTTGATGAAGAAGACGATGCCTATGCCGAGTATCAGCATGAAATACAGGACAAAGGCAAGAATCTGTGCATTGAACATAATGTTTCCTCCATATAATTATAGATATATATAAAATACCCGCAGAGTATAGCACATTTCAGACAAGAATGAAACACAGAACGCAGTATAGAATATAATCTGTATTAAATATCGGAGTGTACATTAAAAACGTTGATATATAAGCAATTATTAAAGAATAATAAACAAGAATGAAATATCAATAGAAAAAGAGACAAAAAATAATTTTTGACGGTGGCTAGGGGTGCTCCGGGAGGCCTGAGAGCCGCGGGACTTTACAAATTGCAATATTTATAGTATAATATAAAAGAATATTCTCATTTCCGGGCGGGAGAGTGTAAGATTTCCGCGCCGGAAATCAAGGGGCGGTTTTATGAAAACTCTAAGGAAAGCGCTTGCTGTTCTGCTGGCGTTTATGATGGTCTCCGGCATATTTGCCTTATCCGTCAGCGCGGCGGGCAGAAAGAATTATCTGCTTCTCGGCGACTCGATTGCCTACGGTCAGGGCATAGCGAATTCGCAGGATGCCTGCTACGGCAAAATCGTTGCCGACACAAACGGATACAACTACTCGAACTATGCGGTTGACGGCTACACCTCATCCGCTCTGCTTAAATATCTCGATGTCGATTTCGTGGCGGAGGGCGTGAGGAAAGCGAATATCATTTCCCTCTCAATCGGCGGCAATGATTTCCTGACCTCAAATATGGTCTCTCTGCTCATCAGCGGCAAATTCGGCTCGGGCAGCAGGTTCGATACGATAGGCGAAAAGTTTTCGGCGAATTTCTCGGCGATAATTTCAAAGATAAAGAAGCTCAATCCGTCCGCGGCGATACTCGTGCAGACCGTATATAATCCGAACGCCGGCTTCTTCTCGGATGTTTATCAGAAGGGCGCGGATACGATTAACGGCGCGATAAGAAGCTATCTGTCCTCTCACGGCGGCGCGTTTTCAATAGTCGATGTCGCCTCCGCATTTGCGGGCCACGCGAGGGAATACATCGCGGCGGATACAATTCATCCGAACGCAAAGGGCAATCTCGTCATCGCGAAGCTTGTTCTGCAGAAACTCAAAGCTCTCGGTCTCGGCTCGGCGACGGAGCCCGTAATCAAGAATCCCGCAATCGACTGGACAGGTTCTTCGGGCGAATCCAAGGGCAATATCATCGGTTATTTTATAAAACTCTTCAAAAAATATATGGCAATTCTTTTCAGCTAAGGAGCAATTTTTCTCATGGATTTTTCAGGTAAAAAAGTTCTCGTAATCGGTCTCGCAAGGAGCGGACTCGGCGCAATCAAGGTGCTCAGCTCGCTCGGTGCGGACATCACCCTCTCGGAATCGAAGCCGAAGGAAGAGATAAAGGAAGCGGAGATGCTCGAGGGACTCGGAGTTAAAATCGCCGGCCAGAGCATGGACGTTTTCGAGGAGAAATACGATCTTGCGATAAAGAATCCGGGTGTGCCCTACAGAGCGCCGATGATTCTGAAATTAGAGGAAAACGGCGTGCCCGTCATCACCGAAATCGAGCTCGCTTATCAGGTTTCGAAGCCCCAGCATTTCGCGGCGATTACCGGCTCAAACGGCAAGACAACGACCAGCACCCTGCTCTATGAGATTCTTCATAAGGCATACGGCGAAAAGGCGCATCTCTGCGGCAATATCGGCATCGCGCTGTGCGAAATGGTGATGGATTACAACCTCATGCAGGAAGAGGGGCATTATTTCGCCCTCGAGGTCTCGAATTTCCAGCTTGTCAATATAGATAAATTCCGCCCCGAAGTCGCGACAATCATCAATCTCAGCCCCGACCACGTCGATTTCATGGGTTCTCTCGATAATTATTATAAATCGAAAACCGAAGTTTACCGCAATATGCGCGGGGATGATGAATTCATTCTCAATACCGACGACGCGACGCTGCTTGAATACACGGAGCGTTATCCGGTTAACTGCAAGGTCAATGCCTTCTCTCTCGACAGGCAGGATACGGATTCCTTTGTCAAGGACGGATTCATATATATCAAGGGCGAAAAGGTGATGCCCGTTTCCGTCATCAAGCTCGTCGGCAAGCACAATCTCCAGAATGTGATGGTCGCTGTCTCGGCGGCGAAGGCGCTCGGTGTTTCAAATGAAATCATCACCGAAGCGGTTTCGGAGTTCAAGGGAGTCGAGCACAGAATCGAATTCGTGCGCGAAATCGGCGGCGTGAGATACTACAACGATTCCAAGGGCACGAATCCCGACGCGACAATCACCGCTGTCAAATCCTTTGAGAAGGGCGTAATTCTGCTCGTCGGCGGATTTGAAAAGGGGCTCTCCATGGATGAGCTCAGGAAGAATCTCGGCTCGGTAAAGAAGGTAATCGGCTACGGCGTATGCGGACCGCGCCTTGTGAAGGAGCTAGTCGGGGATGACGGCATTCTCGTTGAGAATCTCGTTCAGGCAGTTGACGAAGCTTATAAACTCGCTCAGCCCGGCGACACCGTTCTTCTCTCTCCGACCACCAGCTCATTCGATCAGTACAGCGGCTTTGAAGAAAGAGGCGACCACTTCAAGCAAATCGTGAATTCGCTGTAATTCACTTTATATAGATGTAAGGAAAAAATCAGCTATTCTCAAACGGAGATGATAAAAATGACAGTTCCGATAGTGTTCACCTGCATCGGCGCGGCGCTTCTCGCCCTCTTCTGCGTCAAGAGAATCAAGGGAAGCTCGCCCACAGTCGCAATGATTAAGGCGCTCGTTTCAATCTGCTTTATCGCCACCGCGCTCTCGGGCATAGCGTTCACGGATTTTGATATGACTCATATCAGATTCGGCTTATGGATAGTTATGGGCCTTATCTGCGGAATGCTCGGCGATATCGCGCTCGACCTCAAATACGCCCACCGCAAATCGAACGACCAGTACACCTACGCGGGCTTCACGGCGTTTCTCGCGGGCCACGTGCTCTATGATATTGCGCTGATAAGCGAATTCTATAAAAAGGGCAATATCCTTTATCTCATCATACCCGTTGCCATCTGCGCTGTGATTGCGGTATTCATCAGATTTTCCGAAAGTCTTCTCAAGGTCAATTACGGCAAATTCAGATGGATAGTCGTGCTCTACAGCCCGTTCCTCTTCTCGCTTATGATGTTCTCCGGCTCGATGGCGTTCCTGCACTCATTCAGGAATATCGGCCTTGATATGATTTTCGGCGGTTCGGTCCTCTTCGCGCTCTCCGACCTTATCCTCAACGGCACATACTTCGGCGAGGGCAAAAACAGACCCGTCGACATAGTGACGAACCACGTCACCTACTATATAGCGCAGTTCGCGATAGCGCTCTCGCTCTGTTTTATCAGTAAATAACCTTATAAGATGGTTATTTCGGGATTTTCCCGTAAATGATTGCGTAATTCCGGGCAATCCGGCCCGTCACTTGCGCAATCGCGAAAGAAAGGATTTTTATGGAACAGATACTCAAAGTTCTCATGGCACTGTTCATGGCGTTTATGCAGATTATCTCAACGCTCATGGGCGGTATCGGAGGAGACAAGAAGCTTGAATGGACCTGGCCTGTAGGTTCTGAGAGCAAAATCGAAACCGACTGGGAAGACGGCAAGCATTACGGCATCGATATCGTGCTCACAAAGGGCGATACGGCGGGAACACAGATTCTCGCGGCCGCTGACGGCTCCGTCGGCGGAGGTGTCA
>JAEEGF011891265.1_pt1 | contig 10828 bp, 6 predicted proteins | sample 9134171 | NCBI WGS metagenome assembly JAEEGF01 (sample SAMN16246542, study PRJNA631951) | gut metagenome | biome: gut microbiome; feature: rumen; material: AP-attached | host: Bos | place: Iran: Karaj | collected 2018-10 | reverse complement strand
CAAATCGACGGAGTTCATCCCCATCATGCAGAATGATAGGATATAACAATCGCGTGCAAGTCCGGCGCGTCCTGTGGACTCGTAGGCTATTATCTTCCTGAGTGTGGCGACGTCCACCGAACGCTCTACCTTTCGTGCCACCTCTTTAGGGGTCTTGAAGTTATCTGCAGTAGTGAATGGTATCAGCACCTCTTTGTCCGTATTGTAGCGGAGCCGTGCTTCCTTGATGAGCTGTTTGATGATACGGATGTACATAGACGGCGCGCGTTGCAGACCGGACAGCGACTTGCAGAAGCCGTCCATGAGGCTGTAGTCTATCTCAGAGAATGCGAGCTGCCTGCGTCCTAGGTATCTCTCCAGCGCATTCAGCGCACAGTTGTAGTTGGGTAGCCATTTGAGCGTGGAGCCTGCTATCCACTCATCCGCGAACGAAAAGAACTCCAGTTCGGACTTTTTCTTGCCGGAGATAGCCTTCGCCAGTTCTTCGACTGTCATCTTCAAGCCTGCATTGTTTTGTTCCGCTTCGTAGATCCTATCGCGGTAGATGTCGATGATATCGTCTATAAGATGTTTCTTTTTCTTGTTACTGATATTGCCAGAGCGCGTGACGTCATCCGGTTCAAGGTAGATGTTCGTGGGGATTCTCTTACGTCCACAAGCGTGGCAGAGCATGATATTTACTTTCATCATGCCGTCTTTTCTCTGCTTTCCGATTTCAATTGATAGTGTTGCCATAATGCTGGAATTTTTGCGGTAATTTTGCGGCAAATCCGACGTCTTTACGGAAATTTGCGGTAAATTTTACATTTAAATTTGTCTCACTGATGCAAATTTGGAAATCGTCGGAATGTTCAGAATATCCTTTGTACATCGGCAAAGTGCCTGAATAAACGTGGAGCGGAATACGGGACTCGAACCCGCGACCCTCGGCTTGGGAAGCCAATGCTCTACCAACTGAGCTAAATCCGCAATTGAAAAGAAAAGGAGTCAGAACCATCAAAGTCTGACTCCCGAGAAAAGTGAGCCGATAGCCGGACTCGAACCGGCGACCCACGCATTACGAATGCGTTGCTCTACCAACTGAGCCATATCGGCAGCCTTTCAAAGATCGCTTTTTTGCAAATCGGATGCAAAGGTAATACTTTTTTTCGGAACTACAAAATTTTTTTGCTTAAAGTTTCTCTCTGAGGTATTTTCCTGTGATGCTCTGTTTGCAATGGGCAATATCTTCTGGTGTGCCGCATGCAACGAGCTGTCCTCCACGGTCACCACCGTCGGGACCCAGGTCGATGACGTGGTCGGCACATTTGATGATTTCCATGTTGTGCTCGATGATGAGAATGCTGTGTCCGCGTTCTATCAGAGCATTCAGTGAACTGAGCAGGCGCTCGATGTCGTGGAAGTGCAGACCGGTGGTGGGCTCGTCGAAGATGAAGAGCGTTGGTTCTTGTTTCTCCTGTCCGATGAAGTAGGCGAGTTTTACGCGCTGGTTTTCACCACCTGACAGCGTTGACGAATTCTGTCCGAGCTTGATATAGCCGAGTCCAACGTCCTGCAGCGGCTTCAGACGGGAGACGATGGACTTGACGTCTGCGAAGAACTGGATGGCCTCGTCGATGGTCATGTTCAGCACGTCGTCGATATTCTTGCCCTTGTAGCGGACGTCGAGGATGTCGTGTTTGAATCGATGACCGTGACAGGCTTCGCACTCCAACACAAGGTCGGCCATGAATTGCATCTCGACAGTAATGACACCCGCACCCTTGCATTCATCGCATCGTCCGCCGTCGGCATTGAACGAGAAATACTGCGGTGTGAAGCCCATCTGTTGGGAGAGTGGCTGGTCGGCAAAGAGGTCGCGGATGGCATCGTAGGCCTTGACGTAGGTAGCCGGGTTCGAACGTGTCGACTTGCCAATAGGGTTCTGGTCAACGAACTCGACGTGCTTGACGGCAAGATAGTCACCTTCCAGTCCCAAGTATTCGCCTGGCGCATCGCAGACATCACCGAGATGGCGCTTGAGGGCAGGGTAGAGGATACCCTTGATGAGTGACGACTTGCCACTTCCGCTGACGCCAGTGACGACGGTCATCACATTCAGAGGGATGTCCACGTCAATGCCTTGCAGGTTGTTCATGCGCGCCCCCTTGATGGTGATCTTCTGGTTCCAGGGTCGTCGGCTCTTGGGCACGGGTATCTGGTCCTGGTGGGAAAGGTAGCGGAGAGTGTAGCTTTTCCCGACGGGGGAACCGTCGGGCACAGGAACAGTTGAACCGTCGGGCACAGGAATTGGCCCGGTGTACATGATTTCGCCGCCCAGGCGGCCGGCATCGGGTCCTACGTCGATGAGGTAATCGGCTGCCCGCATGATTTCCTCGTCATGTTCAACGATGACGACGGTATTGCCAAGGGCTTTCAGTTCTTTAAGCACCTTGATCAGCCGGTCGGTATCACGGCTGTGCAGGCCGATACTTGGTTCATCCAAGATATAGAGGGAACCGACGAGTGACGAACCGAGCGATGTCGTCAGGTTGATGCGCTGGCTCTCACCGCCACTGAGCGAGTTCGACATGCGGTTTAGCGTCAGGTAACCCAGTCCGACGTCCAACAGGAATTGCAGGCGTGAGTTGATTTCCGTCAGCAAGCGCTTGCCGATTTGTTGTTCTTGCTCAGTCAGTTCCAGCTTGTCGAACCATTCTTTCAATCTGACAACGGGCAACTGTACGAGGTCGGAGATGCTGCGTCCACCGATCTTCACATAGTCGGCCTCGGGTTTCAGTCGGGTACCGTGACACTTGGGACATGTCGTCTTGCCACGATAGCGGGCCAGCATGACGCGATATTGAATCTTATACTGGTTCTCGCGCAGCATTTGGAAGAATGAGTCGATGGACACCTGCTCGTATTTGTCCCTTTTCTTGTCCGAAGGCAGACCGTGCCACAACTGGTCTTTCTGCTTCTGCGTCAGGTTATAGTAAGGCTCGAATATCGGGAAGTCATCTTGGGCTGCCCGGCGGCAGAACTCTTCCTTCCACATCTTCATCTTCTCGCCGTGCCAAGGTACGACACAGCCATCGTAGACCGACAGGGCGGTATTAGGAATGACCAGATGTTCATCGATGCCGATAATCTTGCCGAAGCCCTGACATTCCGGACACGCCCCGACGGGCGAATTAAACGAGAAAAGCTGGTCACTGGGTTCCTCGAAAGTCATGCCGTCAGCCTCGAAACGCATGGAGAAATCGTAAGTGATGCCCGATGGATAGACCATCAGGCGCAATTCGCCCTGACCTTCGTAAAAAGCCGTTTCGGCAGAGTCAACCAGACGCGAGACAGAGTCTTTGGAATCGTCAACGGAGAGGCGGTCGATGACGAGAAAGATGTTTCCGGCGGTTTCCCCGCCGGACGCGGATGTTTGATTGGTGGGAGAACCGCCGGACGCGGAGAGCCAGTCATCAATACGGACGATATTTCCGTCGACGGCCATGCGGGCATAGCCGTTCTGCACATACATCTGCAGCTGCCTCTCCAGCGTACGGCCCTCTACGGGATGGATGGGAGCCATGATGATGAATATCGTGCCCGGTGTGTATTGCTTGACGCACTCGACGATGTCCTCTGTGGAGTGTTTCTTCACCTCTTGTCCACTGATGGGTGAGTAGGTACGGCCGATGCGGGCATAGAGCAGGCGCAGATATTCGTAGATTTCCGTCGTGGTACCCACGGTGCTTCTCGGATTGCGCGAGATGACCTTTTGTTCGATGGCGATAGCAGGCGGAATACCCTTGATGAAGTCACACTCAGGCTTGTTCATGCGCCCTAAGAACTGACGGGCATAGCTCGACAGGCTTTCCACATACCGACGCTGTCCCTCAGCATAGAGTGTGTCGAAGGCCAGTGACGACTTGCCGCTGCCCGACACGCCGGCGATGACCACCAACTGGTTGCGCGGAATCTTGACGTTGATATTCTTGAGGTTGTTAACCCGTGCTCCTTTTATCTCGATAAAGTCACTCATGTGCGTACCTTATATTATATTAGGGTTGCAAAGGTACGAATAAGCGAGGAAAAAACCAAGAGAATCTTGAGTTTTTTCGAGCGAGAGTTCGCTTCGCCACACTCTATACCTTTAGGTTAGAGAACCTTCGACCGAAGGTCAAAAGTAATGAAAAAAAGTGAGCCAACCAAACGGTCAGCCCACTTTTTATGATGTATTGTCTGGAATTTACAGAATCGTCTTCACAGCCTCGAGCATGCCCTTCTCCTGAATCAGGTCAAGGAACTGCTTCACCATAGCGTTCAGACCCTGAATCTTATTGAGGTCTTCAGCCCAGATGAACTCGGCACCGAGTACGCCGTCGGCCACCTTCTGGGTATCGCCTGTAGCCCAGAGCTCCTTCAGCAGATCCATGATCTTCTGATCGTCGTTGGGCACGATTTCCACACCGTCGGCACGCTTGCCACCCTTATAGTAGGTGATGATGGCGGCGAGACCGAACACCAGACCCTTAGGCAGCTCGCCCTTGCGCTCCAAGTAAGTCTTCACGCCGGGCAGGTCGCGAGCCTGGAACTTGGGGAATGAGTTCAGCATGATGCTGGTCACCTGGTGGTCGACGAACGGATTGTCGAAGCGCTCCAGCACGTCGCCGGCAAACTTCTCCAGCTCGTCCATCGGCAGGTCGAGAGTCTGCATGAGCTCGTCGAACTGTACCTTATGGATATACTTGCCAATGACTTCGTGGTTGCAAGCATCGCGAACGATGTTCACACCGCTCAGGAAGGCAACGGGGCTCAGCACGGTGTGCGGGCCATTCAGCAGGGTCACCTTACGCTTGTGGTACGGCTCCTCGCTGGGAACGAACAGCACGTGCAGGCCAGCCTTGTCTGCAGGGAACTCGGCAGCAATTTCCTTCGGAGCCTCGATGACCCAGAGGTGGAAGTTCTCGGCCTGTACGACGAGGTTGTCGCGATAGCCCACCTTCTCCTGAATCTGGGCAATCTCCTTGCGGGGGAAGCCAGGAACGATACGGTCTACGAGGGTAGCATAGACGCCGCAGCACTCGTCGAACCACTTCTTGAAGTCAGCGGGCAACTGCCACAACTCGATGTACTTATTGATGCAATCCTTCAGCACGTGGCCGTTCAGGAAGATGAGTTCGCAGGGGAAGATGATGAGTCCCTTCGTGGGGTCGCCATTGAAGGTCTGCCAACGACGGTACAGCAGCTGTACCAGCTTGCCGGGATAGCTACTGGCGGGCTTGTCCTCCCGCTTGCAGGCGGGATCGAAGGCGATACCGGCCTCAGTAGTGTTCGAGATAACGAAACGAATCTCGGGCTGGTCGGCCAGTGCCATGAAGGCATCGTTCTGAGAGTAGGGGTTCAGCGCGCGGCTGATGACATCGATGCGCTCCAGCGTGTTCACGGGCTTGCCGTTCTCACGACCCTGCAGGTTCACGTGGTACAGGCAGTCCTGACCATTGAGCCACTCTACCATACCCTTGTCGATAGGCTGTACGACAACGACAGAGCCATTGAAGTTGGTTTTCTGGTCCATGTTCCAGATAATCCAATCAACGAACGCACGGAGGAAGTTACCCTCACCAAACTGAATCACCTTTTCAGGCATGACGCTCTTCGGAGCGAAGTGTTTGTTTAACGGTTTCAACATAATTAATATACCTTATTTTAAATAGTTTGTTTTATTTGTGTTGCAAAGATACGGAATATATTCTGAATATAGTATCAGTTTTCACGTATTTTGAACGTTAACGTTTGCGAGATTATCGGCGCATCAGGAAAGTCTTGAAATCAGCAAAGTCCTTGCTGATGGTCACGTTCTGCTTTTCGCCCTTCATGAAGGCTGCCAGACGCTCCGGTATCTCGATGTCAGTGCCGAGGATGGCATCCACCTTCTCCTTGAACTTGGCAGGGTGAGCCGTCTCACAGAACACACCGACTTCGCCTGGCTGCAAACCGTCCTTCAATGCCTGATAGCCGCATGCTCCGTGAGGATCCAGTACATAACCCGTTTCCTTGTAACACTGGCGCATGGTCTCGCGAATCTGGTCGTCGCTATATGTTGCGCCACTGATCAGGTTGGTGATGCGGTGGTGCGTAGCCTCGTCGGTCAGCGTGCCGTTCTCGCTATACAGGTTCAGGATGCGGGCGAAGTTCGACGGGTCGCCGACGTCCATCGCGTTGGCCAGCGTCTGGATGGTGGCCTTAGGTTCGTACTTGCCGGTCTGCAGATATTTGTAGAATACGTCGTTGGCATTGTTCGCAGCGATGAAGCGTTTGATGGGCAGTCCCATCCGGTGGCCGAACAGCGCCGAGCAGATGTTGCCGAAGTTACCTGACGGCACGCACATCACGAGGTTGTCGGCCCCATTAATTGTTACATTATTACATTTTTCAATTGTTACATTTTTCATCCTCGCATAGGCATTAAAATAGTAGAACGCCTGCGGGAGGAAACGGGCCACGTTAATCGAGTTGGCCGACGTCAGCTTCATGTGCTGGTTCAGCTCGTCGTCCATGAACGCTGCCTTCACCAGTGCCTGGCAGTCGTCGAACACGCCGTCCACCTCGACAGCGGTGATGTTCTTGCCCAATGTGGTGAACTGGCACTCCTGAATGGGGCTCACCTTGCCTTTGGGATAGAGCACATAGACATGGATGCCCTCTACGCCCAGGAAGCCGTTGGCAACAGCACTTCCCGTGTCACCGCTCGTCGCCACGAGGACGTTCACCGTCCCGCCGTTTGCGGTTTCCCCGCAAGCATCACCGCCGCCCTGTCTCAAAAAATACCCCAGCAGTCTTGCCATAAACCGCGCCCCGACGTCCTTGAACGCCAGCGTCGGTCCGTGGAACAGCTCCAGCGCATAGATGTTGTCTGTCACCTTCACTACTGGACAGTCAAAGCTCAGCGTGTCCCAGACAATGTCCTGCAGTGCGTCCTCGTCCACATCGTCGCCGAAGAAGTTGCTGGCCACGTTGTAGGCAATATCCTGGAACTTCATTCCACTGATGTCGCCAAAGAACTGCTTCGGCAACTTATAAATCTCCTCTGGCATGTACAGACCGCGGTCCTCTGCCAGACCCTTCACCACCGCCTTCTGAAGGTCGGCCATCGGGGCATTTCCGTTTGTGCTGTAATAGTTCATATCTCCCTTGTTTGCTATTATGCGTACAAAGGTACGAAATTTTTCGCAATCTCGTATCGTTTCGGGCATTAAATATGCGAAAAGCGGGCGAAAGCGCGTCGTTCCATCGCTTCCGCCCACATTAAGTCAAGGGTCTTACTCACCCAGCAGTTCCGTATGAGGCCACCGCTGTTCGCTCCGCAGATGCCGCCCACGTATCGCGCCTGGTTACACTCATTAAGATTCATTAACAACGCAATTTGGAGGTTACGGAACTATTTTGTACCTTTGCTTCAGATTAAATTAAATTCCCCTACCACACACGCACTTCCACTATTTTTGAGGTTTGCAGACGATACCCTTCTGAGGGGTCAGTCGATGCCTGTCTGAGGTCCAGAGAGGGCCTTTCTGCTATATACAGAGGGGCACCTTCTGCGATGCAAACAGGCATCAACTGCAATGCAGAAAGGCATCGACTGCATTTGGCTCGGCCATCGACTGCAACTCACACTGGTTTTGGCGCTTGATCAGCCCCATTTTTGGTAAACGCACGTTAATTCTTCATAAACTTTCACAATTCACCTCTTGACAAATTCAAAAAAAACGCCGAGCCCATCTTTTTTTTCAATAATCGGTGTGTAGTAAGAAAAAAAAACGTATCTTTGCACGCTAAAAGAATGATATAAAACAAAACCAGATATGGAACAGGAAAAAAACAAAGCCACCTCAGGATATGCCAAACTGGACGAGTGGGTAACGATATGGCGTGAGACGCTCCCCAAGTATTTCGGCTACCCTTTTAACGAGGTGTCACCGCTACGCGACTTCTACGAGTGGTACTATCAGGCAGGCATCAACCTCATGAATTTGAATAATGCCGGCGACCCGTTTACCGACACGCCCTGGGAGGTGTCGTCACAGGTGTTCGAACGCGAGGTCATTGAGTTCTTCGCACCGCTCTACGACTTCGATGACGACAACCGCTGGGGACTTATCACCCATAGCGGCTCCGACGGCAACAACCACGGCATCTACTTCGGTGCCAACTACCTGAAGCATCGGACGGGGCAGGCGCCAATCCTCTATGTGAGCGACGAGGCCCACTACTCGAACATGCGACTGGCTCACCTGCAGAACCTGGAGACGCGACTGGTCGGGAGCGACACCATGGGGCGCATGATACCTGAGGAATTGGAAAAGGCACTCGACACATCGCGACCGGCACTCGTGGTCTATGCCATGGGATCAACTTTCAAGGGTGCCATCGACGACATGCCGGCACTGAACGCTGTGCTCAGCCGTCACCCAGAACTGCCTGCCGTCTATCGCCATGTCGATGCGGCACTCTTTGGCGGCTACCTGCCGTTTACCGAGCACCGCCATCTGGTGAGCAGCAAGCAGATGGGCTTTGAGTCGATTGCCGTCAGCGGCCATAAGTTCTTCGGCATCGACTCGCCGTGCGGACTCTTCATCTGCACACGCGAGGTATATGACAACCAGTCGGACTTCGACGTACCTTATCTGAATAAGAACATGCGCATGATCAACTGTTCACGCGACCCCATCCAGCCGCTTAAGTTCTGGTGGGTGGTGCAGAAAGTGGGTGCTGAAGGATGGACACACCAGGCCCGTCGCATCATGGAGCTGACGGTCTATCTGAAGCAACAGCTCGACAAGAAAGGCTATCCCTCGTGGGTGAACGAATACAGCAACACGGTATTCATGCGATGCCCATCGCCAGAACTTGCCCACAAATACCAGTTGGCGCAGAACGAGGACTTACGTTTCGGAGGCAAGCTGGCCCACGTGGTGGTGATGCAGCACTTCACGGAGGAAGCCATCGATGCCTTCGTCGCTGAACTTTGAACTGACAAGGTTTCCCTCGCCGCAGTAGTTAGCTCATGAAGGCCTGCATGAATTCTTGCAGGCGCAACAGACCGTAACTTCCGCTGACGCAGCTCACTTCGTCGTACTGTTGCACATCGTCGGGCTCAATACCTCGGTGCCAGATGATGAACGGCACGGGCTCGTTGACGTGGATGCGCAACTCGACAGGGGTGGGGTGGTCGGGCAGAATGGCGACGCAGACGGGCTCGTCCATCTGTTTGATGGTTTCGATGATGGGCTTGATGAGCCGCTGGTCCAGATAGTCGATGGCACGGAGTTTTAGCTCTAAGTCGCCGTCATGGCCAGCCTCGTCGGTGGCTTCCACGTGGACAAATACGAAGTCGTCGTGCTTCAGCGCATCGATGGCGGCTTGCGCCTTTCCCTCGTAGTTGGTGTTGGCTAGTCCCGTGGCACCAGGTACCTTGACGATGCGCAGACCGGCATAGCGGCCGATGCCCTGAATGAGGTCGACAGCGGAGATGACGGTGCCGCTCTTGATTTGTGGATACTGTTCCATGAGCGTCTGCATGGATGGACGGTAGCCGCCGCTCCACGGCCAGATGCTGTTGGCGGGTCGTTCGCCCCGTTTCACCTTATTTATATTATAGGGGTGCTGAGCCAGCAACTCCTGCGACTTGAGTATCAGCTCGTTAATGAGGTCGGCGGTCTGTTGGGGAGAGAGACGCGAGGTGTCAGCGGCTGAACCGCTGACCACACTTTCGGCCTTCACCAGTAGCGGGCGCCACTCCTCGTTGGGATGGTCGTGGGGTGGGGCGCAGACGATGTGCTTGTTGCCACCTTTGATGACCAACAGATGTCGGTATTGGATGCCGGTGATGAACTTCACGCGCTCACAGCCCTCGCGTTCATTGATGGGCTTGGCGAGGTTCTCATTGAGATAATCGATGAGCACGCGGGCGTCCTCTGTCTCCAGATTGCCACCGTTATGGGTGATGATCTTACCATCTGCGAGCGTGATGATATTACAGCGGATGGCGAAGTCGTCATCAGCCATCTCATAGCCTATTGATGCAGCCTCCAACGGACCGCGTCCTTCATATACCTTATTTAAATCATAGCCTAAGATGGCGGTATTGGCCACCTCAGAGCCCGGCGGAAAACCTTCGGGCACAGTAATCAGTCGGCCGCAGCGCCCTTCACGTGCCAGCCGGTTCATGTATTCGGGACGGGCATACTGCAACAGCGTCTTGCCGCCCAGCCGTTCCACCTTGTGGTCGGCCATGCCGTCGCCCAATATAATGATGTGTTTCATAAGAAAGACAGTGGCTGGACGGGAGAACCGTCCAGCACACTATTTAAATGTTAGCGATTGACATGATATTGGCGAAGACACCAGCAGCGGTGACGGCGGCACCGGCACCATAGCCCTGAATGAGCATCGGGTACTCCTTGTAGCGCTCGGTGGTCAGCATGACGATGTTGTTCGAGCCTTCCAGACCGTAGAACGGATGGCCGTAGGGCACCTCCTTCAGGGCCACGCTGGTCTTGAACGACGAAGGATTCTGCTCGTCGGCTTCCATCGTGGCGACAAAGCGCCAACGCTTATTCTCGGCCTCGAGTTTCTTGCGGCGTGCCTCGAAGTCAGCGTCGAGCTCGGGCAGACGCTTCCAGAAGTCATCGATTGAGCCCTCGAAATAGCTGTCGGGCACGAAGAGATGCTTCTCGACATCGGCCTGTTCCACCTTGTATCCAGCCTCACGAGTGAGGATGACCAGCTTGCGGATGACATCCGTACCGCTGAGGTCGATACGCGGATCGGGCTCAGAATAGCGTTGTTC
>JAEEGF010494851.1_pt1 | contig 10828 bp, 12 predicted proteins | sample 9134171 | NCBI WGS metagenome assembly JAEEGF01 (sample SAMN16246542, study PRJNA631951) | gut metagenome | biome: gut microbiome; feature: rumen; material: AP-attached | host: Bos | place: Iran: Karaj | collected 2018-10 | reverse complement strand
TTTAGATAATTATCATACTTGGAATTAACACTTTTCAATTTTATATAAATCTGACCGGGTTATTTTTTGTCTTCAATTTTAGTTATACTTAATTAGTACCGATCATATTGAGAGGTTAAATGAGATGAAACAGGAAACACTTGATAGGATTAGAAAGTTTTCGGAGGACAGGGACTGGGACCAGTTCCATTCTCCTGCGAACTTAGCAAAGTCTATCTCCATCGAAGCCAACGAATTACTCGAATGTTTCCAGTGGAGCGATACCAAGTATGACATCAATGATGTGAAAGATGAACTGGCAGATGTCATCGTCTACTGTGTCGATATGCTCCAGAAGCTCGATCTGGACGCCGACGAGATAGTGAACAGTAAAATGGACAAGAACGAAGCAAAGTATCCCGTAGATAAAGCTAAGGGCCTCTCGCTCAAATACAATCAGCTTTAGTACATTTCCAAGGAGGACTGAGATATGAAATTAGCAAATGCTTTGACTGAACGAGCCGATCTCCAGGAGAGGATCTCCGATCTCGGAACCAGGCTGAATCATAATGCTAAGGTCCAGGAGGGAGAAAAACCTGCTGAAGATCCTAAGGAACTGCTTGCAGAACTCGATAAGGACTTCATCCGTTTGGAAGAACTCATCGCAAGGATCAACATTACGAATAACTCGACTAAGGTCGGGAATGTCACTCTGACTGAGCTCATCGCAAAGCGCGACTGCCTCAAGAAGAAGATTGCTGTAATGAGGGAATTTCTCAATAACGCCAGTGAGAAGGTCTCACGTTATTCCAAGACAGAGATCAAGATCATGAGCACCGTAAGCGTTTCCGATCTTCAGAAGGATGTGGATGCTCTTTCCAAAGAACTCAGGGATGTCGATGAGACCATCCAGTCTTTGAACTGGACCACTGAATTGCTTTAGTTCAGTTTGGTAGTCTGGCAAGGCGGATACATCTCCCGCAGTTGAGAATGAACTGCACGTCCGAAAGGACAATCGATGGCGTACGGTGGGCCCGTACAGAGGTTCGAATCCTTAATGTATATTTATGCCCTGTATAATTACACCAGTATCTTTATCGAACATTATTACTACCAGTATCAATTGCCGGACGAGGGTGGGAACGGGGAATTATCTTAGATTATGAACGATTTACTCATCATAGATATCTCAATTGATTGGGATAAGATCGATCCCGACAGTTATTTACGGTCTATTCCGGCCATCAGTTCATCAGAGTATTTGAGAATCAATAAACGCATCACATTCTTTGTTGGTGGTAACGGTACCGGGAAATCGACACTTCTTGAAGCTATGGCTATTGCGTATGGATATAATCCAGAAGGCGGTACCAGGAATTATCATTTTACGACGTATGATTCCCATTCTGAATTACACAAGGCGATTTCTTTAGGCAAAGGGCATCATGCTAAATGGGGTTATTTCCTGAGAGCTGAGACTTTTTACAATGTTGCAACTGTCGAGATGAACGAATATGAAGGACGGGAATCCATTCACGATCATTCTCATGGGGAAGGTTTCATGAATGTCATTCAGAAGAATCTCAATCCCATGAGCATCTATTTCTTCGATGAACCGGAAGCGGCTTTATCACCTGACAGACAGCTGGCGCTCATCAAAGAGATACATGACTGTGCAGATGAAGGCTCGCAATTCTTCATCATTACTCATTCTCCCATCCTGCTGGCTATTCCGGATGCTGAGATCCTGTCTTTTGATGATGACTGCATCAAGCCAATCAAATATGAAGATACTGAGAGTTATAAGATATATTCTTCTTTCCTGAACAATAGAGATGCGATATTGCATCATCTCCTTGCTGATATGTAAGATACAACAGAGACACTATTCTGTCTTTGAGGAAAAGATATGACTACAGATAAATCTAAGATTGCGATAATGTACGACTTCGATAAGACGCTCTGCACCAAGAACATGCAGGAATATGCGTTTCTACCAAAAGTTGGCGCTACTCCTAAGGATTTTTGGGAAGATGCTGACAGACTTGCTGAAGAAAAGAAGATGGATCGTGTTTTAGCTTACATGTATCTGATGCTCGACAAATCCAGAAATGCTCATAAAAGCATCAGACGCAAAGATTTCGTTGAGCTTGGAAAAGACCTCGAATTCTATCCTGGCGTTGAAGCATGGTTCGATCATATCAACAGTGTCGGAAATGATCTTGGTGTAGAGGTAGAGCATTACATCATTTCATCAGGCCTTCGAGAGATCATTGAAGGTTCGAAGATTTTTGGGAATTTTAAAGAAGTGTTTGCCTGCGAATTCCTATATGACGAGAACGATACAGCATGCTGGCCGAAGAATGCCGTGAATTATACAACTAAGACTCAGTTCCTTTTCAGAATCAACAAGGGAATATTGGATATCTCCAATGATGATGATCTTAACAGATATATCGTTGAGGACGAGAGACCTGTTCCCTTTAGGAATATGATCTATATCGGCGACGGTCTTACTGATGTACCATGTATGAGACTCGTCAAATTGAACGGTGGGTTCTCAATCGCCGTTTATAAGGACGATGTTACCAAGAACGCAAAAGCGCTCCTGAATGATGATCGTGTGAATTATGTTTCCGAAGCGGATTACAATGTCGGATCTGACCTTGATATCGTTGTTTCATCTGTTATCAGCAAGATGGCTCTTGCTGATATGCTCATCCGAGAAACAAGAGAACAGAAAAGAGCCTTAAGAGACTAAAAACTTAATACTCCTGATAATGAAAAAGCTCCGGGATTCGACTTTCCGCGGAGCTTTTTCATATCAAAATAAAAAGGAGTTACACAATGCAGTATTATTCTACAATGCTGCATTGGACAAAAATTTATATTTCTCTTTTTGCTAAATAATTCTTTGCAAGTCTTATCTGTTTGGCGACCTGAACGGGTGCAGTTCCGCCAGTGATGTTTCTGGATCTGATCGAGTATGAGACGTTAATCTTTTTAACATCTTCTTCGAATAATTCACAGAATTCTTTATATTTCTCTAATGGCAAACTTAGGATGCCGCATTTATGGTGCTGGGCGTAGTTCACGATCTGTCCGACGACTCGGTGGGCATCTCGGAAAGGAAGGCCTTTCATAACGAGATAATCTGCCATATCGGTTGCAAGGATTGCATCATTTTTGAGTGAACGTTTCATTGCTTCCGGTTTATATGTAGCAGTCTCGAGCATTCCTTTGAAGACGTCAAGTGAAAGTAGAAGTGTTTCGACTGTGTCGAAGAGTCCTTCTTTGTCTTCCTGAAGGTCGCGATTGTAGGACAGTGGGAGACCTTTCATGATTGTCAGCATACGGTTGAGATTACCGTAGACCCGGCCAGTTTTCCCACGTCCAAGTTCTGCCACATCTGAATTTTTCTTCTGAGGCATGATCGAGGATCCGGTGGTATATGCATCATCCAGTTCCATGAAACCGAATTCATTGGTTGTCCACAGTACGATCTCTTCAGCCATACGGGAGATATGCATCATACAGATGGCGGCTGCAGACATGTAATCAAGTATTGAATCGCGATCTGAGACTGCATCCATGCTGTTCTGGGTAACTCCATCCATTTCGAGTTGTTCGGCCACCCATTCGCGATCTACGTTGTATGGGGACCCTGCCAAAGCTCCACTGCCGAGCGGCGAAATATTGACTCTGTAGTATGCGTCTGCAAATCTCTGATAATCTCGGTCGAACATCTCGAAATAGGCCATGAGATGATGAGACAAGAGTACAGGCTGGGCAAGCTGCATATGAGTGTAACCAGGCATCATGACGCCTTTGTTCTTTTCAGCCTGGGCCACAATGACTTTCTGAAGCTCATGGATCTTAATGAGCGTCTCTTCGATCATTGCGCGGGTATAGAGCCTTATATCTAATGCGACCTGATCATTGCGTGATCTTGCAGTATGCAGTTTTCCTGCCACCGGGCCGATAAGTTCTTTTAGTCTGGCTTCTATAGAGATATGGATGTCTTCAAGGTCTTTATCGAACTTGAATGTTCCTTCGTCCAATTCTTTGAGAACTTTATCGAGACCATCGATGATCTGTTTAGCTTCTTTTTCGGTGACGATGCCTTGTTTAGCCAACATTGACACATGGGCTTTGCTTCCCATGATGTCGTAAGGGTACAGGACATGGTCGTAGCTTATGGATTCACTGTAAGCTATAACGCTTTCGTCTGCTTCTTTATCGAATCTTCCACGGATGAGGCTCATAGTTATTTACCTAATCTGTCATTCTGCAGCTGAGACTGGATCTTAACAGGAAGACCCCAGAGCTGGATGAAACCGGGTGCGGAACTCTGATCGAATTCGTCACCTTCATCATATGTTGCGAGCTTGTAGTTGTAGAGCGAATACGGAGACTTGCGACCGACTACTACTGCAGAACCCTTATATAGTTTGACTCTGATGGTACCGGTGATGAATCGCTGTGTATGATCGACATAGGCAGCCAGATCTTCACGATGAGCAGAGAACCAGAGAGCGTTATAGATGAGATCAGCATACTGAGTTGCAACATAGTGCTTAAATCTCAGCTGATCTTTAGACATACAGAGTTCTTCCAGTGCGATATGGGCCTGGATGAGGAGGCATCCGGCCGGGGATTCATATACTTCACGGCTCTTGATACCGACAAGTCTGTTCTCGATGTGATCGATCCTTCCGACACCATGTCGTCCTGCAATCTGATTGAGTTCGATTACGAGCTCAACAGGATCATATGCTTTTCCGTTGATTGCGACAGGAATACCGCGTTCGAAATCGATCTCGACATATTCAGGCTGGTCGGGCCATTTATCGGGAGAAGATGTCCACTGATAGACATCAGCAGGAGGTTCATTCCAAGGATTCTCCAATACGCCGCATTCGATGGCGCGACCCCAGAGACTGTCGTCGATAGAATAGTCACTGCCGGATTTTACAGGGACAGGGATGTCGTTAGCGGCAGCATATTTGATGAGTTCTTCTCGGGTCATGCCCCATTCGCGGGCAGGAGCGTAAACTTTAAGATCGGGAGCGAGTGCTTTTGTACATACCTCGAATCTGACCTGATCGTTGCCTTTGCCGGTACAGCCGTGTGCAATGGCAGTAGCGCCTTCTTTCTTTGCGATATCAACCAGTGCCTTTGCGATCAAAGGTCTGTTGAGAGCAGTTGCCAGGGGGTAGGTGTTCTCATAAAGAGCATCTGCTTTCAGTGCCTCGAAACAATAATCCTTAATGAATCCTTCTTTACAGTCGACGACGTATGACTTGATTGCACCAACTTTGAGTGCTTTATTTTTGACGAAAGTAAAATCGTTTTCGTTACCGACGTCACCGGTGACGGTGATGATGTCATAGCCATACTTGTCTTTGAGCCATTTGACAGCGCAGGACGTATCGAGACCGCCGCTGTATGCTAATACTAATTTTTCTGCCATTTTATTCTCTCCCGTATATTTATTTAAGTTTTAATATCTTTGATTCGACGAATTCAGTCACTTTGGTCCTTACAACAGGATGATCCCAGCTGTAATAGTGTCCTGGTGCACTGAATACAGTAAATATATCACCTTCGCTCACTGTCATGTGGCGATGAAGGATCTTCTTTGCATTGATTTTGATAATTGTACTCCAATCGCCATGCGCAAATGTATCAGGATGATCGCCGTTGTTGTTGATGACGATAGATCTTTCATGTGGTTTAGATAGATTCCAGAAAGGGGAGCCTGTCTGTATAGAGAATACTCGTTCCTCATCTTTGAATCGCTGCGAGATGAATTCACATTGTCCCGCACCCTGGCTCTCGCCTGTAAGTATGATCTTGCAGTCGGTATTATCTAGCAAGATGTTGATGATTCCTGAAAGTTCATCTGATTTATAAGGGTTATCACCGGTCATTACATCTGATTCAGTCTTAGCACTCCAGAAGTTCCCGTATGTTCGGAAATAATTCAATACCTTAGTGGTCTCACCATGGCTTTCGATGATTTCCTGGATTCCTTTCATGATGGTAGGCCAGGCAGGGACAACTTTGAAATCGGCCCATCCGAAGCCGCCAGAATTATAGATGATGACGTCGTCGATATCTTTTACTTCGTTATAGACAGAAATGTACATGTCACGTGCTTTCGTGGCGTACTTTTCATTTTTTCCGTAATAAAGCTGATTAGCGATCTTCGTTGCCTGTTCGTAGACGCTCTTATTGTCTGTAGTCGGGTTATCAATGATCTCATTGGAATAGGCTTCATGCATTTCACCCGGTTCTCGTTTTGACCTGTGAATAAAAGCCACGAAGATGGTGAAGCAGAAAATAAACACAAGGAAGCCCTGCAGTATGTAAGATAATACGAGCATTTCTCTTCTAGTCCGTTCCTATGACTTGTTCTTGAGCCTTTTATCAGTCTTGATGGCCAGTTTCGTGCCGATGGTCTGGAAGACCTGGACCAGGAGGATCAGCAGTATCACTGCAAAGACCATTACCAGATATTTGTAGCGGTAATAACCGTAATTGATGGCGATCTTACCAAGACCGCCTCCGCCGATGATACCGCTCATAGCGGTGTATCCCAGTATGGTGGTGATGGCTATAGTGGCATTGGAAATCAATGAGGGTATGCTCTCCGGAATCATGACTTTCATGATGATCTGAAGAGGGGATGCTCCCATGCTCTGTGCCATCTCGATAGTATTCGGATTGACTTCGCGCAGACTTGATTCAGCAAGTCTGGCCACGAACGGGAATGCAGCAATGACCAATGGTACGATCGACGCGGTTGTACCGACAGTCGTACCAACTATCAGACGAGTGAGCGGGAATACAAGGATCATGAGGATGAGGAAGGGGACCGACCTTAAGAGATTGATCACGACATTGAGGACTTTCATGAAAGCGCTATTGAGAGGTAAGATACCGTTCTTCTCGCCAACTACTAACATGACGCCGAGAGGAAGACCGATCACGATGGCAAAAGCCGTCGCCAGAATGGTCACATATACTGTATCCCACAGCGCCATCGGGAATTCATGGATAAAGATATCGATAGCTTCATTGAGAGCTGCACTCTCGAAGATGTTACTCAGCATTAACAGAGACCTCCTCTGCTAATATGTCGGCATCACGTGAAAGATACTCGATCGCATGTTTTATTTCGTCATCGCCGCCGACGATACCCAGTATCATCGAACCATACTGTTTGTCAGCGATAGTGGATGTGGCTGCATATGAGATGGATGCTTCGATTCCGATCTCGACAGCCATGTGAGCAATCAGCGGTTTCCCGGTCGCCTGAGCGCCATTGTATACGACACGAATGAATCTTTCGCCTTCTCTGGGGATGAATGCCTGATTAGCGAAATCACCATCAGGGAAAACGAGTTTCTTGGCTGCATTTGATTTGGGATGTGAGAATACTTGACCGACTTCGCCTTCCTCAACTACTTCGCCGTTGTCGAGTATGGCAACGTGCTTGCAGATGCTCTCAACTACACTCATCTGATGGGTGATTATTATTATGGTGATCCCCAGGTCCTTGTTGATCTCGCGCAGGAGACTAAGAATCGAACGGGTGGTGTCGGGGTCAAGAGCACTTGTGGCTTCATCACAGAGGAGCACTTTTGGGTTGGTAGCTAAGGCACGGGCAATAGCTACTCGCTGCTGCTGGCCTCCGGAGAGCTGAGCAGGGAATGCCTTTGTCTTATTCTCAAGGCCAACTATCTTAAGCAGTTCAAGTGCTTTATTTTCTGCTTCTTCCTTGTTAACGCCGATAAGCTCAAGAGGGAATGTTACGTTCTTTAAAACTGTTCTCTGCATCAGCAGATTGAAGCCCTGAAAGATCATCGTGATATCATGACGCTTCATGCGCAGTTCTTTTTCGGATAATGCGCCCAGATCTTCTCCATCGATTATGACAGTGCCTTCGGTGGGACGCTCGAGCATGTTGATACAGCGGACGAGAGTGCTCTTACCGGCACCGCTCATGCCGATGATGCCATAGATATCCCCATCAGGAATACTTATTGAAACATCCTTCAGTGCAGGTACTTCACCGTCGGAAGTGTAAAATGTCTTGCTTAGGTTCTTGATTTCAATCATAAAAAAACTCGCAGAAGATATTTTACCAGTCTCCTGCGAGTTTTGATAGTTCAGCGTAAAGCTATTTCTTATTTGTTGGGAAGAGTAGTCTTCTTGCCGCTGTAGATGCCCATAGGTTCATTGTGGATGGCTGCTACAGAGACGATGTGAGTGTTGTTCTCTTTGTTGAAGTCATCGAGGTAAGGGACATGCTGGAAGTAGTTGGCATCGATGTCACCAGATTCGACGGTAGTGTTGGGCTGTACATAATCGGTGAATTCAACGATTTCGAGGTTGATGTTCTTGGCAGCGAGGATCTCCTTGGCGATGGCAAGGATCTCGGCATGAGGATTAGGGGTAGCACCGATTCGGATCTTTTTACCAGCAAGTGCAGCATAGTCAACAGTGGGATCATAACCATCGGTAGGTTTATCGACTGTGGAGACGACGGAACCGGCATATTTGTTATTGATGAAGTCGACTACTTTCTGACTCTTTACTGCAGCAACGAGTGCTTTGGTCCATGCTTCGTTCTCATTGCCCTGTTTGACGCATACGATATTGGCGTAAGCAGCGGCAGAACCTTCCATATCTAGTGAATCTTTGACAGGGTTGAGGCCTGCTTCGATTGCATAGTTGGAGTTGATGACAGCAAAATCAACATCTTTTCGTACGTTGGGGATCTGTGCAGCTTCAATCTCTTTGATCTCGATGTTGTAGGGATTATCTTTGATATCACGGGCAGTAGCAGTGATGCCGGCACCGTCTTTGAGGGTGATGAGACCAAGATCCTCAAGGAGGAGCAGGGCACGTGCTTCATTGGTGGTATCGTTGGGAACAGCGATAGTGATCTTGTCCTTCTTACCACAGGCTGCAGCACCAGCGATGGTGCCGAGGACGAGCAAGGCGGACAGTAAAATATAAGCAATTTTCTTCATATTTTCCTCTCCTATTCGTTCGTAGATTGTTAAATCGGTATTATATCATTCGTATTTTATGATTAAAAGTAAAACTCATTTAGTCTCGGACTTGCTAAAAAATAAAAGATTGAGTATCATTAACGATTGTTACGATTGTGGGCCGTTAGCTCAATTGGCAGAGCAGCTGACTCTTAATCAGCAGGTTCAGAGTTCGATCCTCTGACGGCTCATTTCCTACTTCTTCAGAAGTTCTCTTCGTTCCTTATAATTTGGCAGGATGTTTTCTATCGTTTTGTAGAAGTCTTTTCCGTGGTTCTTATGTTTGATGTGCGCAAGTTCATGTACTACTACATATTCACGTGCTTCTTCTGGATACAGCATCAGTCTGTATGAATAGCAGATACTGTTTTTAGGGGAACAACTTCCGAATCTTGTCCTGGCTTCGGTAATCTTTACAGAAGTCGGGTACAGTTTCATGATTTTTGAATAATACTGAGTTTTTTCGGTCAAGTACTCATATGCTTCGTTCTTCAGGCGTATGATATCGTCTGAACTTAGTTCTATCTTAGGTTTATTCATTTGCCGCTCAGTATGTTTCTTGATCCATTTTTCATGGCGTTTGACGAAGTCATTTACTTCGCTGTTTGGGGTTCTGGTAGGGACTTTTACTTCGATTGAAAGATCGTCTTTGATGCGGATATAAAGGGTCTTGCGTCTCATCCTGATGAGGGTGAATCCAGAAAGGAGTTCTTCGTCATCGATCTTGTGGATAATCTTCATAGTATTAATGGTGGGCGGTACTAGACTCGAACTAGTGACCCCTTGCGTGTGAAGCAAGTGCTCTAACCACTGAGCTAACCGCCCATACGTTTAAAAATATTATCAAAAACACTTCTTTCAGTAAAACGTAAATCGTATTGAACAAACATATTTGAACTAGCTACAATTAAACTAGTGTTTTGTAAGGAGGTGTAATTATGGATCTCCTGTTTATGAACGAATGGTTCTGGCTGATCTTTATTATCATCGGTCTCATCCTCATCATCATGGAACTCGTCGTAGGTGTAGAGACTGGACTTGATCTTGTATTCATCGGATCAGCATTCCTCGTAGGAGGTCTCGTTACTTGGCCGATCCACAATTGGATTGTCACCACAGTTGTTACCAGTATCATTTGCATCGCTTATGTTTTCCTTGGCCGTACAAAAGTGAAACGCTGGATCACCGGTAAGAAGGAGAACACTAATATCGATGTCCTTATTGGTATGAAGTGCGTCGTTACCGAAACTATTCCTGCTAATGGATATGGAGCAGTGAAGGTCAGAGGTGATGTCTGGCGTGCTACGTCCTATAAGGAGATCAAAGAGGGAAGCGAAGCAACTATTGAATCGCTTTCCGGTGTAACTTTAAACGTTAAATAATTTTATAGGAGTAATGAAATGCGCCCAGTAACATTTATCGTAATTGGTATCATTCTTCTTCTGGCCGTATTGATCCTCGCTAAGTCGCTTGTCACCATCAAGCAGTATCAGCGAGGTATCGTAGAACGATTCGGCCGCTACCGAACGACCCTTGAACCCGGTCTAAGATTCCTCGTTCCTTTTGTAGACTCTTTGGCTGCCCGTGTTGATATGCGAGAAAACGTTCTCGACATCGAACCTCAGGCTGTTATTACCAAGGATAACGTCGGTGTCACCGTCGATGCCGTCGTCTACTACTATGTAACTGATGCTAAGGCTGTTAAATATGAAGTTGCCAACTTCTATATCGCAGTCAGTAAACTGGCTCAGACCAACCTCCGAAACCTCGTCGGCGACATGACC
>JAEEGF010407010.1_pt1 | contig 10828 bp, 6 predicted proteins | sample 9134171 | NCBI WGS metagenome assembly JAEEGF01 (sample SAMN16246542, study PRJNA631951) | gut metagenome | biome: gut microbiome; feature: rumen; material: AP-attached | host: Bos | place: Iran: Karaj | collected 2018-10 | reverse complement strand
GGCACTGGGATTCATCCTCGACACCCTCCACCAGAGTCACAAAACCATTCTTTTTGAGAACTTCTATCATGTATGTAAGGATATCGTCCATCCTGTTATCATCAAGGGACTTATACAAAAGAGCTTTATCAAACTTGATCGTCTTTACAGGGCAGTTCATTACTCTCTCCAGAGACGAATAGCCGGTTCCGAAATCATCAAGGTACAGCTGGATCCCCTCATTGTTGAGGATCTCCATATTCCTACTGGCGATGTCATAGCTCTCAAACATGGCGGTCTCTGTGATCTCCATGCGGATCTTGGACACATCGATATCGTATTTCTCTATGATGTCAAGAAGATCCTGATACATGTTCTCGTGAGACAGTTCTTTTGACGAGACATTGATTGAGATCGCGTCAAAGTCGTAATTGTTCTCAAGGCTCTCAATTACCTTGCAGACTTTATTCAGTATTATCAGAGTAAGGACATGTACACAGCCGATGGCTTCCGCAACAGGAATGAACTTGTCAGGGTATATCATCCTGCCACCTATTTTGATCCTCATCAGTGCCTCAGCAACCCTGAAGCAGTTATCGTCAACACTGTAAATCGGCTGAGCGAATACAACGACTCGCTCATCGTCGATATCTGCCCTGTTCCTTATATCCTTAAGGGCTACCGTGATCTCATAGAATTCTTCGAAGTCATCTATATCCTCGGGCTTGACCACATAGAAATAGCTGTTGTTCTGATCCACAAACCTGTCTGCGATATACTCGTTCAGCTGCCTTAGCTTTAGCGGTGAATACAGCTCGCCTTCCACTCTTCCGGTGATCATAACATAGTTGAAGGGAAGCTTGATCTCTGCCTTTACTCCGTCCATTACTCCCCTTATCTGATCGGATATCCTAAGGGCCTCAGTCTCATCGCCGGTTTCTATGACATTGATGTATTTCTCATACTCGAGCCTGTACATTCCCACCTTATCGCTTATGTTTTCAATTGCCCTGCAGGCCTTGACGCCAATAAAGTGAACCTCCTCTTCTTCCACTATGTAGGTCTCACTGGTGGGCATCCTGAATTCAAGGTATTGCAGATAAAAAACCTTTTTGCCGACATATTTTTTCAGATATTCATCCAGCGCGTTCTGACTCTGGCACCCGGTAACCTCATCATATGGCACATTGTGGAAAAGAATGAAGGCAAAAGTAAAGACAGGGACATAGGTCAGGGCACTGAAGATGGTGTGATACCTTTCCACACAGATTATCTGCCCCAGCAGCGCCACTATTTCCACCGGAACAAAAATGCATACTGTATGCCAAAGAACTTTTGCAATGCTCCTTTTGTTTGACAGTGAGGCATAGTAGCATATAACAGCGCAGACTATTCCTGCCCAGCAGTAAAACCTTGTGAAGTGCTTGATATTTATGCCGCCAACCTCTACCGTATAGAGTCCGCTTCCCGCAAGCTCAATTATCATTCCTACGATATATCCCGCAGAAAGGACAACATACATGAGCAGAAACTCTTTTCTCTGCTTTCTTCTTGTGAGGGACATCATATTAACATAGGAGAAAATAAAATACAGAATTCCGTTATACACCAGGAGAAAGGCGATGAGCTGCCCTATGAAAATATACCTGTTGTAAAGACTTTCGGGATATACGGTAACCAGACAGATGGAAATCTGAAGGAAGATCGCAACTATGGATAAAAGATTGCCTATAACAAGATATTTGTACACATAGGTCTTTTTCGGCCTTGTATAAACCATGACAATCAAAAGAAGACCTGCCAAAAACAGGCCGGCAAATTCACCGATATGATTATATGAAAAATATTCAGTAGGCATGCTTTAATGTTATCATAAAAACGTAAATAAACATATTAAAGTACTATTAAATATGCAAAAATGACGGCTCCTTAGAATAGTCTAAGGAGCCATCAGCATTATATCGTGATTATTATTCCTCTGAATTGGCTGCAGCAACCTTCTCGGCTCTGTCAGCAACTTCCTTGGCCTGAACATCTGAAGGAGCCTGCTCATATCTTGCGAACTGGTACTCGAAGTCTCCGCTTCCGCCGGTCATGGAACGAAGCTGTGTGCAGTATCCGAAGAGTTCCATCATGGGAACCTCAGCCTCGATAACCTGCTTGCCGGTAAGTGAAGGATTCATTCCAAGTACACGGCCTCTTCTCTTGTTGAGATCACCCATTACGTCACCGGTAAAGCTGTCGGGAACAGTAACCTTAAGTGATACGATGGGCTCAAGAAGGACAGGTGATGCATCCATGAAGCCCTTCTTGAAGGCGCCTGATGCAGCAACCTTGAAAGCCATTTCGGATGAATCTACAGGGTGATATGATCCGTCATACAGAGTTGCCTTGACACCTACTACAGGATATGCAGCAAGAGGTCCTCTCTGTACTGACTCGGCGATACCCTTCTCAACAGCCGGGAAGTAGTTCTTGGGAACTGCTCCGCCTACAACTTCCTGATCAAAGATGTATGGTGTGTTGGGATCACCTGAAGGCTCGAAGCGCATCTTAACGTGTCCGTACTGTCCGTGTCCACCGGTCTGCTTCTTGTACTTGTACTCAACATCAGAGTTCTTGCGGATGGTCTCTCTGAAAGCAACCTTGGGCTTGGTAAGGTCAATGCCTACCTTGTATACATTCTGAAGTTTGCTCTGGATAACATCCAGGTGCATGTCGCCCATACCATAGAGCAGGGTCTGACGGTTCTCGGCATCATTGACAACCTTGATGGTCTGATCCTCAGCAGCAAGCTTGGCCAGTGACTGAGCGATCTTGTCGATATCGCCCTTGTTCTGAGCGTGATATCTCATGTATGTGTAAGGCTGTGAAATATCCATCTTGGCGTACTGAACAGGATTTGCCTTGGTTGAAAGGGTATCACCTGTTACGATGTCAACCTTCTGAAGGGCTCCTAAGTCACCTGCGTGGAGCTCGGGAACCTCAGTTGCCTTGTTGCCCTGAAGCACATAGAGCTTGCCAAGCTTGACATCCTGATCCTTGCCTGCAATGAACATCACATCGTCGGGCTTAAGGACACCTGAGCGAACCTTGATCATTGAGTACTTGCCGATGAAAGGATCCACCATGGTCTTGAATACGAAAGCTGTCTTGGGCTTGGAGAAATCGAAGTCAGCTTCGAAGATCTCGTTGGTATTGGTGTTGATGCCGGCCATCTTGCGGTTCTCAGGGCTGGGCATGTACTTAACAATATCATCCATCAGAGTGTAGATACCCTGGCAGAGTGTGCTGGATCCCATCTCAATGGGAACGATGGAGCCGTCGCATACGTTGGTGCGTACTGCAGCTCTGATCTCAGCCTCTGAGAAGGTGTCGCCGCCGAAGTATCTGTCCATGAACTCCTCTGAAGTCTCAGCTACAGATTCAAGGAGTGTATCCCTGAAGAGCTTGAGGTTAGCCTCGTTGTACTCGGGAACAGGGCACTCAACAACTTCCTTGCCGGACCACTTAAAGCCCTTCTCCTGAATAACATTTACATAGCCCACAAACTTCTCATTCTCACGGATAGGGAGATTGAAAGGAGCCATCTTCTTGCCGTATTTATCTGTAAGATCCTGTACAACCTGTCTGTAGGACACGTCGTCTATATCCATATCGGAAACAAAGAACATGCGCGGAAGTTTGTACTTCTCACAGAATTCCCATGCTCTCTCTGTGCCAACTTCTATTCCGGCCTTACCGGAAACAACGATGATGGCTGCATCTGCAACGCTCATAGCCTCTTCAACTTCACCGACAAAATCAAAGAATCCAGGAGTATCCAGGAGATTGATCTTATGTCCGTCCCACTCCAGAGGGATTGTTGATGTGCTGATGGAAATATGTCTCTTCTGCTCTTCCTTGTCGAAATCACTTATTGTGTTTCCATCCTCAACCTTCCCCACACGGGATGTGATGCCTGCCAGGTAAGCCATGGCCTCAGCAAGAGAAGTCTTGCCTGCTCCGCCGTGTCCCAGCAGTACTACGTTTCTAATCTTGTCAGTTGTGTAAACATTCATATCTTTCTATCCTCCAGTCACAACATTTTGGGTATTTGTATGAGCAATGAATTGGTCCCCCAAAAAACTCATAATAACATTCTACTAAAAACATCCGTCATGCACAAGAGTTTTAGGGACTATTGCACAATTATTGACTTTTACACATTAAAGTGATATAGTTTCCAATAATAATGCGTCTTTTAGGGGGTTTTTGATGGAAAACAGGACCTGTGGTTTCGTAGGACTCGGACTTATCGGCGGATCGATCGCCCGCGCGCTAAAGCTTGCAGATCCCGGAACCAGGATTATTGCCTACACTCCGCATCGCAGCACAGTGGACACAGCCTTTGCCGAGAAGATCATAGATGTTCCTCTCTACAGCATCGGCGAAGAGTTCAGGGAATGTGACTACATATTCCTGTGTGCTCCGGTTGAGATAAATAATGAAAATTTAAAAGCTCTTTTGCCATATATAGATCCACGGACCACCATAACAGATATCGGAAGCGTCAAGACCGGCATCCATGAGCTGGTAAAAGAGCTGGGTCTGGAGAAACAGTTTATCGGCGGGCACCCCATGGCCGGCACCGAGAGGATCGGATTTGCGAATTCCAAGGCCAGTATCCTGGAGAATGCCTACTATATAATTACCAAGACGAACAGTACCGATGAAAAAAGACTTGCAGATTACGTGGCGCTGGCAGAGAGTCTGCACTGCCTGCCTCTGGTGGTGCCCTTTAAGCTCCACGATTACATCACGGCAGCCATAAGCCATGTGCCCCACGTCATATCTGCTTCGCTGGTGAATCTTGTCAGGGACTCAGACTCTGAGGATCATCTCATGAAGACCATTGCAGCGGGCGGTTTCAAGGACATCACAAGGATATCCTCCTCATCTCCCGTCATGTGGAATCAGATATGCATGACCAACTCAGGCAATATTTCAGAGCTTCTTGGCAGATACATCGAATCACTTAAGGACATCAGGTCTGCCATTGATGCACACGACGAAGAAAAGGTCACAGAGTTCTTTTCATCAGCCAGGGATTACAGGGAATCATTTACAGATGTTTCCTCAGGCCCCATCAGGAAGGTTTACAGGATCAGCGTTGAGATTGACGACAGGCCCGGTAATCTTGCTACGGTTGCCACTCTCCTTTCTGAGAACGGCATCAATATCAAGAATATCGGAATCCGCCACAACAGGGAATACGAACGCGGTACCCTTTCCATCGAACTGCATAACAGACAGGGCCTTGTAAAGGCCAGCGAAGTCCTGCAGCAGGCAGGCTACAGTTACTATACCGGCAGCTGATTTTTTGTTTTATTTTTTAGGGAGGAAAAAATGATAGCATTAGAAAGAGCGCCTCGTCCGCTTAAGGGCGATGTCTTCGTTCCGGGTGACAAGTCCATTTCCCACAGGAGCATCATGTTCGGTGCTCTGGCAGAAGGTACTACCGAAGTAACAGGTTTTCTTAACAGTGCCGATTGTCTTGCCACCATCGACTGCTTTAAGAAGCTTGGGGTTCAGATAGAGCACGCTCTTCGCCCCACCAATGGCGTTCCCACCATCACGGTCCACGGTGAGGGACTCCACAATTTCAGAGCTCCGGACTCAACTCTCTACACCGGAAACAGCGGCACCACCACAAGGCTCATGTCTGGCATCCTTGCGGCTCAGCCCTTTGATTCCATGATCACCGGAGACAAATCTATTGAGCAAAGACCCATGAAGAGGATAATCACTCCCCTGTCCCAGATGGGTGCAGATGTCAAATCGGTTATGGGCAACGACCGCGCTCCACTGCACTTTACCGGAGGCAAGTCCCTGAGAGGTATCAATTACCGCTCACCCGTTGCTTCAGCCCAGGTCAAGTCCTGCATCATGCTGGCAGGTCTTTATGCTGAGGGCAACACCGCCGTATATGAGCCGGCACTTTCAAGGAATCACACAGAGATCATGCTGGCATCCTTCGGTGCTGATATACACAACGAGATAGCAAGGGACGGCAGCGCTGTAGCAGTATTAAACCCGGGTGTCCCTCTCCACGGCATCAAGGTAAACGTTCCCGGCGACATCTCTTCTGCCGCCTACTTCATGGCCGCAGCCCTGATCGTTCCGGACTCGGAAATCCTTATAAGAAATGTGGGGGTCAACAGGACAAGGGCCGGCATCCTCACAGTACTCAAGCAGATGGGCGCTGATATAACACTGATGAATCTGGATGAGTCAGGTGAGCCCAAGGCAGATATTCTCGTGAAGTATTCAGAGCTTCACGGCAATGAGAACCATCAGTTTGTGATCGGAGGAAAAGACATACCGACAATGATAGACGAGCTTCCTGTGGTAGCAGTCCTGGCTTCAACCGGGGACTTTGATACTATCATAAAGGATGCTTCAGAGCTGAAGGTCAAGGAGTCAAACAGAATTGAGACTGTTGTGGAGAATCTTCGTAAGATGGGCTGTGACATAGAGCCCACAGATGACGGCATGATAATTCACGGAGGCAAGCCTCTCCATGGCGCCGATATAAACACCTATCAGGACCACAGACTTGCCATGAGCTTTACTATTGCTGCTCTTGCCGCTGACGGGATCACGAGGATCATCGGCGACGAGTGTGTCGGGATTTCTTATCCTTCTTTCTTTGGAGATCTGCAGAAACTGATGTGAGTCAATGGGGACGTTACAGACTGACTCATTTTGTCAGGAGCCAAGGGTGGCCGTGAGTCAAAGGGGACGTTACAGTCTGACTCGTTTTGCAATGCAAAATGAGTCAGACTGTAACGTCCCCTTTGACTCGCGGCCACCCTTGGCTCCAGGCAAAACGAGTCAGTCTGTAACGTCCCCATTGACTCACTCGCCCAGCTGATCCCTTACCGTCTCGTAAACTTCAATCCTCATCTTGTCAGAATCGGGCATTCCGATAAAAATCCCACCGTAGTGGAATCCGTTTTCCACCTTGGCAGCCCTTACAATCTGTACAAATACATGCAGGACTTCTTTGGTCCAGAGTGTCAGGTTTGCCTCATAGTTGTCGCCGATGGTAAGCTGCGCGTCTGTAGAAAACCCCAAACCGTCCCTTGAACAATCCGTGATCTCAATCTGCGCTGTCTCAGCCTCTCCGGCTCCGCCAAGCTGCTTAAGTATAAGCTCTCCTGACAGTGCAAGCCTTTTGTGTTTTCTCTTATCTTCCATAATGTCCCCCGTTCTGAATTATCTTACGTGCAAATGTATTCTATATTTCAATGATACCCTATAAATCTGCCATCTTCAAGTAACTCATCTGATGAACATTGCATCGCCAAAGGAAAAGAAACGGTATCTCTCCTTAATTGCCTCCTCATAGGCCAAAAGCACATGCTCCCTGCCTGCCAGGGCTGAAACCAGCATTACCAGAGTGGACTCCGGAAGATGGAAGTTGGTGATGAGCTGGTCCAAAACCTTGAATTTATAGCCGGGGTAAATGAATATGGAGGTATCTCCGCTACAAGGAGAAAGATGTCCGTTCTCATCAGCAGCGCTTTCTATGGTGCGGCAGCTGGTGGTGCCTACGCAGATAACCCTGTGCCCTGATTCCTTGGCCCTGTTGATCTTATCTGCCGCCTCCGCGGTTACCTGATACCACTCGGTGTGCATGTGATGCTCTTTTACATTTGTCACCTTTACAGGTCTGAAGGTACCAAGTCCAACGTGAAGAGTCACAAAAGCAATATCAACGCCTTTGTCTTCAACTTTCTTAAGAAGCTCTTTTGTAAAATGAAGGCCTGCAGTGGGTGCTGCAGCTGATCCGTCATACCTGGCATATACCGTCTGGTACATGTTCTTGTCCTGAAGCTTGTGGGTTATATATGGCGGCAGAGGCATCTCACCAAGCCTGTCCAGAACCTCCTCCCAGATTCCGTCATAGTAGAATTTCACCAGGCGGTTGCCCTCCTCCACTATATCCAGGATCTCAGCCTTAAGTATTCCGCCTCCAAAAGAAGCTCTGGCTCCGGGGCGGAGCTTTTTGCCGGGTTTGACCAGTGCTTCCCAGACATCCGCTTCCTTTCGCTTGAGCAGCAGGATCTCCACGGCTGCGCCGGTCCCCTCCTTTTCACCAAGGAGCCTTGCGGGAATAACCTTGGTATTATTTAGAACCAGGCAGTCGCCTGGTTCCAAATAGTTTATTATCTCGTTAAATCTGTGGTGGCTCACCTCTCCGGTATCTTTATCCAGCACAAGAAGTCTGCACTCATCTCTCTTTTCCATAGGATCCTGTGCGATGAGCTCCTTGGGAAGGTCAAAGAAATAATCCGAAGTACTTAAGCCCTTTTCTACAATCTCACTCATTGTGATCACTCATTTCTGAAATCAATATTCTTAAGGAAGGATACGTATCCTCTCTTGGCCTCATACAGGTCTGCCTTGCTGATGGCTTCCCATGGAGAATGCATGCTAAGGACAGCTACTCCGCTGTCTATTACATTCATGCCATAGAGGGCAAGGATATAGGCGATGGTTCCGCCTCCACCAACATCAACCTTTCCGAGCTCGGCAGTGTGATAAACGATCTCATCCTTCTCAAAGGCCTTCCTTATCTCTGCGATGAACTCGGCGTTGGCATCATTTGATCCGCTCTTTCCACGGCTTCCGGTGAACTTGTTGAACACAAGACCGCCGCCCAGGAATGCCGCATTCTTTTTCTCAAAACTCGAAGCATAAGAAGGATCAAAGCCGGCACTTACGTCAGATGAGAGCATACATGAGTTGGCCAGACACCTTCTTAAAGCCAGATCATTATATCCCTCTTTAGTCAGGTTCATCAGCTCTGCAACCGCATTCTCGAAGAATCTGCTTCGCATTCCTGTGGCACCCACACTGCCGATCTCCTCCTTGTCTACAAGGATGCAGCAGGCGGTTCTCTTAAGGTTCTGGGCCTCCAGGATAGCCATCATGGACGGATATGCACATACCCTGTCATCGTGGCCATAGCCAAGGATCATTGATCTGTCAAAGCCTGCATCCCTTGCCTTGCCGGCAGGAACGATCTCCAGCTCTGCTGAGAGGAAGTCTTCCTCCTCGATTCCGTAGAGGTCCTTGAGTATTGCCATGATGCCACGCTTTACAGCTCCTGATAACTTGCCGCTTTCAGCCTTCTCGGCTTTTTCAGCCTCAATGGCGTACTTCTCACCCTCTGACAGCTTGGATTCCTTCTTCTCCTTCTTTTCCTTCTCTTCACTCTCAATGATGAAAGGTCTGTTTCCAACGATCAGGTCCAGAGCTTCACCGGCAATAACCTCGGAAGCCTTTTTGCCCATCTGTTCCTGTGCCAGGTGTATCAGAAGATCTGAGATGAAAAATACCGGATCATCCTCATCCTCACCGATATTAAGCTGCACGGTTGTTCCGTCAGTCTTTACCACCACGCCGTGGATAGCCAGCGGAATGGTTACGTACTGGTACTTCTTGATGCCGCCGTAATAGTGGGTATCCAGATAAGCGATGCCGCCGTCCTCATAGAGAGGATTCTGCTTGATGTCAAGACGCGGTGAATCTATGTGGGCACCCAGGATATTAAGTCCTGCCTCCAGTGGATCCGATCCCAGCTGGAAAATTATTATGGACTTGTTCATCCATACACTGTAAACCTTATCGCCCTTCTTGAGTTTGGTCTTGCCACCGATAAGAGTGTTCAGCTCACGGTAGCCCGCTGCTTCTATTTCATTGACTATTGTGTCGATGGCCTCACGCTCAGTCTTGGAATTGTTCAAAAACTCCTTATATCCTTCAGCGAATTCCTCTACTTCCCTGAGCTGTTCATCGCTGTAGGTAGTCCATGCATTCTTTCTGTTCATCCAAAACTCCTTTCAAAAGTTTTGAGGATGATGCTCTACATCATCCTCATTATTATTCAGAGATCATTCTCTTCTTGTATTTAATGAAATTGTACAACTATCATGAACGAAGTTCAATATTCATGGACTCCAGGCCGTTGAGTATCTTCTTCATTGCGCTGCCAATCTCTTCATCCTCCATGGTCTTCTCCTTATCCCTGAAGGTCAGTGAATAAGCCATGGACTTAAATCCGGGTCTGATCTGGGCTCCCTCGTAGATGTCAAAGAGCTCCAGGCTCTCCAGCTTCTTGCCGGCCCTCTGTCTTATCATCTTCTCGATATCACCTGCAAGTACGTTCCTCGGCACTACCATGGACAGGTCTCTTGTAACAGCCGGGAATCTGGCAATTCCGGTGTAAATGGTGTCGAAGGTGGCGTTCTCCACAACGTATGGCATATCGATAACAGCAACATAGACTCTGGTCTCAATGTCGTAGTTGTCGCATACTGCAGGATGAACTTCACCCAGATATCCGATAACGTTTCCATCATAGATGATGTTTGCCTGTCTTCCGGGGTGCAGGAAGGTCTTTTTAGCATCAGGATCATATGAAACCTTCGGCAGCATGTGTACGCTGTCAAGGAACTCCTCAACAACACCCTTCATGGTGTAGAAGTCGCCATCACCGTAAAAACCTAATGTGAACTGCATCCTCTCATCCGGCAGTTCTACCGGCGGAAGGCTCTTGGGAACATAAATGTTGCCCATTTCGTACAGGCGCACATCCTTGTTTCTTCTGTTGTAGTTGGTGGCGAGCGAGATCAGCATACCGTTCAAGGGGATCGTCCTCATTATCGAGAAGTCCTCACCCAGAGGATTTGAGATCCTTATTGCCTGCCTCTCAGGTGCATTTTCAGGTAAAAGAAGCTTGTCAAATACCTTGGGGCTCTCGAAGGAGTAGGTATATCCCTGGGAGAAGCCGCAGAAC
>JAEEGF010356302.1_pt1 | contig 10828 bp, 10 predicted proteins | sample 9134171 | NCBI WGS metagenome assembly JAEEGF01 (sample SAMN16246542, study PRJNA631951) | gut metagenome | biome: gut microbiome; feature: rumen; material: AP-attached | host: Bos | place: Iran: Karaj | collected 2018-10 | reverse complement strand
CGCAAAAGCCCTAACGCTGCTGGTTTTGCCACACTGGCGAACCCCTTTTACCACAAGGGGCTTGTGCTTCGGTTCGTCCAGCCAGTTTTCCAGAATTTGGTCAATTTTTCTCTTAAACACGTTTTCCTGCCCAATTTTTTATAAATATACACATTTTCCTGCCCAATTTTCAAGAAAATTGCACATTTTTACAAAAAGCAACGATTTACTGAGACCATCAATTCCATTTCATAGCTCAAATTTTCAGCCATCCAAGTCTAAAAAACAATCATTAGAGTTTTATACGCCTGTCCATCACGAGCGTCAAGCCATAAAACTTTAAAATTAGGGACATTTTGCAGCAGCTTAAAACGCGAAACCCCATTACCAACATAAAACAAGCAACAGCTTTATTGCAAAATTTCAATTTGAGCATACTAAGCTATTTTTAACAAAAAGCAAAAAATCACAGGCTCATTCCGCGTGCGGAGTCCTCAACGGAGTCTTCGCCGGCACAATATTTTGCCACTTCTTCGCGGAGCTTTGTGCCGCGAACCTTGCCGAGCAAATCAATGATGTCTTCGAGCGGGGCGTCCATGAACGCTTCGGCACTCTTGTACTTCGAGAGAATCTTGATGCGTGTTTCGTGGCCCACGCCAGGCATTTTAAGCCATTCGACTTCGAGGTCCTTTTTGCGTTTGCTGCGCTGGTACGTGATGGCAAATCGGTGCGCCTCGTCGCGAGCATTCTGCAAAAGCTTTAGCGCAGGGCTTGTGCGGTGCAGCACAATGCTTTTGCGGTCATCGGGGAACACGATTTCTTCCAAGCGTTTCGCAAGACCAATGAGCGGCAAATCCTTATCGTGGCCGAGTTCTTTTAGAATTTGCATCGTGGCATCGACTTGGCCTTTACCGCCATCGCACACCCACAAGTCGGGCATGGGGATTCCTTCGTCTTCCAAACGGCGGATGCGGCGGGTCATCACTTCGCGCATGCTCGCAAAGTCATCGACTCCCGTTACAGTCTTGATGATAAACTTGCGGTAATTGCTCTTGTCGGGGCGACCGTTCTTGAACGCCACAAGGCTTGCGACCGTATTCGTACCGGACAAATGAGAAATATCTACGCACTCGATGCGGAACGGAGTTTTTTTGAGTCCGAGCACTTTTTGCAATTCGAAAACGCTGCCGTCGATTTCGCTGTATTTTTGCACTTCGGCACGCATTTCCACGAGAATCATGTCGGCATTCGCACCAGCAAGTTTCAAGAATCCAAGCTTTTCGCCACGCTGCGGATTCGTAAGCACGACCTTGTGCGTAGTCTTTGACGCAAGCGCCTGTTCCATCGATTCGCGTTCCGCCAAATCTTCGGGCAGGGGCACATCTGTCGCGATTTCGCCGGGAATAAATTCCACGTCCATGTACCACTGCACCACCATCTGGCTAAAGATTTCTGTTTCATCTTCTTCGAGCTTGCATTCCAAGCGGTAGTGGCGCCGCCCGCAAAGCACGCCATTGCGGTACTCGAAAATCACCGCGGCAGCCATCGTGCCGTTTCGACGCAACGAAATCACGTCCATGCTGAGGCTTGCATCGGACACATCGGTTTTCGCATGAGCACTCGTCGCCTTGAGCGCCTGAATCGCATCACGCTTTTTCGCGGCCGCTTCAAAATCCATGCGTTCGCTCGCCTCGAACATTTCGCGTTCCCAAAGCTCAATCAGGTCGTCGCGTTTGCCGCCCAAAAGCATTTGCGTCTGTGCCACTTTTTTACCGTATTCTTCACGCGTCACAAGCCCCGCGCACGGAGCCTCGCAACGACCGATGTGGTAATTGAGGCAAGGCCGCACAGAGCGATTCAAAGGCAGCTTCAACTTGCATTCGCGTATTTTGAACAACCTAGCAGCAATATCCTGCAACTGGTGAATCATGCGGGAACTCATGTAAGGCCCGTAATAAAGGCAACCATCCTTCTTCACGGAGCGGCTCAGGAACAGACGCGGGAACGGTTCGTTCACAGAGAATGCCAAATACGGGAAATGCTTGTCGTCTTTCAGCAATACGTTGTACTTAGGCGTATGCTTGCGGATCAAGTTCGCTTCGAGAATCAAAGCCTCGGTTTCGCTCTCCGTGATAATCCACTCGATATCGCGGATGTAAGGCAACATAAGGGTTGCCGCCCGATGCCCGGCGTGATCGCTCCCGTCAAAGTAGCTCGACACGCGGTTTTTCAAGACCTTCGCCTTGCCGATGTAAATGATTTTTCCTTGGGCGTTCTTCATGATGTAAACCCCCGGCAATAGAGGGAGTTCCGCCAGTCGTCGCTCAATATGTTCACTTACAGGAATCATGGTTTTTAGAAGATAGAATTTTTTACGCTAGAAAACCCCATTTTTTCATTTTCCATTCATCTCATTACAACAAAATTTTATATATCTTACGTAGGAAGTTTTGTACCCCAATAATTATGGAGAAACAATGAATTTTGAAAACATGAACTTGTTGGCGCAGAAGGTGGAAAATGTCCTTGGGACTGTCCGGGCCTTGCGTGAAGAAAATGCCAAACTTAAACAGCAACTTGATGGCTTCGCATCACAGTCAGAAGACCAGAAAAAACTGCTGGAATCCACCCAAGCAAAGATAGCCGACTACGAAGCCGCACTCAATGCGAGAGCCAATCAAGTCGCCGCTCAAAACGATGCCATCAACGAAAAAGAAAGCATCATCAACAACTTGAGCGAACAACTTAACGAAAAGAACGGCATTATCGATTCCCTCAACGGTCAAATCGCCGAGAAAAACGGTATCATCGATGCCCTCAACGCGCAAGCCGCCGACAAGGACAATTTCATTAATTCTCTCAATTCGCAGATTGCCGAAAAGAACAGCGCACTCGACTCCGAGAACGCACAAATTAATGAAAAGAACAACATCATTGACAGCCTGAACGGTCAAGTCGCCGAAAAGAACGGAATTATCGACTCCCTCAACGGTCAGATGAACGAGAAGAACGGAATCATCGACAGCCTCAACGGCCAGATGAACGAAAAGAACGGTATCATCGACAGCCTCAACAGCCAAGTCGCCGAAAAGAACGGTATCATCGACAGCCTCAACAGCCAAGTCGCCGAAAAGAACGGAATCATCGACAGCCTCAACGGCCAGATGAACGAAAAGAACGGTATCATCGACGCGCTCAACGGCCAGATTAACGAAAAGAACAATATCATCGATGACCTCAACGGTCAAATCGCCGAAAAGAACAACATCATCGATTGCCTGAACGGCCAGATTGCCGAAAAGAACGACACCATCGACAATCTCAACGTCCAGGTCCAGAGCCAAGGCACAGAAATTGCCGAAGCCCAGAGCAAGTTCCAGCAGCTCCTTTCTACGATCGAAACGGAACTCGGCACCGAACTCAACATCAGCGAACCGGCCCCTGAACAAGCGGAACAACCCGCCCCCGAACCGGTCGTGACAAAACCGCAAGATGAAACCCCAGACCTGTTCGCGAGCAATGGAGGCTCGCAACCCGGTTTTTTCGGCTAAGGTGGATGTTGGATAACGATCCTTTTGGCGTAGGAATGAAGTAATATGGCAAACGAGACACTTAGATCAGTTAGCATAAACGTCGCTCAAGAACGCATCCACATCCGCACGGACTTGCCCGATACGGACTTGAAGGAAATTGTCGATTTCATCGAAAGTCGTCTCGATAATTCCTCGAAATTCAAACTGGAGTTGAAAAAGCAGCTTTGCCTGCTCGCCGTGGAACTCACGTCCGAAATTATCGAACTACGCAAGCAATTGCGCATGGCCAAAACCCATCACGACCTGATGGACAAGGATATTAGGGAACTTTCGCTATTGCTAGACGAGGGAGTTTCCAAAGCCAACAGCCAAATTTAAGCCAAAATCCGCATTTTTCATCAATATTCAAAGTCTCGGTAACGCTACCGAGATTTTTTGATTGCCTATAATTATTCGCTCAATAAAAAAGTTTTTTATCAAAATAAGCAATAATCAGTATTAAGCGAGATAATATCTCATTTTATAAAAGGATAGAAGGAAGTCGTTTAGAGAATGGAAGCGTCGGCCACAACCTTAAAAGGCGAATGCTGCGAGACTGCTCGCAGGCTCATTTCTGAGCCGTAAGGTTGGCGCTTGTGCAGCGATGGGGAGGGTGCAGGGAGGGGCCCGTGCGGCCTTCGCAAAAGTGTGCAAAATGAGTGTCGCGGGAGGCTGCTTGCAGACTCTCATGACCGAATGCAGCCACGGACGCGTAAGCGTCAACTCTGAGCTGGGGCCCCGCCCGCATGACGTACATTTAGCAATAAAAAGTTTTTTTGATGATGATCGGTAGTAATTACTCCAAAATGGAAGAATTATTTATTTAAAATTCAATTTAGGTATGGTTTTTTGCTCAAAAAAGATATATATACTTTAAATGCGGAACGAAAGTTCCAAAGGAATTTTAAATAGTTAATCATTTTTAACATTAACATAACGGAGGTTCATCATGGATATTCAGTTTTCTGCTCGTCATTTTAACGCGTCGGCCGGTCTTCAGGACCGTATTCAGGAAGAAATGGATAAATTGGCCAAATTTTACCCGAATATTACGAGTGCTTCTGTTATTCTAGACCACGAAGTCGAACACCAGCGTCATTGCGAAATTTCCGTCAACATTACGGGGTCTGTCATCAACGCTTCTGCCGACGAAGAAAATATGGGCAAGGCCGTCGATGTGACGCTTGAACGCATCAAGGTCCAGCTCAAGAAGGCCAACGACAAGCAGAACGATCACAGGTCTCAGCCGATTTCCGAACTCACGTAATGGCTGACCGTTTAAAAGACATCAAGATCCTGCACCGCGAACGTTTCCCGGTGCGGGACTTTTTTATTCGCTACGGCAAGGATTTGCAGCTGGTGTCGCACTCTCCCGACGAAGACATGGAATCCTGCATCGAAGAAAGCGGACTTCACCGCCCGGGCCTTGCCATGGCGGGTTATACTAAAGTTTACAGCTCCCAGCAAATCCAGATTGTCGGCCACACGGAATGGAACTATCTGGAATCCATCGGCCCGGAAGCACGCGCAAAAATTTTTGAAAACTTGTCCGTATTCCACGCCCCGATGTGGGTTGTGACGCATGCGCAGACTCCGCACGATGAACTCAAGGCGATGTGCAACCGCTTGCATATTCCGCTGTTTTCGACGACGCTCCATACGTTTGAATTTTTCAAGATGGCGCAGCATATTCTCGAAGAATTCTTTGCTCCGCATGCCATTATCCATGGGAGCCTCGTGGATGTCTATGGCGTGGGCATGCTTTACGTGGGCGACAGCAACGTGGGCAAGTCCGAATGCGTTTTGGACCTTGTCGAAAGCGGGCACCGCATGGTAGCGGATGATGTTGTCCATATCAGCCACGTGGGCAAGTCTATCATCGGGCGCCCGGATCCGCTGATACGTCACCACATGGAAATTCGCGGGGTCGGCATTCTGGACATCCGCTCGATGTTCGGCATCCATGCCATCCGTAAGGTGAAAAAGATTGAAATGATTGTCGAACTCCAACCGTGGCGGCAAGACGTTGCGTACGAACGCACCGGCCTTAACGAAATGGAAGAGAACGTCATGGGCGTGAGCATTCCGAAAGTGGTATTGCCTGTCGCCCCCGGCAAGAACATGACCGTCATTTCCGAAGTCATTGCGATGAACGCCCTCATGAAAATGAGCGGGCAGAACGTGGCGCAGGAGTTCAACGAGTCGCTGTTGCAAAAGATTAAGGCGAAGGCGAAGGGCGAATTCAATGATGATTTGCTAGATTTTAATCCGCAGAACTGGTCTTTCTATGAATAGTTTGCTGATAAAAATCAAACAGAATATTCTTGCAATTTTTGTCTTTCTCGTTATCGTGGTCTCGTGCGGGCTTGCGGCTTATTTCTACCATCCGGCAAGCCCCTACCACAAGCGTTATACGTTCGTGGTCAAGTACGAGACCATCGGGACGCTTTCTCCTGGCAACTTTGTTCGCGTCCGGGGCATTGTGAAGGGCGAAATTGTCGATGTGAAACTCGCCGAAGAAGCCGTGTATGTCACTGCCCGCGTTCTTGCGGATACGAAGATTCCTGTAAATTCCGAGTTCCGCTTGGTGACGGCGGGACTTATGGGCGAACGCGAAATGAGCATCATTACCGGGAACTCTAGCAAGCTGGTTGCCGAGGGTGATACCGTGAGCGGCCTTTATGACGAAGGCACTTCTGGAATTTCGAAAAATCTCGCTATCGTTTTCAAGGATTTTGAAGAAATCAAGCTCATATCGGTGGCTTTTATCGATACGATGACAAATGGCGAAATCGGGCAGCGGGTGGGCCGCGTGACGGATAAGGCGGGAAAGATTGTTCGCATAACGAAAGCCGATGTCCGGAAATGGAAATCCCTTGTGAATGGTCTGATTGACGATTGCCATGAAATTGTCGAAAAACTAGAACGTTCGTTGCAGGAAATTTCTGACCGTGGCGGCGAAGCTGCTACCAAGGCTAACGAACTTTTAGACCGTGTTCATGGAGTGATGGACCACGCCAAAGCTTTGAAAGAAAAGAGCGTTGCCTTGATCCAGTCGATTGATGAACGCGATGGTTCCGTTGCGATACTCAAGAATCATTCTTCTGAAATAAATGAGGAAGTTGACCGCTTGAAAAAGAACTTCGACGCGTTGATTGCAGGCGTGAAAAGCAGCGGCCTCAAGCTCAATGTGGATATTTTCTAGGGGATGAACCATGAAACAGCGACCCTTGCAGGGTCGTTTTTTTTTATTAAAAAATCATCTTTTGTAAATGTTGTATATTTGCGATAAAGAGAATTATGTTGGAAGAGATTTATATGGCATCCAAAAACATGGTGGCAATCTTTTTATTTGCATCGTTGCTTTTTGTGGCGTGTAGCGATACTTCGTCTTTGAGTAACGATTCTGTCGAAACAGGATTTGAAGATAAACCCAAAGTAGAAAAGAAACCTGCCAAAGAAGCTATTCATATTGCAGGAATCGTGACGGACAAAGAGGGCAAGCCTGTACCTCGTGCCCGCCTTTACCTATCCGATGAATTTGTAAATCACCATTCCATCATAAAGGATTCTACAATAGCGGATAGCAAGGGCAAGTTTTCTTTTGGATACATAGATGGAGATCCGAAATTCAAGCCTTTCAGAATTTTAGCCAAGTTACCAACAAAGTCCGGAAAATCTGATTCGCTTATGGGATATGACATTATATACTGCGACGATAATTGTGAGAATTCCCTGGACTTCGATATAAAAATGGATGCCCCAGCCGCAATGCGACTGTATTTTACCTATTTAAATAGATGGAATGGAGGTATTCCTCCGGATTCCGTTTGTTTTAGCGGTGCTAGATTTGTTTGCGATGTTTTTTCTGATGAAGAAAAGAAACGTGGCTATGCCATTATCACAGGAATTCCCTCCTATGGTTTTCGTGGCCATTTCGCTTGGCTTGGCGATAAAACTTCAGATGTAGGGCATACGATAGAACTAGATGCGGGTGATACACTTTATGTCGGCGATTACGCCGCCGGGTATCCAGAGGATTCTCTTAGGATTGCGTTGCCTAAATCGACAACCCGGATGCTGGATTCCTTGGGACTGGACAAGTCCTTGGAAAGGCTTTTTATTCCTGTGGACAATTCCAAAAAATATAGTTGCAAAGCTGTAGTGGACGAATTGGGCAATGAACTCTTGTGCAACTATGCTGAAAAAGAATCGAACAACCGATGTTGGCTTACGTTATATAAAATAAGGGAGGATTCCATAAAGGCACATTGGTTAAGCGGTGGTTGGATAAGCTCATTTACTTGGAATGATGATATCAAGAGTTTTTATGCGTCTGTCAATCCGGGCGATACGGTTTTTAAAGATACACTGTTCCGAAGGCATCACAATGTTTACTGTCCAGACGATTATATTTTATATAAAACGCAGGACGAAGGCGACCCGAAAGACAGCTGTACCGTATCGGACTGGCAAGAAGAAACTTTGGCATTGAGCTTTTGGATAGACTCAAGCAAAAAGCCGGATAGCAACAGGGCTTCCAATCGAACGATTCTCTCTGCCGGGCGTGACACTCTCGGTTTCAAGATGGAAGAATGTGAAGAGGATCCAAAGTCCATTTGCATTAGCGTCAATGCCAGCAAGGATACTGCTGCAAGCGGCATTTACGGAAAGGCGAAAATCCTTGACGGCAAAAGGCATCATGTCTCGTTTGTCGTTTACAAGAAGCACCTGTGCATTATAATAGATGGTGTTACAATCCATGACTCCGACTTGGAGTTTTACGATGAATTCTTTGGAAGTTTTGCCGGAATCCGCGTGGGAAGCTACCCGCTAAGCGATATCGTGTTTTTCCAGCCGGGTTCCTACGTCCATGAGCAAGAGGACAAAAATTGGGGGCGGTTGCAGGCATGGTTTAACGCGTTCTATGAGCTGCAAAAGTAGCTGTCTAGACATCTGTGTTCATGATGTCAACATTTTTTTTGAAAAAATATTATTTAAATTGTTCTTTTTGTAAAAAAAAAGATAATTTAAAGCGGTACTTATCACAGTGTAACTCACATAGAAGGAGTTTAATATGGCTGAGAAGAAACCCGTAAAGATGAGCGATGCTGATCTTAAGTTTTTTGAGGAAATGCTTTTGGAAAAAAGGCGCGAACTCGTGACCGCCCAAAGTGAATCCGAAAAAGCGAACGTCTTCCAGGGCCAGAAATCCCAGTCCGGTGATGGTGGCGATTCGGATAGTGCTGATTCAGCGACGGACTACAATTCGCTCGAAACCAACTTCTCGTTGGCGGCTCGCGAAGGCAAGTACCTCGTGTATCTTGAAGAAGCTCTCAAGCGTATCAAGAACGGCACGTTCGGCGTGTGCAAGGTCTGCAACCAGTTGATTCCGAAGGCTAGGCTCATGGCTGTGCCCACGGCGACCAAGTGCGTGAACTGCAAGGAAGAAACGAAAAAGAAGGAAATCCTTGATAACCGCATGGAAATGGCGAAGATGTTTGCCGAAGCCCAGCGCAAGGAAATGCTCCGCAAGGCTGCCGGCCGCTAACGGACTTCTATTTTTGACTGTTTTTTTTATTTTGGCGGTGAAAAACGGAATTTTTCGTCATTTTCACCGCCATTTTTTAGTTTGTACGTGCGTTTTTTGCGATAAAACGGGGTAAAATGATTTTTTGTGGCGGTGTTTTTATTGTTTTTTTGCACTATTTCACCGCCGACAGGGCCCTCAATGGTAAAAAACAGCCTGTTTTTGTATGGATAAATTAATTTTTGGCGGTGAAAATGCTCATTTTTGTTTCATTTCACCGCCGCTTTTGCATTTTCGGCATTTTTGACCGTTCAATTAGCTGTTAAAGTTCTTCAAAGAACGCGTCCGCGAGTTTCGCTCTGAACGCATGGATGCGGTCGGCGGTCGGTTCGCGGTGCGGGTACGTGAAGTTGCTGAGAAGTATGACGGCACCGCCCTTGTCGGGGTCGGCGACGATGCTTGTACCTGTAAAGCCAGTCTTGCCGAAAGCTCGCGGCGAGACCTTTGTGCCCATGAAGCGGGGTGCGTTCAGCTCCCAGCCGAGGGCGGCGCATGCACCGAAACCGTCGGGGAACGCGTTGTGGCTTACGATGTCGAGCACTCCGGCGGGGATGATTTGCTTGTCCTCGAATTTTCCGTCCGCCAAAATCATCTTGACGAACTTGAGGAGGTCGGGGACGCAGCTGAACATGCCGGCGCTTCCGACGGGGAACAGCTTTTGCAGCACCCAGGCGCTTTCGTCGTGGACTTCGCCCTGGATTTCGCGGTGGCGGAACTCGCAAAGTTCTGTGGCTGCGATTTCTGATTTCGGGACGCGGGCGAGCGGGTCGTAGCCGGTACGCGTCATGCCGAGCGGCGTAAAGAATCTTTCGTTACCTTGTTCTTGCAGATTCTTGCCCGTCAGCCGTTGCAGCAAAATGCCGAGCAAAACGCTTGCGGGGTTTCCGTAGTTGAACACGGTTCCCGGTGCCGCTTCGAATTGGTATGTGTAGAGCGCTTCGAGAATCCCTTCGGGCGGCAGAGCCGTGAGAGTTTTCATCGGGATGCGGTAATCCAGGCTGTGCGTGAGCAAGTTCGAAACGTAAATTTCGTCGCGATAGTTTGTCTTGAGTTCCGGGATGAAGTCGATGACTTTCGCGTCAATCGAAAGCTTGCTTTCGAGAATGTAAGTCAGTGCAAGTGTCGAGGTCGGGCAGACCTTCGTGAGCGAGGCGATGTCAAAAACCGTATCTTCGGCGGTGTTCAGTGTGACGGTGTGGCTTGTGCCGTCCGGGAGCAGGTAGCCGACAACGGCCTTGTCAAATATATCTTCTGTTTCTGCAATCTTTAAAAGTTCTGATATCTTCTCGGAAATTTCCATTTTTGCCCCAATAAAAAAAGGGCATCTCCTACGGTGCGAACACTCGAAACTACTTATCTATAAATGATAGCAGCGCCTCGGGGATTTGTTTTTCGCGTCAGAGCGCGCCTAAACTGAACCACAAGAGCAACGAGCTGAATTTTTCCTGTTAGATCGGGTGTAAAATCCGTGGGATGCCCGCTTATAATATACTTTCTTTAAATTCAAAATCAATAGAAAAATATTAAAAAAAAGATTTACTGCTGCGAATGATCTTTTTAAGCTCAAGAAAGTACGTCATGCGGGCGGGGCCCCAGCTCAGAGTTGACGCTTACGCGTCCGTGGCTGCATTCGGTCATGAGAGTCTGCAAGCAGCCTCCCGCGACACTCATTTTGCACACTTTTGCG
>JAEEGF010578142.1_pt1 | contig 10829 bp, 6 predicted proteins | sample 9134171 | NCBI WGS metagenome assembly JAEEGF01 (sample SAMN16246542, study PRJNA631951) | gut metagenome | biome: gut microbiome; feature: rumen; material: AP-attached | host: Bos | place: Iran: Karaj | collected 2018-10 | reverse complement strand
GCTGGAATTACGACTATTGAGCAGGATGCCTTCTGGGGTTGTACATCCCTCTCGACAATCTACTATATGGGTACGGAAGCACAACACGCTGCCATGGATATACAGGATGCAATCGTTTCGTCCTCGCAAGTCACTTGGGTGTATAACTACGACCCGAATGCGAGTGGAGGTACTGGTGCCCAAGGCTTTGTGACTGTGAACGGCGGTACACTTCCTTATGAGAGTGACTACTACGTCGGAACGATGGAAAATGACCATACCCAAACCGAAATCATCATTCCCGATTTGCTGGTTAGCTCCCAGTTGGTCACCCAGTACGAATATGAGCAACTGATGACCTATTATGGCGCAGTGAATAGTGAATACGCTACGTACAAACCCACAGAAACGAGCGAATCGGCAAAACAGAACACTCCTGCCTACTATGTTTCATGGGTTGATGCCATCATCTATTGCAATCTACGCAGTTTGGCAGAAGGGTTGACTCCGGTCTATTCTATTCAGGATGAAACAGACCCCACTGCTGCTGGCAGCCCATGGACGGCGTATTACAATGTTGCCAAAGATGCGAACAACAAATATTATTACGACGTCATCCCAGATAATTATGATGCCACTTCAAGTTGGGATTTGGATGCGGGGGCTTTCAATTACGATTTGTCGGCCGATGGTTATCGCCTGCCCACATCGTCTGAATACATCTGGATTCTTGAGAAAAATCCAGACTTGATTACTGGTAGCTATAACGAGTGGTGTCATAATTATTTCTATGACTATCGGCGAGTTTGGTACAAGGCATCGGAACATACTCCTACCAACGAGGAAATGTACGCCATCAACCGTTCGGCTGACATGGGCTTCCGCGTTGTTCGTAATGGAAGTGGTAACGGCAACGGAACTCCATCTTACATTGGAACGCAACAGCCTGGTGCGACATTGTCTGTCGGAGATGTCGTATTCAACGATGGTTCGTCGATGCCATACAGTTCTACCATGAGCCTCTCAGATACACAAAAGGCAGCAGCTGTCGCCGTGATTTTCGATGCCAGTGCGAAGAAAGGTGTAGGTCTGGTGCAGGGTACTGGAATGAAATGGGCAACGGCGGATGCTGTCATTTATAGTGACAATAATTTTGCACAAATATTGGCAGCAGAAAGCAGCGACTCGGATGGTTCGTTGAACAACTATTCCATCACAGACGAGATGACTTACTATCCTGCTTGGAACTGGGCTATCAACTATAGTTCTGACAACTTGACATCGGAGTATCGGACAGGTTGGTATTTTCCTGCTAAGGATGAGGTTTCGACCCTGATGAGCAATAAGACGGTGGTCAGCAACGCACTACAGGCTGCCGGAGGTGCCGGCATAGATGGCAATTATTGGACATCCACCCTTGACACCGATGGCTTGCCGTTCTCGTACTATAATGGAAGCATGGGGGCTATGGCAGGCTATACATCTACGTTCAATGTGCGCGCTATCCGTCAATTCTAAGGGGCTGTCGTATGAAAACTATTTAAAAGGAGGGCGCAAGTCCTCCTTTTTTTGTCAATACGCTATTTTGCTATGCGAAAGATTGAAAATTAAGGTAAAAGCGGGTGTTTGGTATCAAATTGTAAAATAAATGACCTATTTCGTTGGATAATAAAGTTAAATGTGTATATTTGCAACGATTTTATAGAGAATAGGAAAAATCTTTTTTGGGTCAATTAGGTCTAAACAGATATGAACACACGTAAATCATTACTTTCCATTGCCCTCTCTGCTCTCCTGTGTCTGGTGAGCGCACCCGTCGTGGCTGAAAATCCAGATTCTTCAGAGCCTGAATTGGATGAGTCAACAGGGTATTATAACATTTCCACGTTGGGCGAGTTGTTTTGGTTGGCTCAGCAGGTAAACGACGGAAATACCAGTATCAATGCCCGATTGATGAATGATATCGAGTTCATGGATTGGCTCAGCAATTCTATTGTCGGACCTTGGCTTTGGGAGGGTAGCGGGTATCTGGACTTTAATAATCAGGAGGATTATGGTTCTATAGATTGGACTCCAATTGGCACCCGCGAGCATCCTTATTCAGGAAGGTTTGAAGGTAATGGCCATACTATCAAAAATTTATGCTTTGCGCCCAATTCACAGGATCATGGCATTCTGGACGTTTTCGGTCTGTTCGGTTATACCGATGGAGCGATTATCCGCTGCTTGCACATGAAAACTTGTGCGTCGTATGCCAGTGGCAGCGTCGGAACTATCGTGGCCGAGGCTTCCAACAATACGGTAATTGCTCTCTGTTCGGCAGAAGATGTCATTGTCCACTCAGATTTCAGTGAAGAGACAAGCTACATAGGCGGTATCGTCGGACGAATGGATGGCGGTACTGTTGAGAATTGTTTGGTATCAGAAATACAAGTGGCTAAGAATCCTACCAGAACGGGCGGCTTGGTGGGGAGTATGTCCAGAGGAACGACTTTAAAGAGATGTTATGTCCGGACGTATAAGAACCTGCCAGAAGAAGCCGCAATCTTTGGAGATAATCAAGCTGGAGGAACGAATGAATTATGCTTCTATTTGACAAATGACGCGCATGTGTCCGCGGACGAGAACGGATTGTATCGTGCCTCGGTAAGTGCGGAACGTTCAGGGTTGTGCTGCCTCATGTTGAACGGAGCAGAAAGTGGAGACCCTTACTGGGGGCAGCGGTTGAACGATTATGATGTCAGATATCCGAAGCCTAAGGGAGAAGGGGTGATTGCTAATAACGAGCGTGTCTATGCTCCAGGACGGAATATCTTTATCTTTTATAACAAGAATGAAGATGGGGTGGCAGATTATGCATTTACGATGATATCGGACGACATGAATTTGCCTTCTTATACGGGAGAGGATTACCCGATGGAGTTTTCTCAGCAGTTCGGTGAGGTACAATATTATAGGACCGTTACTCCAGGTACCCAGTGGCATACGCTATGGTTGCCATTCGCCGTTCAAGCATCTGAAAATTACGAATATAAATTCTTCGTAATGAGCGAGGAACAGAATCCAGAAACGGGTGTTATCTCATTGACGCAAACGAGTACGTTGCCGGCATGGACGCCGGGATTTCTTTATAAGCCCGATATGGATGATTACTTTTTGTTGACTGCCGAGAATGCAGTCGTAACTAATGTCATCACTAATCATTCCGATACGGTTTCGGTGGGATACAAGTACATCGCTTGCAATAATTCCACTGGTGAGGCCTTGTCCGTGCCAGAGAATACAATCAACATGTTCCTGTCGGGCGATGCCGTCTGGATTGATTCCCAAAAGAAGGTTGTCGGTTATCCTTATAGATGTTATTGGAATGTGCCTGTTAGTGGCGGTGGCGATGGCGACGGTGTCAATATCGGCGGTGGTCCCATTGGCCCTTACGGAGCAGCACCCTTCCGTCTGGAGATTAAGGACCCGATTGACATTGACGTAGTTACGGGCATTTGCACCCTGGAAGAAGAAAAGGCAAGTAGGGCACCTTTGCTCTTCGACTTGTCGGGTCGTAGGATAGAGGAGGAACAGCCTCGTGGATTATTTATTAACAACTTAAAGAAAGTGTTGGTTCGATGAAGAATATGAGATATTTGTCTGCCGTCGTGGGTTTGTTTGCTCTGCTCTTTGCGACAACGGGTTGCAAGGAGGAGGACAAGCCGGAATCCCAAAACGAAGAACGGAATCCGATGACTTTCAACCTGTCGGTAGCCACAAGAACGTGCTATTCGACGGCAACTTATACGGAAATCACTGATGGTTTCTGGTTGCGAGTGACATCGGCAAGCGGAACTTCCATTTATGATGGATGGGCCAATGTGACCGATGGAGTCATCACATTGGCAAACTTGGAAGAAGACGAGACGCTGGAATGGCCGGAGGATAAGAATGAGAAGGTCAATGTCATTGGCATATTCTATCATGAGAGATTGTACTCTCCGTTGTCTGTGGACCTGAATGATACTTATGATTATGCTTCTCTGTCGCACGATTATTTCTTGTGCACCGCCCATAGTGGCGATAGTGATTTTAAGGACCTCTTGGTAGCTCACAGCATCGTAAGCAAATCTCAGTGTAGTGGTGGCGTGGTGACCCTCAACTTCCAACATGCACTCACGGCTATCCGTACGGCGGTGAAAATGAGTGATACGAGGTATTACTACGAGTTGGAAGCCATCTCTGCAATGGCTTATCCAGTCGGTGCTTATTATTTCTCTCCAACGGATACCAGCGAGGACAAGTGGGTGAATTATTATGCCTATGAACAAGGTGTCATGGATGCATTCGAAGCTAAGTATGGAGAAGAAGCATTGGAACAATATATGGAAGACCAGGGCGGCTACTTTTTGGCAGAGGGCGTAATGACGGACAAAGAAGGCTATTACATATATGCATCTGATGGTTCGGGCGCCGATTACGGTTTGGGCGTGCCTTCGTCAACAAACAACAATGATTATACGTTGTTGCTCAATAGGGACGTGCCGGACGAAACTCCATTGCAAATCTTAGTCATGCCTTTGGATGTGGAGTACTCCATGTCGTATTCAATTTATGAATATACGCAGGATGGTTCCGAATATACGAAGGGCGACCTGGTTAGAACGATTGGCAATGAAGGCTATGACCTCGGATTGCAGCCTACTGGCAAAAGCGTCTTGTGCACGGTCAAAGTCCATATGGGTGGAAACTCCATCTCTATTGGAGGAGTCGATGAAGAGGGCAGAACCATGGACTGATTGTGTGAGTACATACTCAGTATAAATAGCGGCGCCGATACTTTGAAAGAAAGTATCGGCGCCGTCGCTTGTCGACCCTGTCGGTTATAGAAGTCCCCTATAATGATTCTTCCTCCTTATACAGCCCACGGATGATGGGGGAGGAGAAAAGGAAGTCGCGGAGGGGCTGGCAATCGGTCTGGAGAATGTTGTCCTTGTTGCCCGTCCAACCGATGTGACCTTGGTAGAGGTAGGTGATGTGGTCGCCGATGCCGAGGACGGAGTTCATGTCGTGCGTATTGACGATGGTGGTGATGTTGTACTCCTTGGTGATGTCGTCAATGAGTTGGTCGATGCGGATGGAGGTCTGCGGGTCCAGACCCGAGTTGGGTTCGTCGCAGAAGAGGTACTTGGGCTTAAGGGCAATGGCGCGGGCAATGGCAACGCGCTTCTGCATACCGCCCGACAGTTCGCTGGGCATCTTGAAAAGGGCATCCTTGAGCCCCACGCGGTTGAGGCAGAATTGCACGCGTTCCTCAATCTTGGCGCGGTTCATGTGACCGAACATACGCAACGGGAAAGCTACGTTGTCGGCCACGTTCATGGAGTCGAACAAGGCGCTGCCCTGAAAGAGGACACCAATCTCGCGGCGCACCCGTTTCATCTGTCGAGCCGTGTATTCCAAGATGTTACGGTCCTCGTAACATATCTCGCCGCTGTCGGGCTGAAGCAGTCCGATGAGGCACTTCAACAATACAGTCTTACCCGAACCGCTCAGTCCGATGATCAGGTTGTTCTTGCCTGGATAGAACTGGCAGTTGATGTCGTGCAACACGTGTTGCTGGTCGAACGATTTATTGAGGTTCTTGATAGTGATCATATAAAGAAGAAGGACCGACCCCCTCCCAGCCTCCCCGAGGGGAGGGGTCTGCCCCTAAGCTAATTGTTAATTCAATCCGGAATAGAATAATGACCAATGGTTGTAACTTACAATCCCCTCCCCTCGGGGAGGACGGGAGGGGGTCATTACAGCAATAACTGGGTCAGAATCACATCGCACAACAAGATGAGGACCGACGAAGTGACCACCGCCTTGGTGGCGGCGCGACCCACATCGATGGCACCGCCCTTGACCGTGTAGCCACAATAGCTGGCGATGGAGGCAATGAGGAAGGCAAAGCACCACCCCTTCTCGATGCTGTAATAAATGTGGTAGGGGTCGAAGAGCGTCTGGAGGCCGTCGATGAAAGCGTCGGGCGAAGGTTCTCCCGTTATCCAAGTGACAATGCAGGCGCCGATGAGGCCCGTGGCAATACTCAGGATGACCAGGATGGGCATGAAGATGACCAACGCCACAATCTTCGGGAGGATGATGTAGTTGGCCGAGTTGACACCCATAATCTCCATAGCATCAATCTGTTCCGTGATGCGCATGGTGCCAATCTCGGAGGCGATGTTCGACCCTACCTTACCCGCCAGGATCAGACTCATGATGGCCGACGAGAATTCGAGCATCATGATCTCGCGCGTCGTGTAGCCGATGATGTAACGGGGCAGGATGGCATCGCCCATGTTGAGCACAATCTGCAAGACACAGACCGCTCCGATGAAGACCGAGATGAGGCAGACAATGCCGATGGAGTCGAGCACCAGTTTGTGCGCCTCGTAGATGAACTGGCGTCCGAACATCGACCAGTTGTCGGGCTTCGACAACACGCGCCGCATCAGCAGGATGTAGCTTCCCAAGGTCTCTAAAGCGCTGGCAATAATCATGTCTCTTCCGAATATAATGTCTGCAAATATACTCCTTTTTATTGATATTGTGCCCATTTTGGTATAAAAATATGTAAAATTCCACTATGTAAAAGAAAAAAACGTTATCTTTGCGAAAAAATTTTCTATATGGAAGAGCATAAAAGTGTACTCCGCACCGATAATCTGGTGAAAAGATATGGCCCTCGTGCCGTTGCCAACCATGTCTCCATCGACGTGAAGCAAGGTGAGATTGTGGGTCTGTTGGGTCCGAACGGAGCCGGCAAGACCACCACTTTCTACATGACCACGGGACTGGTGGTGCCCAACGAAGGGCGCATCTTCCTGGACGACAAGGACATCACCAAATATCCTGTCTATAAACGCGCCCAGGCCGGCATCGGTTATCTGGCCCAGGAGGCATCGGTCTATCGCAAGATGACGGTCGAGGACAACCTGCTCGCCACCCTCCAGATGACCACGCTTACCCCCGACCAGCAGCAGGAAAAGTTAGAGAGCCTCATTGCCGAGTTCCGTCTCCAGAAGGTGCGCCAGAACCTGGGCGACCGACTGAGTGGCGGTGAACGTCGTCGTGTGGAGATTGCCCGATGCCTGGCTATTTCGCCCAAGTTCATCATGCTCGACGAACCTTTCGCCGGCGTCGATCCTATTGCCGTCGAGGATATCCAATACATTGTCTATAAGCTCAAGGAGAAGAATATCGGCATCCTCATTACCGACCACAATGCCAATGAGACCCTGACCATCGTGGACCGTGCTTACCTGTTGTTCGAGGGCAAGATCCTCTTCCAGGGTACCTCGGAGGAGTTGGCAAGCAATCCACTCGTCAAGCAGAAGTACCTGGGCCAGAGCTTCATCTTCCACCGCAAGGACTTCGACCGCCCATCTACCTCCGAGACTGCTTTGGCCGAAGGCAAGTAACTATTACCATCCTACCCCGCGGTTTTTGTCCGGTTTTTAAGGGGTCGCTATTGGCTTAGAATTATCGTTCGATTTAATCTTACAATAATCATTGCTCAATAGTTACCCAATCGATACCCGATAGTTACCCGATTGATACCGCGATAGACTGTCAAGGGAGTATTGTTCTTGTCACTTCTCTGTCACTTCTTTGTCACTTCTCTGTCACTTCCCTTAATTTCCTTTTAGACTTTGAACGCACTTATCTTTGCAGCTGGATTAGGCACGCGCCTCAGACCCTTGACCAACGACCGCCCCAAGGCGTTGGTGGAGGTGAACGGTCGTCCCCTGTTGGAGCATAACCTCTTGAAACTGAAGGCGGCAGGCTTCAATCATATCGTCGTCAATGTGCATCACTTCGGCGAACAGATCATCCAATTTCTGGAGGCCCACCAGAACTTCGGCATCGACATTCGGGTGAGCGACGAGCGTGACCGCTTGCTCGATACGGGAGGCGGGTTGCGCAAGGCCTTGCCGATGTTCACGGACAATGCGCCTGTCTTGGTGCACAACGTGGATATCGTGTGCGATGCCGACGTTGCCCAACTCTACCGCGAGGCGGCGCAGGGCAGTCAGTTGGCCACGTTGGTGGTGAACCAGCGCGAGACCAGTCGCTACTTGCTCTTCGACGACCAGATGTTGCTGCGCGGTTGGACCAATGTGCAGACGGGCGAGGTGAAGGGAGTCGAGGCACCCCGTCGTCGGGCCTTCTCGGGCATCCATGTTGTTGCGCCCGCGCTCGCGCAATATATAAATGCATTTCGTGGCAACAACGAGCCGTTTCCCATCATGGATTTCTACCTTCATGTATGCAACAGCATCGACTTGCGCGCAATCGAATTACCAACGGGCTGCCGTTGGGTGGATTGCGGAAAGGTAGAATCCCTACAGAAGGCATCGGAAATTCTGCTGTAAAACATATTGCCGATTTGTGCAACCGATTTTATAGTGCAAATATTCAATTTTCTCTGTGCAGAAATTTGGATTTTGCACTTTTTTTGGGTATCTTTGCCGACGCAAAATTCTAAAGATACCTTCTAAGGGTTGTCATCTGGAGAAAAGCGATGGGCATCAGAGATGTTTCGGCTGCGCTCAACATGACATTTTTTAGGAACTATCTAATACAAGAAATAAATTAACTTATCACATAATCTTTAATAACCATTCAAAAACCATTATGGAGAACAAGAAACGAGTCTATCGCTTCGGTAACGGTAAAGCCGAAGGCAATGCTCAAATGCGTAATGAACTGGGTGGAAAAGGTGCCAACTGTGCCGAAATGAACCTTATCGGTGTGCCCGTTCCTCCTGGATTTACGATTACTACTGACGTTTGTAACGAATATTATCAGATTGGTAAGGAGAAGACCATCGAAGTCTTGAAAGAGGACGTCCTTGCAGCTGTAAAGCATATCGAGACGTTGATGAACTCTACCTTTGGCGATGCCAAGAACCCCTTGTTGGTCAGCGTCCGTTCGGGTGCCCGTGCCTCTATGCCTGGCATGATGGATACCATCCTGAACCTCGGTCTGAACGATGAGGTGGTCGAGGGATTGGCCAAGAAGACCAATAACCCCCGTTTTGCGTGGGACTCTTACCGTCGTTTCGTACAGATGTATGGCGACGTCGTGATGGGTCTGAAGCCTGTCAACAAGACCGACATCGATCCATTCGAGGCTATCATCGAGGAGATCAAGAAACAATATAACGTTGTGCTCGACAAGGATATCCCTGTGGAGGGCCTTCAGGAATTGGTCAAGAAGTTCAAGACCATGATCAAGGAGCGTACCGGCAAACCTTTCCCAACCGACGTCTATGAGCAGTTGTGGGGTGCTATCTGTGCCGTGTTCGACTCTTGGATGAACGAGCGCGCTATCCTGTATCGCAAGATGGAGGGCATCCCTGCTGAATGGGGTACCGCCGTTTCGGTCATGGCGATGGTGTTCGGCAACATGGGCAACACTTCGGCTACGGGCGTTTGCTTCAGCCGCGATGCTGCTACGGGCGAGAACATCTTCAACGGTGAGTGGCTCGTCAATGCACAGGGTGAGGATGTCGTCGCTGGTATCCGTACGCCACAGCAGATTACCAAGGAGGGTTCTCAGCGCTGGGCCAAGCGTGCCGAAATTAGCGAGGAGGAGCGTCTGGCTAAATATCCTTCGATGGAGGAGGCTATGCCCGAGATTTACAAGCAGCTCAACGAGTTGCAGAACAAGCTCGAGAACCACTACCACGATATGCAGGATATGGAGTTCACCGTCCAGGAGGGCAAACTTTGGTTCCTCCAGACCCGTAACGGTAAGCGTACCGGCACAGCTATGGTCAAGATTGCCATGGACTTGATGCACGAGGGTCTCATCGACGAGAAGACCGCCCTGGAGCGTTGCGAACCTCAGAAGTTGGACGAACTCCTGCACCCAGTCTTCGACAAGGATGCCTTGAAGAAAGCACGTGTGCTCACCACTGGTCTGCCAGCTTCGCCTGGTGCCGCCTGCGGTCAGATTGTCTTCAATGCCGACGATGCCGAGGCATGGCACAAGAATGGCCATCAGGTTGTGATGGTCCGTATCGAGACTTCGCCTGAAGACTTGGCCGGTATGGCTGCTGCCGAAGGTATCCTCACCTGTCGTGGCGGTATGACCTCGCACGCAGCTGTTGTTGCCCGTGGTATGGGTAAGTGCTGCGTCTCGGGTGCCGGCGCTTTGCAGGTGGACTATGTCAAGAAGACGGTCAAGATTGAGGATGTGACGCTCAAGGAGGGCGACTATATCTCGATCAACGGTTCGACGGGTCAGGTACTGTTGGGCAAGGTCGAGACCAAGGCTGCCGAGATTTCGGGCGACTTCGCCGAGCTCATGGACCTCTGCAACAAATACACCAAACTCGTGGTTCGCACCAATGCCGACACGCCACATGATGCTACCGTGGCTCGTCAGTTCGGTGCTGTGGGTGTAGGTCTGTGCCGTACCGAGCACATGTTCTTCGAGGGTGAGAAGATCAAGGCTATGCGCGAGATGATTTTGGCCGAGGACAAGGCCGGTCGCGAAAAGGCATTGGCCAAGTTGTTGCCTTACCAGACCAAGGACTTCTACGGCATTCTCAAGGCCATGGATGGTCTGCCAGTCAACATTCGTCTGCTCGATCCACCTCTCCACGAGTTCGTGCCACATGACCTGAAGGGTCAGCAGGAGATGGCCGATGCCATGGGTGTTACCCTCGAATATATCAAGGGCCGTGTTGCTTCGATGAGCGAGAACAACCCAATGTTGGGTCACCGTGGTTGCCGTCTGGGCAATACCTATCCGGAGATTACTGAGATGCAGACACGCGCCATCATCGGTGCTGCCATCCAACTCCG
>JAEEGF010014417.1_pt1 | contig 10829 bp, 10 predicted proteins | sample 9134171 | NCBI WGS metagenome assembly JAEEGF01 (sample SAMN16246542, study PRJNA631951) | gut metagenome | biome: gut microbiome; feature: rumen; material: AP-attached | host: Bos | place: Iran: Karaj | collected 2018-10 | reverse complement strand
TGCCCGGAAATGAACGCGGGCAGTGAGATACATATTGCCGACGGCAGGCATCCTGTTGTTGAGAAGATGATAGATTATCCGTTCGTTCCCAATGATACCGTGCTTGACGCTGACGAAAACCGCTGCGCGATTATTACGGGACCGAATATGGCCGGTAAATCAACCTATATGAGGCAGGTAGCGCTTATATGCCTGATGGCTCAGGCGGGCTCTTTTGTTCCCGCGTCATCCGCACGCCTGTGTGTCGTTGACGGCATTTATACGAGAATCGGAGCTTCCGATGACCTCGCCTCCGGCTCATCAACCTTTATGGTTGAAATGAGCGAGGTTGCCGATATTCTAAAAAACGCCACTTCCTCGAGCTTGATTATTTTTGACGAAATCGGAAGAGGCACTTCCACTTATGACGGAATGAGTATTGCGAGAGCAGTTCTTGAGTTTGCAGCCGATAAGCGCAAACTCGGAGCGAAGACCTTGTTTGCAACCCATTATCATGAGCTCACCGATCTTGAGAATAAAGTCTCCGGCGTGAAGAATTACAACATCTCGGTCAAGAAGAGGGGAGACAATATCACTTTCCTTCGCCGCATTGTTCCCGGCTGTGCGGACGGCAGCTACGGAATAGAAGTAGCTAAGCTTGCCGGTGTGCCGAATTCCGTAGTCGAGCGCGCGAAGGTCGTTCTCGGAGAGATTATCAGCGAGAGCGGCAGACCGATAGTTATCGGGGATAAATCCGGTTCCTCCGATAATCAGATTTCATTCGCCAGCACAAATGACGACGAAATCAGAGCCAAGCTCAAAAAAATTGACATTAACACTTTGACGCCTATTGAGGCGATGCAGATTCTTTATGAACTGATTTCTCTGACAGATTGAGAATCTGATATACTATGAATGAAAGGAGTTCACTATGGCAAAGATAAATATAATGCCCAAGCACCTGGCGGAGCTTATTGCCGCCGGTGAGGTTGTTGAGAGACCGGCTTCAATTGTCAAGGAACTCCTTGAAAACGCAGTCGATGCGGGAGCCGATACCGTAACTCTTGAAATAAGGCAGGGCGGTATCTCATATATCCGTATCAGCGACAACGGTTCTGGTATTGAGCGCGACGATATAAGGAATGCGTTCGTGAGCCACGCCACAAGCAAGATAAAATCCGCCGATGATCTCAATTCCATTCTCACTCTCGGCTTCAGAGGTGAGGCACTCGCCAGTATAGCGGCGGTTGCAAAAGTTGAGGTCCTGACCGCGGTTAAAAGCGAAAAAACAGGCACAAGCTATTCGATAGAATACGGCGAGGAAATCCTGCTTGATGACGCAGGCTGCCCCGCCGGCACAACAATTACCGTGCGGGATTTATTTCTGAAAACTCCCGCCAGAATGAAATTCCTCAAGAAAGATGTAACAGAAGCAAATGCCGTCGCCTCGGCAGTTGACAGAATTGCCCTCTCCCATCCCGAAGTGTCATTCAGAGTTATAAGAGACGGCAAACAGGCGCTTATGACAAGCGGCAAAGGCGATCTTCTGACCTGTATACGCGAGGTTTTCGGAAAAGAATTCGCGTCAGGGCTTATTCCGTGCGAAAATCAGGGCTCCGGCGTAAAAGTAAGCGGCTATATTTCGAAGCCGCAGTATTCGAGACCTAACAGAAATATGCAGTTCTTTTTCCTCAACGGCAGATTCATCCGCACGGGCACGGGCTCTGCGGCGCTCTCCGAGGGTTACAGAAACAGCATTATGGTCGGCAAGTTTCCATCATGCGTAATCAATCTTGAAATCAATCCGTCACTCGTTGACGTTAATGTTCACCCCGCCAAGACCGAGGTCCGTTTCAGCGATGAGAAGCCCGTATTCAACGCGGTGTTCGGTGCGGTTAAAACCGCTCTTGACGAGGGCGATACCAGAATACAGGCGGAGCATATTCCGTCACCGTATCAGAGCGCAAAGCCTTTCACGTTCCCGGTTTCTTATACCGATAAGCCCCGGGTTCCCGATGAACAGATCAAACTGAAGGATACCCCGAAGCCGGCCGACCCCGTTCCATTCAGATCGAAGACCGAATTTGTCGCAAACGCTCCGTCCGAAAAGCTTGAGGATGAGAGCGAGGCGGAAACCGACGAGGATATTCTTCTCAATTCCCCTTCATCCGCTCCGAAAAACGATTATCACGGGGAGACCGTTACTGAAGTTCCGCTTCCGATTAATTCCGATGAATTTGAGGAAGAGCAGTTCCGTCTTATAGGCGAAGCGTTCATGACATATATAATCTGCGAATACAAGAATAAACTTGTAATCATTGATAAGCACGCCGCTCACGAAAGAATCATTTATGAGCGCCTTAAAAAGAGCGAAGGGGAGAGAACGGGTCAACTTCTGCTCTCGCCCGTCACGGTGAATCTACCGAAGGATGAATATGCGGCAGTGCTTGACAATCTTGAAATTATCAACAGTTCCGGATTTGACGTCGAGGATTTCGGAGGCGGTTCGGTGCTTGTCCGCGAGTGCCCTATGGAACTGAGCTTTGACGACGTTCCCGATATCATTGCCGAAATCGCCGGCAGATTTGTCGAAAAAAGGCAGGATGTGATGTTTGAAAAGCTGGATTGGATTTTCCATTCCGTTGCCTGCAGAAGCGCAATAAAGGCGGGAAATGTTACATCAAGGCTTGAAATGGAGAAGTTTGCAAAGCAGCTTCTTTCAATGCCCGAAATCCGCTATTGTCCGCACGGCAGACCCGTATTGATTGAAATGACGCAAAGAGAGTTGGAAAAGAATTTTGGCAGAATACAGTAACGAACTGATTGCGGTTGTCGGCCCGACCGCTTCGGGAAAGACCGCTCTCGGAGTTGAAATCTGCAGAGAATTCGGCGGCGAGGTTGTCTCCTGCGATTCCATGCAGATTTATAAGGGTATGGATATTTCCACTGCGAAGCCGACATCCGGGGAAATGCGCGGTATTCCGCATCATCTTATCGGGTTCGCCGGTTCCGACAAAAAATTCAGCGTAGCGGAGTATTGCGGACTCGCCAAAGATGTTATTGCGGATATTCATTCGCGCGGGAAAGTACCGGTGCTTGTCGGCGGGACGGGACTGTATTATTCCTCTCTCGTTGACAATATCAGTTTCATTGAGGAAGAAACCGATTTTGAATATCGTGAATTCCTCAAAAAGCGGGCGGAAACCGAAGGCGCAAAAGCTCTTCTTGACGAGCTTGCCGGAATCGATCCCGAAGCCGCAGCCGGCTTTCATGAGAATAATCTCGGAAGGATTATCCGCGCGCTCGAGATTTATCATTCCACGGGAAAGACCAAGACAGAGCAGGAGAAATTAAGCCGTCTTGAACCGTCGCCATATCGCCTTGTTGCGATAGGTCTCGACGCGAGGGACAGGAATCATTTATATGAGAGAATCAACCGCAGGGTTGATATAATGCTTGAAAACGGACTTCTCGATGAGGCAAAGAGGTTCTTTGAGAGCCATCCCTCCGGCACGGCCGTTCAGGCAATCGGATGCAAAGAACTCAAACCGTTCATTGACGGAAAGGCGAGTCTTGAAGAATGCGTTGAGAATCTCAAAATGCAGACCAGGCGGTACGCAAAGCGGCAGCTCACCTGGTTCAGACGAGATGAAAGAATACATTTTTTATACATTGACGATTACGGTTCCGCCGGTGAACTCGTTGAAGCGGCGGAAAACTACATAAGAAAGGAGCGTGAGCGATGAAGCCCGAAAAATTAATAAGAATTCTCGCGGGGGCGGCGGTTGTTATCTTTCTCGGATATTTTGCCATAAGCGTCTATCGCAGTTCAGGCAATAACTACAAGACCTCAACTGCCTATGTACAGACTGTTTCGGCAACGGTTGATGCCGATATGTATATCATCCGTGAAGAGCAGATTATTACATCCGATTCATCCGGCGTTGTCGTGTCGCTCGCGCAGAACGGCGGAAAAGTCGCCGGCGGCAGTGAGATTGCCGCGATTTTCAGGAATGAGAAGGATGCCGAGAATTATTCGAACGCCCTCTCGCTTAAGAAAAAACTTGAGACATATAAAAAGATTGAGGGGCAGGTCAGACTTGCAAACCTTGATCTAGGCAAACTCAACGGCGAAATCGACCGCAATTTCTTTTCGATGCTGGATGCAGTCTATTATAACGATTATCTCAATCTGTCATCGGACGAACTGACATTCAGCGAGAATTTTTCGAGAAAGAATATCTCGCTCGGATATGACGTCGATTGTTCGGCGCAGATAGAAAAGCTCGAAAAGCAGATTGCAAAGCTCACGGCTGTCAAGCCGTCGGGCATTATAACAACCGACATCGCGGGTTATTATGTCAGCAGGCCGGATGGATTTGAGAGTACTCTTACCGCCGATAAGATAGATGAACTCACGGCGGAAGAGCTCGAAAAGGCGCTCAAAGCCGATAAGGGAAAAATTCCGAAGAATGCCATCGGCAAAGTTATAAACGGCTTCGAGTGGTATGCTGCGTGTATAGTTCCCTCCGAGAGACTTACCGGCATCGAGGTCGGAAAGCGTATTCAGCTGATGCTCGGCGACAGTGACCGCGAAACAATCTGGGCAAGGCTTTATTCCAAAGAATTGCTCGACAAAGGCAAATGCCTTGCGGTATTCAAATGCTCGGATATGAACGAGGAACTTTCGGGCTTGCGAAAGGCTTCGGGCAAGATTATTCTCCGCGAATACACCGGCATAAAAATCCGTAAGGACGCTGTCAGATTCAACGATAAAAACGAAGCGGGCGTATATATCAAAGAGGGCAACCTCATTAAATTCAACCGCATTGAAGAAATATACTCCGATGAGAATTTCGTCATTGCGCAGGATAAGAGCGGTACTCCCGGTTGGCTCGCGCAGTATGATGAAATCGTGATTTCGGGAAAGGAGCTCGCCAATGGAAAAGTCATTGATTGATATCGAATTTGAGAATATTACGGAGAATCTCAAGGTTATCCGCGAAAGAGTTTCAAAGGCGGCTCTTGCCTCCGGCAGAGGCGAAGATGAAGTCAAATTGATGGCAGTTACCAAAACCATCGAACCCGCCCGTATCAATTACGCGATTTCGCAGGGCGTTGATCTTATCGGTGAAAACAGAGTGCAGGAGTTTCAGTCCAAGATTGACGAGCTTGATATGACTGCCTGCAAAGCTCACCTTATCGGCCACCTGCAGTCAAACAAGGCAAAGAAAATTGTCGGTGAGGTTGATGTTATTCAGTCTGTCGATACCGTATCAATCGCAAAAGAAATTGCAAAGCATGCTCTGAACAGAGGAATATCTCAAAAAGTCCTGCTTGAAGTCAATATCGGATGCGAGTGGAGCAAATTCGGATTTGATATTTCTGAGGTTCCGGAGAGGGCGGCCGAGATATCGGAAATCAACGGTGTCAAAGTAAAGGGCCTTATGTGCGTCGCTCCGATATGCGTAGACGAAAAAAAATTATTAAATATTTTTGAAAATATGCATAAGCTATATATTGACATTTGTAATAAAAAAATAGATAATATAAATATGGAAATTCTGTCCATGGGAATGAGCGGTGATTATGAGACCGCAATTCTCGGCGGCGCAAACCTCGTCAGAGTCGGCTCGGCAATATTCGGTCCGAGAATCTACTCCGACAAGCATTGAAATTATTTATGTAAACAATCGCCCAGGCGGTCTGATAATTAAGGAGGATTTTACCATGAGCTTCAAAGACAAAATCCAGAGTTGGATTAACGTTACTGAGGATGAACCCGAAATAATTGATGAGGGCTTCGATTTTGCCCCCGGCATGTCCGATCCCGAACCTGAGGAGCAGCCGGAAGTCAGGCCTCAGAAGTCTGCCTTTACCCGCGCTAAAGACAGGAATTCGAATGTCGTGAATATCAATTCCGGAAAGCCTGCTCAGACTTCAAAACCCAGAGTTGTTTTCCAGAAGATAGACCGCTTTGCGGATGTCAATAAGGTTGCCGATATTCTCAAGACAATGAGGATTGTCGTTCTCAATCTTGAAACTTGTCCCAATGATGAGGCCCAGAGGATTATCGACGTTCTCTACGGCGTATCCTATGCCAATGACGGCGATTTCAAAAAGATTGCCGACAGAGCTTATATCATCACACCCAATAATGTACCTGTCAGCGGTGAACTCGGCGATGAGATCACCAGCGCTCCCGAAGAAGAATTTTAAGAGAGGGGAATAACCAATGCTCAGACCCGAACAGATATCAAATGCGAGATTTACCCCCGTCAGCACCGGCACTTACAGCGCCGAAGAAGTTGACGCATTCCTTTCGGTCGTTGCCGAAGCATACAGCGAGCAGCTCGAAAAAAATGCGGAGCTTGTCAAGAAGATCAGCATCCTCGCGGAGAAAGTTGAGACTTACCGCAAGGACGAGGATGCCATAAAATCCGCTCTGCTTGACGCTCATAAGCTTGCCGATAACGTGACCAAGGTCTCCAAGGAAAACGCTCAGGCAACACTTTCCGAAGCTAATTCGCAGGCTGCCGAAATTAAGTCAAAGGCCGAAAACGAAGCGGCTGAGGTCAAGAACGCAGCCCGCAGCGAAGCTGCTGAAATAGTTACCAATGCCAAGAACGCAGTTGCTTCGATTCAGGACAGAGCAAACCGCGAAGCAAATGAAAAGATACAGATAGCGAAGGCTCAGGCAGACGGTATTATTGCCGACGCGCAAAAGCAGAGCACCGCAATAGTCGGAAGCAGCAAGAGAGAATTTGAATTCTACACCGAAGAGCTTAAAAAGGTCAAGGCCGAGCTCCAGCAGTTCAGAACTATGGTCGAAATGCTCTGCACAGGCGAAAAGAAGCCCGAGGAGATTCCGGAGATTCCTGCCGAACCGGATATACCCGATTTCAGATCCGCTCCCGCTCCTGCGGCCGAAGCGCCTGCAGCTGTTGCCGAAGAACCTGCTCCCGCGGTTGAAGAGCCCGCAGCAGAGATTCCTTCGGAGCCTGCAGCTCCCGCTGACGATAAAGAGGAAGATATCGACGATCTTCTCGGTCTGTTTGATGACGGCGACGATGATTCCGATATTTCCGCAGACCTCGACAGTCTCATTCCCGAAGTTCCCGCGCCCGATATCGAAACTCCCGCTCCCGCAGTTGAGGAGCCCGCAGCAGAGATTCCCGCACAGTCCGAGGCGGTTGAAGAACCTGCAGATGAGCCGGCGGTTCCCGTTATCCCCGCTGAAGAGGATGATGCCGGAGACGATACCGATGATTTCTTTGCCGATTTCACAGAGGATATTGACGATCTTGAGATTCCGGGCGAAGGCGCGGATGATGACGACGATGACGATGATATTTCATCCCTCTTTGATTCGCTTTTCGATTGATAATCGATGTTTCAGATAATAAGCATTCTTGCTGTCGCTCTGCTCGTTTTTCTTGACAGGATTTCAAAAATTGCCGCTGTTGCGGCATTCGGAGCAGGAGATACAAAAGAATTTCTTTTCGGCTTGTTTCAGTTCAGATACACCGAAAATACCGGCGCCGCGTTCAGCTCATTTGCCGATAACAAAAGCATACTGATAGTTTTTACGGCGCTGGTTATCATATTATGTCTGTTTGTCCTGCTTGCAAAAAAGGTGAAAGCGAAGATTCCCGTTGTATGCCTTGTCCTGATTGTATCAGGCGGCATAGGCAATCTCATAGACAGAATCGCCAAAGGCTATGTGGTTGATTTCATTGAACCTCTGTTTATGAATTTTGCAGTTTTCAATGTGGCGGATATTTTCATAACCTGCGGAGCGATTCTGCTTATGTGCTATGAAGTCGCGACGCTCATCAGAGAAAAGCAGGCGGGCAGATCCGGCGAAAAGGAAGACGGTAAGGCGGACGACAATGATCGATAGGATAAGTTCATTTGAATACGGCGAGCCTGTTTCCTTCGTAGTCGATGAAAGCTTTTCGCAGGAGAGAGTTGATAAGATTCTCTCCTTTGTGTTAGATAACCGTTCCCGTTCGTTCGTACAGGGACTTTTTGAAAAGGATCTCGTTACCTGTCGAGGAAAGGTTATTCAGAAGAATTTCAGGCCCAAGGCGGGGGACGCAATTGAATTCACGGTTCCCGAGCCGGAGGATCTGGAGATAAAAAAAGAGAATATTCCTCTTGATGTTGTCTATGAGGATTCTTCTCTGCTTGTTGTGAATAAGCCGCGCGGAATGGTGGTTCATCCCGCTCCGGGCAACTATACCGGCACTCTGGTCAACGCCCTCTTATGGCATTGCGGAGATTCCCTTTCCGGTATCAACGGAGTGATACGGCCCGGAATTATTCACAGGATCGATAAGGATACCAGCGGCCTGCTTCTCGTTGCGAAAACAGATGAGGCTCATGTCACTCTGTCAGCTCAGATTAAAGAACATTCGCTTGACCGCGAGTATCTCGCAGTGATTCACGGTTCGCTCAAAGAGCTGAGCGGCACGGTTGACGCACCGATTGGAAGGAACGCGGTTGACCGCAAAAAAATGTGTGTGACGGATAAGAATTCAAAAAATGCCGTCACCCACTATGAGGTTCTTGAAGAATTCGGAACCTTTTCATTTGTAAGATGTGTATTGGAAACCGGGCGCACACACCAGATAAGAGTGCATATGGCTTATCTCGGCCATCCGGTTGCAGGGGACCCGGTTTACGGTCCCGGAGGGAAGCCGGCGATAGACGGCGGTCAGTGTCTTCACGCTGCCGTACTCGGATTCACTCACCCTGTTTCGGGTGAAAGAATGCGCTTTGAAGCACCGCTTCCCGAATATTTTGAAACTTTTCTAACCCGATTAAGGAGTAAGTAATGAACGGCGAATTACCGTATTCATCGTGGCTTGTAGCCTCGGATATAGATTCAACGCTCAATAACAAAAAGCGCGAACTGCCGCCTGAGAATCTCAAGGCGGTTCAGGATTTCGTAGCCAAAGGCGGTAAATTCACCCTCGCTTCCGACAGAAATCCCGAGCTTATGACGGGGCATTTCGATAAGCTCCCAATTAGCGGCACTCCCGCTGTTGTTATGGGCGGCGCAGGCATTTATGATTTTACCGAGCGTAAGCTCCTCCGTTTCAAGCCGCTGAGCGCGGCATCTGTTGAAGCGGCAGTAAATATAGCCAAGAAATTCCCCACGCTCGATTTTATTATTGATACGAAGGATAAGCAGTATATAGCGGGCATCGGCTTCTGGGCGCATTTTTATCTGCGCAAGAGCCATGCCACACATGAGTATTTCAGAAGAATTGAGGATGTTCCCCGCGAGGACTGGGGCAAAATAGTTTTTTTTGGACCGATGTGGAGGGCGAGGCAGATTGGCAAGGCTCTCAGAGCGGTCGAGGGCAGGGAATACAGTGTAATTGATTCTTCTATCGTCAGCGTTCAGATTCAGGCAAAGGGTGCCAATAAAGGCACCGCGGTTATGGAGATAGCCGAGATGCTCGGAATCGCACCCGATCACACTGCCGCAATCGGAGATTATTACAATGATTATCAGATGATATCATTGGTCAAGGTTTCCGGATGCACGGCATCGGCTCCCAAAGAGCTTAAAGAAAAAGCCGATTACGTCGCCTGCCATTGCAACAAAGGCGCAGTAGCTGACTTTCTCGGCTATCTTACAGAGAAAATAAAGAAAATCAAGAATAACTGAACCGGAGGTGGCTGTTATGGATGCAGCAATCAGAAAACAGTTGAAAATCACGGCATGCAAAGCAAGGATGGGTATAATCGAAGGCGTTTTCAACGCCAAATCGGGCCATCCGGGCGGAGCGCTCTCCTGCGTTGACATCATTACCTATCTCTATTTCAATCACATGAATGTCAACCCCGCGGATCCCAAGGATGAAAACAGAGACCGTTTTGTTCTCTCAAAGGGCCATGCGGCTCCCGCACTTTATGCAGTACTTGCTCTCAAAGGCTACTTCCCTGAGGAATGGATAAAAACTCTCAGAAAGAGTGATTCCAACCTCCAAGGTCACCCCAGCATCAAATATACTCCCGGCGTCGATATGTGTACCGGCTCGCTCGGTCAGGGAATCTCCGCCGCCTGCGGAATGGCGCTCGGAGCAAAGCTTTCGGGTAAGAGCTACAGGACCTACACTGTTCTCGGTGACGGAGAAATCCAGGAAGGCCAGGTCTGGGAGGCGGCTATGTACGCATCCGCCAAAGGCCTTGATAATCTTGTTGCCGTTGTTGACAACAATAATCTCCAGATTGACGGCACCTGCGCCGAGGTCAATTCTCCCTATCCGATTCCCGAGAAATTCAAGGCATTCGGCTGGAACGTAATCGAAATAGATGCTCATTCTTTCGATGAAATCGACGCTGCTTTTGCCGCCGCAAAGGAATTCAAGGGCAAGCCGACCGCAATTATTGCCAAGAGCATCAAGGGCAAGGGCGTTTCCTATATGGAAAATGAAGTCGGCTGGCACGGCAAGGCTCCCAATGCCGAAGAATATGAGCAGGCAATGACCGAACTCAAAGCGGCTCTCGCAGAGCTTGAAGCATAAGGAAGGGGTGTAAACAATGGCTGATATTATCAAAATGGCAACCCGTGACGCTTACGGCAAAGCTCTTGCCGAGCTCGGAGAAAAAAATGATAAGGTAGTCGTTCTTGACGCCGACCTTGCAGCAGCAACAAAGACCGGAATGTTCAAGAAGGTTTTCCCCGACAGATTCATTGATTCCGGTATTCAGGAGAGTAATATGATGGGTGTTGCCGCCGGCCTCGCAACCACTGGCTATACCGTATTCGCGAGCACTTTCGCTATGTTCGCTGCGGGCAGAGCTTTCGAGCAGGTCAGGAATTCAATAGGTTA
>JAEEGF011212315.1_pt1 | contig 10830 bp, 10 predicted proteins | sample 9134171 | NCBI WGS metagenome assembly JAEEGF01 (sample SAMN16246542, study PRJNA631951) | gut metagenome | biome: gut microbiome; feature: rumen; material: AP-attached | host: Bos | place: Iran: Karaj | collected 2018-10 | reverse complement strand
GCGAGCTAAGCCCGCGCCCCTATTTTTTCTCGGGAGACCGACTCTGTGAAGGGAAGGCAGCCGAAAAAGAAAACAGCCCCGGGATTCCATGATCTCGGGGCCATTCTATAGTGCGGATAGCAGGACCCCCACCTGTATGAGAGAACTCTCACACGGACCTGACGGCAGCGTGACCTTATGGAATTTTTGCGTCAGGACGCAATTTTTCATTGTCTGCGCTTGACTCCCGGTTTTGAATGTGATAAGATTCTCTCGTGGAAAAAGTGCGTCAAGACGCAAAAAAACTCCGAGGTGACACGATGGAAATTCCAAGAGATCAATATTTAAAACAGCTGATTGAAAAAAAAGACAACGGACGTGTTAAGATCGTCACGGGTATACGCAGGTGCGGGAAGTCCTATCTGGTATTTACGCTCTTTGCCAGATATCTTCGTGAAAACGGAGTTGAAGACGATCAGATCATTTCACTCGCCCTTGACGAACTGCCGAACGCCAAATACAGAAATCCAATCGAACTTGATAAATATATTCGAAGTAAAATCACGGATAAAACCAAGAGATATTACGTTCTGATCGATGAAATACAATTCGTGTCCGAAATACAAAACCCGTATGTTGACGACCCGAAAGCAAAATTGACATTCATTGACACGATTATCGGACTTATGCGTATTGATAACGCCGATATATACGTTACCGGAAGTAATTCGAAGATGCTTTCGTCGGACATTCTCACTCAATTCAGGGATCGCGGCGATGAGATCCGCGTCAATCCTCTCTCGTTTGCAGAATTTTGCAATGTGTATGAAGGCGACAAGAGGAATGCATGGAACGACTATTACACCTATGGCGGCATGCCATTTGTGCTGACGTTCAAAACACACGCCGAAAAGAGCAAATACCTTGTCGATCTTTTCCGAAACACCTACATTAAGGATGTTATCGAAAGGCACAAGATCCTCAACGACACTTCGGTGCTTGACGATCTGCTGAATATTGTTTCCTCCTCCATTGGCTCCCTGACAAACCCGACAAAGCTTTCCAATACTTTTGGAAGTGAACGGCATATTGCCATTTCACCCGATACTATTGAGACCTACCTTGGTTATTTCACCGACGCTTTTCTGCTTCATGATGCGCTCAGATATGATGTTAAAGGCAAAAAATATATGAAGACACCGCTGAAGTACTATTTCACCGATGTGGGACTCAGAAATGCGCGGCTCGGATTCCGTCAACAGGAAGAGTCCCACATTATGGAAAACGTGCTGTTCAACGATTTGAAAAGGCGCGGTTTCAACGTAGACGTCGGTTTTGTTGAATGTAATTACCGTGATAAAAATGGTAAAATGGGACGTAAACAGCTTGAAGTTGACTTCGTTCTGAACCAGGGCAGTCAAAGATACTATATTCAATCCGCGTTAACGGTTGCCGACCCGGAAAAGCGTCAGCAGGAAATTGAATCCCTGATCAAGATCCCGGATTCTTTTAAAAAAATCGTGGTCGTCAGGGACTATATGAATCCCTGGCGTGACGATAACGGGATCCTGTATATTGGCGTTGAACAGTTCCTCCTTGACGAGAATTCTTTGAATTTCTGACTATATTTGCAGCTGGTATCTTTTTGGGTCATATCGACATATGACCCACTAATGATTTTCCGTACCAGTCCAATGCTGACGGAGAAGAAAGTGCGTGAAACGGCCGTTTGAGAACCGAATGAATTAAACCGAAACCAAGAACGAAAACAGCCCCGGGACGTTGATCTCGAGGCTGTTTTGGAGTGCGGATAGCAGGACTTGAACCTGTATGAGAGAACTCTCACACGGACCTGAACCGTGCGCGTCTGCCAATTCCGCCATATCCGCATTGGCATGTTTTTCGCTGTTTTTGACCCGGTCAGCGAGATCCGGGAGCGGGGCTTACTTCGCGGCAGCTTTTTTCACCGAGGTGACTGGAGCTGAACCGTGCGCGTCTGCCAGTTCCGCCATATCCGCGTTGGCATGTTTTTTCGCTTTCTTCGGCCCGGCGCGAAAAAGAAGCTTAAACACAGGGGTTGCTTTTTGACGGAAAACGTGGTAAAATGACCAATGACTTTTTGTCGGCGCCTTCTGCCTCAGCGGGAAGCGGCGGGCTGCGGCGCGGGAAAAAGTGAAAAAAGCAGCATGGCGCGCAGGACCTGCTACGGCACGGTCCGCCGTACGGAAACGAGAGAAACGATCACATGCGGTTTTACGCATCGGATAAAGCAGAATCAAAAAAAGTTGTTGACCGCCTCTGGCTCAGCGTTGCCGAGGGACGGGTCAGCCGCCGCACGGCCAGAAAAGTCTACGTGAGGAGAAAAGCAGTTTCCGCACGCAGATTCCGGACCGGCCTTAAGGACGTTTTCGGCACTGCAGTATTCGAATCGCTGGGAGCCGCGCTGGCGGTAGGACTTTGCCTGGTCGCAGCTCTCGGATTCTGCCAGATGAAGCGCACCAATGAAGAACTGATGCTCAGCAATAAAAGCCTCAACGGGCAGAACGAGTCGATACAGAGATCATTGAACGACAAGATCAGCCTGCTGAACTCCGTGATAAACAAGTACGAGCAGCTCACTAAAGAGCAACGCGAGGAACTGGACGTTAAAGAGACCGAGGTCGAAGAGAGCAAGGCGTACATCAAAGAGCTGATTGCGAAGCACGAGGACGATCTCACGTCGTTGACGGAGGCGGAAGAGGCAAAGCTGCAGGAGCTCATTGACACGCTGTCTGAGCTGGATCTGTTTGATTCAGTCGTGTCCAGGTCGGGAAATCTGTATCAGGCCACGAGAGATATTGACGCAGCGAAGACGGCCATCATAGAAGTGCTGGGAGAGACAGCGCAGACTTCGGAACTTATCGACCATCTCGACAGCGAAAAGGCCGATATTAAATATTACCGCGACCATTATCCCGACTATTATCCCGTCAATGGCGACCACGTTTCTTCCTCTTATGGTTGGCGCCGCGATCCTTTTACGGGCGAGTCTAAATTCCACTCTGGCCTTGATATAGTGTGCGATACAGGTTCGTCGGTTTGGGCCGCCGCATCCGGCACGGTGATCGAAGCGGGAGAAAAAGGATCATACGGATACTGCGTGCTGATCGATCACGGCAACGGATATATGACCAGATACGCGCATCTGTCTAAAATACTTGTTAAAGTCGGTGAAGAAGTTCAGAAAGGCGAAAAGATCGCGTATTCCGGCATGACCGGAAGGGCAACGGGGCCGCACCTCCACTTTGAGGTGATACTGAACGGAGAAACAAAACAGCCGCTGGATTATATCGGAAGATAATTGTCCGGTATACGGGCGGTCATTCGATAAGCGGCGCGGTCGTCCGGTCTTAGGGAGACTGCTCCGGATCCAGGTGGATAAATTGATCGATATTCAGAGAGAGAACGAAAACATAAATATGGCGAGGGAGATCGCCCGCAAGGTAGCCGAACGCGGTGGACGCGCCTACTATGTGGGCGGTTTTGTGCGTGATATTCTTATGAGCGCTGCGTGCGGCGAAGAGGCCGTCTCTAAAGACGTGGATATCGAAGTGCACGGGATCGCGCCTGAAGAACTGGAGAAGCTGCTGGGAGAGCTGGGCGAAGTCAAAAAGATGGGCATCAGTTTCGGAGTCTTCAGCTTAAGGCGTTACGATATCGACATCGCGATGCCGCGCATGGAGCACGCCACCGGCAGAGGGCACAAGGATTTCGAAGTGTTCGTAGATCCGTTCATCGGGCCGAAAAACGCCGCCAGGAGGCGCGATTTCACCGTCAACGCCATAATGCAGGACGTGCTGTCCGGGGAGGTGCTTGACTTCTTCGGAGGCAGGAAGGACCTGGCAGGCGGAGTGCTGAGGCACGTGGACGACGGTTCTTTTGCGGAGGATCCTCTCAGGGTGTTCAGAGCGGCCCAGTTCGCGGCCCGGTTCGGATTCACCGTGGCGGATGAGACGCTTCGGCTGTGCTCCCGGATGGACGTGACGGCCCTTTCTCCGGAGCGCGTGTACGGCGAGACCGAAAAGGCGTTTTTGAAAGCAGGCAGGCCTTTCGATTATTTCTTCTGGCTGCGTATGATGGACAGGCTGGGGGAATGGTTCCCTGAAATAGAGGCCGCTTTCCTGGGGAACGGCGCGCTGGAGCCAGACGTGCGCCCGGTGACCGCGGCAGTTAAGGCGGCTAAAAAGGTGTCCGGGAGCAGCTCCGACGCAATGGGGTTCGTTTCGGCGGCAACGTCCGCGTATTTCAGCGACTTCGGCAGGGCTGCGTGGCTGAGGCGGATCAGCGGCAATAAAAAGCTGATCAGATACGCGGAAAATACGGCGGAAACGGCGCTGAAACTGGTCAATTTCGGTGATTGCGGCAGGGGCTTCGCAGGCGAAGAGGAGCTTTTGACGATATTCGACGGAGCCGATCGCCCCGAAGACGCGCTGAAACTGGCGGAGGTGCTGGCGGAGGCGCAGGGGAAGGCATTGACGGAGAAATGCGCCGCGGCTTTCGACGTTTACCTGAGCCGGATCGCGAGGCCCGCGGTGACCGGCCAGGATCTGATGGACAGGGGCATTGCCCCGGGGCCCAAACTGGGCGAAGCCGTAAAATACGGCGAATATCTGAGACTTATGGGCTATAATAAAGAAGAGGCTCTCGGGATGGTCCTCAAAGTCTGCGACGGCGGTGATAAAGATGGTTGAAGTAACGATGCTTGGCAATGCCGGTGCGGTGCCCCTGCCTGAAAGGGCGCTGACCTCCTGCGTGCTTACGCTGGACGGCAGATCGGTATTGATCGATTGCGGAGAGGGAACGCAGACGGCGGCGAGGAAGCTCGGCGTCAATCTCATGCGCGTGGACGTTATCGCGATCACTCATTATCACGGAGACCACGTGTTCGGCATCCCCGGCCTTATTCAGAGCCTGAATCTGGGCGAGCGGACAAGGCCTCTTTATATCACGGGCCCGGTCAGGGACGGCGGATCGGTCCGGCAGGAGTTTGCCATGCTTCTGGCGCTGGCGGGGAAGACCACTTTCGAGATAATTCCGGTGGAAACGCCTGCAGAGGGACTGGTATTGCACGATATATTGCCCGACTGGCCCGATATGGCCAGGCTCAGGGCTTTTCCTACGGATCACAGGGTGGTCAGCTGCGGATACTCTTTCGAGCTGGGGCGCCGGGGCAGGTTTTTCCCGGAAAAGGCCGAAGCGCTGGGGGTGCCTAAAGTGCTTTGGAAGAAGCTCCAGAACGGTGAGAACGTGGAGTTCTCGGAAAAAGACGGCGGCATCGTATGCGTCAGGCCGGAAGAAGTGATGGGAGAGCGGCGCCGCGGCATCAAGGTGGCTTTTTCGGGAGACACGAGGTACTGCCGCACGCTGGCAGAAGGCGCGAAGGATGCGGATCTGCTTATATGCGAATCCACTTACGGAACGGACGACCAGGCGGAAACGGCCTGGGAATACGGGCATATGACTTTCTCGCAGGCGGGCCTTACCGCGAAACAGGCCAAGGCCGAGAGGCTCTGGCTTACGCATTTTTCCCAGCGGATATCGGATCCTTCGGAGTTTCTGGACAACGCGAGGGCGTTTTTCCCAGGGGCCGAGGCGGGTTTCGACGGCAAGAGCGCCGTGCTGGAGTTCCGGCAATACTGATCGGGCGCAATTTCGGTTTTCCGGTCGCGTCAATATTTTTCGATAAAATCAGGTGAAAAAAGTTTAGCGAAAAAGTTTTGCGAAAAAAATTTGCAAAATGCGAAAAAAGTGCTTGACAGCGGGTGAAATACGGTGCATAATAGCGGTGAAATTTGTTTCACTTTTCCATTGCATGACGGAGGTGCGCTATGATTTTCGGAGAAAAGATCAAGAAACTCAGGCTTGAAAGAGGATATACCCAGGAAGAGCTGGCCGAGCTGGTCGACGTTTCCAAAAGGACTATCATAAATTACGAGCAGGGAAGATGCTACCCCAAGCAGACCGAGATAGTTTCCAAGTTCGCGGACGTTTTCAACGTTCCGGTGGATTCGCTGTTTACGGACGAGGACAGGTACGTGCAGGAAGCTTCCGAAAGAGGCGGCTCTTCCGCCGCGCAGGACGTGGCCAGGCTGCTGGCCAGCGCCGGCGCCATGTTCGCGGGAGGATCTCTGAGCGAAGACGATAAGGATAAGGTCATTCGCAAGCTTAACGAGCTCTACTGGGATTCCAGAGAGAAGAACAAGGCTAAATACGGAAAGAACTGAGATACGTGAAGGGGCAGGGGCGGCGCGGCGCGAATGGACGTTCCGCGCCGCTTGCCATCCCTTTTAGGAAATGATAAAATAACCGGCGAGAAGATCCGCCGGAGGTGGTTTTTTGACTGTCGATTACATAGAGCAGAAAGCGATCGCTCTTTCCAAAAAATATTATACCACTGATCCGTTCGAGCTTTGCCAGTGCCTCGGCATAACGGTGCAGACCGACGATATCGGGACGCTCAAGGGCATGTACGTTTACATTAAGAGAAACAGGTATATCGTACTCAGCGACAGGCTTAACAAGGATATGAGGAAACTGGTATGCGCCCACGAGCTGGGGCACGATCAGCTTCATCAGGAACGGGCCAAATACAGTTTCATACAGGATTCCGAAGTCGGAGATCTTACCGACAGGACCGAGCTGGAGGCCAACCGCTTCGCCGCCGCCCTTATAATTGACGACGACGAATTTCTGGAACTGGCCAGGCAGGGAGAAAGCGTAGAGCATATTGCCGGCATTCTCAAGACCGACCCCAATATGGTGATCCTCAAGAGCAGGATGCTTAAGAACAGGGGATTCAGGATCAACGCTTTCGAGCACAGATCGGACTTTCTTAAATACTGAGTATTTGTTTATTATGGCCGTGTTTTTAGCGGCCCGGACATATTGTTATGAGATCTATTTTTTTGGGAGACGGTTTCCAGATCGGACGGGTGTACCACCGGAACGTGGCGGCGCTGCTTAAAGAAGAGGCGGGGCTCGCGTCCGATACCGTGTTTTCTTCTGCCGATTTAGGCGTTAAAGATTTCTCGGGCGTGGAATATGTTTTTTCCACCTGGGGCATGCCGGTGATCGCGGAAGAGGACGTAAGAAAGTTTTTTCCCAACCTGAAAGCCGTATTCTACGCCGCCGGATCCGTCAAGCATTTCGCTCCCGCATTTCTTAAAGCCGGAGTGCGCGTGTTCAGCGCCTGGAAGGCCAACGCTGTGCCGGTCATCGAGTACGCCTGTTCCCAGATACTGTTGGCAAACAAAGGCTTTTTCCACTCGTCTCTTCTGGCAAGCGGCGGAGACTACAGGGGCGGTGCCTCGGTATTCGGCCGTTTTCCGGGAAATTACGGCTGTCCCGTGGGGATCATCGGCGCGGGAGCCATAGGCAGCGGGCTGATCAGAAAATTAAAAGAACACAGGCTGGACGTATACGTGTACGATCCTTTTATAACAGCTGAAAAAGCCGCGGAACTGGGAGCGGTTAAGGTGGATACGCTGGAAGTGCTGTTCTCCACCTGCAGGACCGTATCCAACCATTCGGCTAACATAGAATCTACCAAAGGCATGCTGACGGGGAGCCTTTTCGCCATGTTGCCGGAGTATTCTACGTTCATCAACACGGGTCGCGGCGCCCAGGTCGACGAGAAGGGCCTTGTGAAGGTCCTGGAGGCCAGGAAGGACATATTCGCGATACTTGACGTCACCTGGCCGGAACCCCCGGAAAAAGGCCATTTATTCTACTCTCTGCCCAACGTGATATTGACGCCGCATATTGCCGGCAGCTCGGGCAGCGAGGTCAGGAGGATGGCGGAGTATATGGCGGAGGAGTTTATTGCCCTTAAGAACGGCGCAGCTCCGAGGTACGAAGTGACCGGGGACATGCTGGCTTCGATGGCTTGACGGAGGCGCGGGGACTCAGATGGGAAGACTGTATCCGGGACTTGTTTCCATTTCTTTCAGAAAATACGGCGTGAAAGAGATCGTGGGGGCCGCGGCAAAGGCTGGCCTCAAGGCCGTCGAATGGGGCGGTGACGTACACGTGCCGCCGGGAGACGTCCGGGCCGCTGCCGAAACGGGAAGACTGACAAGGGAAGCTGGCCTGTTCGTGCCGTCTTACGGCTCCTATTACAGGATAACAGGCGAAGCGGCTGCGGCAGGGTCGGTGCCGGACGAGTTTAAGAAAGTATGCGAGAGCGCGCTGGCGCTGGAAGCGGGCATTGTCAGAGTATGGGGCGGAACCAGGTCGCCGGATAAATATACGCCTGATGAATTCGGAGCCATATGCGCCGAGGCGGATATGATCGGGGAGTACACCGGGAGGAACGGGCTGAAGGTCGCCCTGGAATGCCATAATTACACGGTGACGGAAGATTACGGGAGCGCGCTCAGGTTCATAGACGGGACGGGAAACGGCAACGTCTATCTTTATTGGCAGCCCAACCAGTTCAGGCCTTTCGGGTACAATATCGATTCTGCCCGGGCAATGAACCCTCACGTTCTCAGCGTCCACGTTTTTAACTGGAACGCGAGCTCCAGATTTCCCCTGCGGGATGGAAAAAAGGAGTGGGAAGCTTATCTTGGCATCCTTTCGCGGGAGCCCTGGCCCTCCGGTGTCGACAGCCGCGGCCTGATGCTGGAATTTATGCACGACGACAGGATAGAGACGCTGCCGGAAACGGCGGCAACGCTCAGGGAATGGATGAGCGGTCTGGATACGAAAAGGAGCGATGATCCTATGACAAAGATAATAAATATCGAAGGTATGAAATGCGTGCATTGCGCCGCCAGAGTGAAGAAGGCGCTGGAGTCTTTAGAGGGTGTGGCGGAGGCCGCTCCGGATCTGGAGAAGAAGGAATGCGCATTGACGCTCGAGAAGGACGTGGACGAAGCCGTGCTCAGGAGCGCGGTGGAGGAACTGGGATTTACGGTGGTCTGAGCTTTCGACTGCGCCGTTGACCGGACCGTTGACCTAGCTGTCGCGCGGACAGCGTTCGAGCCCTTTTCCGTGGGGTGGTCTATGCCGGTTTCGGACCGTGTTCAGGCCGTACGGTTATCGACTGCCGCGGCTGGATCTTTCGCTTTGGCGCAATGCGCTGCGCTTTTCGCGCCGCACTCTGTTTATGTAACGTTCGAATTCCCCGGAACGTATGAACCGGGCGAGCACCAGCTGTTCAAAAGTAGGTACGGGGCAGGAATAAAAATCCAGCCTGGCCCGGTATTCTTCGGAAAGTTTTTCAGGCAAGACCATATATGCTATTCTGAGGGCAGGGGACAAGGTAACGGAGAAACTGTTCATATAGATCACGTTGTCCGACGACGAGAGCGTGAACAGCGGATCGTATTTTTTTGACAGCACGGAGAATTCAGATTCTACGTCGTCTTCGATGATATATCTGCCTTCTGCAGCGGCCCATTTTATGTACTCCATGCGCTTGCCTACCTGGGCTGTGGCGCCTGAAGGGAAGCTTCTGTAGGGAGTCACGTGCAGCACCGAGGCCTTCGTTGACGCCAGCTCGCGGCTCAAGATGCCGCCGCTTCCGATCTTCAGCATCTCGAAATCTACGTTTTCGGCGGTATATACTTTAGAGATCATTTCGTAGGACGGCGACTCGACGGCGTATATCCTGTCTCTTCCCAGCAGCTGTATCAGGCGGACGTACAGGTATTCGGAACCGGCGCCGATGATTATGTCTTCCGGAGAACATTTGATCTGGCGGCTGCGGGCAAGGAATTCGGACAATGCGTTTCTCAATTCGGCGTGGCCTCTGTTGTGGGACTTTTCGAATATCTTGCGTTCCCGCTCCGTCAATATCTGCCTTACCGTTTTGGCCCAGGCGGTGAAGGGGAACGACCGGCTCGGCAGGTCTTCGGCTTTCATAGGGGAAAAGGCAGGTTCGATCCGTTCGGGAGCGTTGAGGATACCGGTGCGGGACCGGTCAGGAAGCGGCTGGGAAGAAGGGAGACCGTATTGACCGGGCGAGAATGAAACGTAACAGCCGCTGCGTTCTTTTGAGACTACGTAGCCTTCGTCGGCCAGCAGTTCCAGGGCATGTTCCACCGTCACGAGGCTCAGGCCGGTGTTGTCCGAGATGACCCTCTTGGAAGGCAGCTTTTCGCCGGACCGGTAGAGACCCTCGGAAATATCCGACACGAGTTTTTTGTACAGCTTCAGGTAGAGCGGTTCGGAACCGGGCTGTCTGTTCATTGTCAGGCACCTCCTGGGCGGGTAGATCGAGGCCTCGCGGCGCGTGTGATCTGGTATTATAAAAAAGTTCGAAACTGGTTATTTTTATAATGCCAAAATTAGTATAAACTGCACGCTATACCGATGTCAAGGAGGTATTTGCCATGGTCTCTTTCAAAAATATACAGAACAAAACGCTGTGGATATGCATAAGCGCCATATTCATGGGGCTCAACATATTGATGAGCGCCAAAGGGATCACCGTTCCCGGGGGACATCTGTATTTAAACGACGTGGTGATATGTACTTCCGCACTGATGCTGGATCCCGTTGCCGCGGCGCTGATCGGAGGCCTCGGAGCGTTTCTGGGCGATTTCTTCTTTTATCCCAAAGCGATGTTCGTGTCGCTGGTGGTGCACGGAGTACAGGCGGCGGTGATATCGCTGATAGCGCACAAGACTTTTAATAACAAGAAGGCGCTGGCTGGCGCCATCGGAGTGCTGACCGGAGCCGTGATCATGGTGGTTGGCTATACTTTCGGAAGGGCCTGGGTATCGAGCACTATGGCGGAATACATAGTTATACTGCTTTATCAGTAACTTCAGTCTACGGTGGGTGCCGTGGGAGGGTGTGTCGTCG
>JAEEGF010948347.1_pt1 | contig 10831 bp, 9 predicted proteins | sample 9134171 | NCBI WGS metagenome assembly JAEEGF01 (sample SAMN16246542, study PRJNA631951) | gut metagenome | biome: gut microbiome; feature: rumen; material: AP-attached | host: Bos | place: Iran: Karaj | collected 2018-10 | reverse complement strand
CATCTTAAAGCACTTAATTCCTAACACTATGAGTGTCATCATCATCTCCGCAGCATTACAAATTCCAAGTGCGATTTTCACTGAATCCTTCCTCTCTTACTTAGGATTAGGTGTTAAATATCCAACCCCATCTTTAGGTAGTTTAGCCAGTGATGCTCAATCATACATCGTTGGTAATAATCCTAAAGAACTATTCTTATTCTTAATTCCAGCGATTTCGATTTGTTTAATCGTTTTATCGCTTAATCTTCTCGGCGATGGCTTAAGAGACGCCTTCGATCCAAAACTTCAGAAATAGGTGAACGGTATGGCTAGACAATATAAGTTATTAGAAGTTGAAAACCTCAATACATCGTTCAAGATTGACGCTGGTAAAGTGTTATCCGTCAACGGTGTGTCTTTCACCTTGGAAAAAGGAAAAGTCTTAGGCATCGTTGGTGAATCTGGTTCAGGTAAATCCGTTACCGCATACTCAATCATGGGCATCTTAGATAAAAACGGTAAAGTCGATGGTGGCAAAATCATCTATAATGGTACCGATTTATTAAGAATTTCTGAAAGACAAATGAGAGATATTCGTGGTAACCGTATCTCCATTATCTTCCAAGATGCGATGACCTCACTTAATCCAACTTGGACCATCGGCAATCAATTAAGAGAAGCAATTCTTACACACGCAAGAAATCCAATTGAAGCCGCAGTCTATGACATTAGAAATGCGATTGAAAGTGATGAACAAAGACTTGCCTCTATGAGAAAAGGTATTGCCCATCACCCAGATAGTCAAAAACTAAAAGATGACTATGCGACTATTGAAAAGAAATTAGCCGATGATAAAGCGGCATTCGAAGTCGAATATAAGAAAGCTACCGAACGCTATAAAGTAATGAAAGAAGAAGCGCGCGAAAAATATAAAGCCGCTTTACCACAGTTCAAAGCAATCTATGAAGGCTTCAAGAATGATCAATATGACACTAATATTCCTCACTTTGATGAAGAAGTAGTGGATGAGGCTAAGAAGTTAAAAAAGAACATCGAAAAAGCTAATGATGATTATCCAATCAAATTAGATAAATACAACCAAGCCTTAGCGAGCTTAAATGAATATCAACAATCATTAAAAGCTGCTAAAAAGGATGTTAAGAAAGAGCCAAAGGCAAAAGATGAAAAACTTCTAAAGCTTAAATTTGAAGTTTCTGAAGCAAAAGCAGAACTCAAAAAAGCTAAGAAAGCAGTATCTAAGAGTAAACGACTCTTTAGAAAACACGCTAGAAAAGCTAAGAAATGGTACTACTGGGAATGTATTTCCGAATATAAGGAAACAAAATATTCCGCGAATAAGAAAGCCTTAAAGATGCTTGAAGAAGTTGGTATCACAGAGCCAAAGAAGAGAATGAAACAACACCCGTTTGAAATGAGTGGTGGCATGCTCCAAAGAGCAATGATTGCGATGGCTTTAGTGGAAAGACCTGACATCTTAATCGCTGACGAACCAACAACTGCATTAGACGTCACCATCCAAGCCCAAATTCTTGAATTATTAAAGAAATTACAAAAAGAATACGGCATGGCGATCATTATCATCACTCACGACTTAGGCGTTGTTGCCCAAATCTGTGATGAAGTTGACATCATGTATGCCGGTAGAATTGTTGAAAGAGGTACCGTTGATGATATCTTCTACAATCCTCAACACGAATACACTAAAGGCTTATTAAACAGTATGCCTAAGCTTGATAGCAAAGGTAAAAGACTTGAACCAATTCAAGGTAACCCAGTTGATCTCTTCTGCTTACCTAAAGGTTGTGCCTTCTCAAGTAGATGTAAAGAATGCATGGAAATCTGTATTGAGAGATATCCAGAAGAAGTGCAATACGATGAGAAAGGTCACGCCGCTAGTTGCTGGAAGATGATTAAGAAACTCTATGAAGAAGGAAAAATTGACATCGTTAACGGTGTACCTGAAGGTAAACCACTAAAGTATAACGGTGCCATTATCGCCAATAAGAAAAAGGAAAGGAGCAAAAATGAACAAAGAAAATAAAGAACAATTTGATAAAGATATCAATCGTGATCCTAATCAAGATTTGTCTTTATTAGATGAAGAAGTCAAAAGAGTCGATCATGACATCAAAGATGACGACTACATTCTTGAAGTTAAAAACCTCAAGATGTATTTCCCAATTGCGACTTCTGTCTTTAAAACTGTTCCTTTAAAAGCGGTCGATGATGTCTCTTTCAAGATTAGAAGAGGTGAAACATTAGGCCTAGTTGGCGAATCAGGATGTGGCAAAACTACTTTAGGTAGAACAATCCTTCAACTCTATAAACCAACAAGTGGTGAAATTATCTTTAACGGCAAACCTGTTAAAGGTAAAGCGGCACTTAAAGAGTTTAGAAAGAAAGCCACAATCGTCTTCCAAGATCCATATTCATCTTTGGATCCACGTATGACGGTATCTGATATTATTTCCGAACCATTAGAGATTCATAAGATTTATAAGACCAAAGCGGAAAGAGAACAACGTGTCGCTGAATTAATGGAAGCTGTTGGTTTAAGTAAAGAACATGCTTCACGTTATGTACACGCATTCTCTGGTGGTCAACGTCAAAGAATCGGTATCGCAAGAGCGTTAGCCTCATCTCCAGAATTCATTATGTGTGATGAACCAGTGAGTGCTCTTGACGTTTCCATTCAAGCACAAATTCTTAATACGTTCCAAGATTTACAAAAACAATTTGGTTTAACGTATCTATTCGTGGCTCATAACTTACTCGTTGTGAAACACATCTCAGACCGTATTGCAGTGATGTATCTCGGTCACATTGTCGAACTCGCCAATTCGCAAGAATTGTACGATAACCCCCTCCATCCATATACGATATCACTCCTATCATCTATACCAGAACCTGACCCAAATAAAGCCAGGGCCAATAAGAGACAGATCTTAGAGGGTGATATACCATCTCCACTTAAAGCTCCAAGTGGTTGCCCGTTCAGGACAAGATGCCCTAAGGCCACACCTGAATGTGCGAACAAACTTCCAGAATTAAGGGAGATTAGCAAGGAACACTTTGTTGCTTGCCGACTATTCGATAAATAGTCAAATGACCATATATAATGCCGAGAGGCTTATATAGGTTTCTAAAAAGTACAGCGAAGGTGCTTTTTGGAAAAAACAAATTCTAATTTCAATAAAGGAGGAAATGCTATGAAAATTAGAAAAAACTCATGGCTCGTTCTCGCTGGTACAGCGGCTATGGCATTAGCTGCCTGTGGCGGTCCAAAGAGCCAATCTCTTACAGTCTGTTTAGCTAGTGAACCACAATCTCTCGACCCAGCATTAAACTCTGCGGTTGACGGTGCCACTATGTTAGTCCACTTAGACAGTGGTCTTTATCGTTATCAAAAGAAAGGTGATGCTCTTGAATTAACTCTCGACTTAGCCGAAGAAATTTCAAAAGCAAAAGCCGAAGTTGTTGACCATGAACCAGATGGTGACGGTTGGAAAGAAGTTAAATATCCTAACGGCACAAGATATACCGTTAAACTTCGTAAGGGTATTAAATGGTCCGACGGTTCCGCAATTACTGCTGATGACTTCATCTATTCCTGGAACAGAGCTAGTGGTGCTTCCTTAGGTGGCGACTACTGCTATATGTTCGAACAAATCGCTGATGGTGTTGCCCATGAAACTGATGACGCAGCCTACCCATCACTTGCACTTAAGAAAGTAGACGACAGAACATTCACTTTCGACGTGATGGTAGACGTTCCATACATGGATCAACTCTTAGCCTTCCCAACATACTTCCCAGTCCAAAAGGCGGCTATTGACGCTAACGACAAAGAAGAAGCTGGCACATGGGCTACAAATCCATCCACATTCGTTTCATGTGGTGCTTACAAGATGTCCGCTTGGGAACACAACTCCTACATCACACTTGTTAAGAATCCTAACTACTGGGATGCCAAGAACATTAAATTAGACAAGATTACCTTCGCACTTTCTGATGATGATAATGCTATGTTGGCTTCTTATAAGTCAGGCGAATATCAAATGATTGATAGTGTTCCAAATGAACAAATCGACACATTAAAGAAGGACTACCCAAATGAATTTGTTATCGCTGGTCAAATGGGTACATACTACATCTCATTCAACGTTAACTCCAAAGTCTTTGAAAAAGCTGCTGACGAAGCCGCTAGAGCTAAAGTTAGAAGAGCGTTAGGTTTATTCATCGACAGAGAATACATCGTTAAAGAAATTGGTAAAGCTGGCCAAATCCCAGCCAACGCCTTCGTCTCCGCAGGTTTAAGCGACCCAGCCGGTGGTGAATTCGTTGATCACAATGGTACAAAACGTGATGGCAAAGGCTATTACGACAAGGGCGAAACTGATGAAGCCTATGCCGCTAACGTCGCTGAAGGTGTTGCTTTATTAAAAGAAGTTGGCTATGCCTATGATGAAGCTCAAAAGAAATTCACAGACTTCCCAGCCTTCAAGTATTTATACAATACTTCTTCAGGTCACCAAGCCATTGCTGAAAACGTCAGAGACACATTAGCAAGATATGGCATTACCGTTAACCTTGAAAACCAAGACTGGAGCCAATTCTTACAAACCAGAAAAGAAGGTAACTATGACGTTGCTCGTAATGGTTGGGTTGCCGACTACGATGATCCATCTTCATACTTAACAATGTGGACCACAGTTTCTGGTAACAATGACTGCCAATTCGGTAAAGGTGATCATAAAAACGCTGCTGTCTACGAAGCAGACTTAAATAACAACGGCACAATTGAAGACAATGAAAAGAACCTCACATGGGCTCAATCATATGACGTTTTAATGAACAACGCTGCTAAAGAAACAGATGCTAATAAGAGATTCCAAATCTTACACGCTGCTGAAGACGTCTTAATGTCCACAGGTGCTATCTGCCCAATCTACTACTACACAGATATTTATATGCTCAAGGATAACGTTGAAGGATTCTTCTCCTCACCATTAGGATACAAATTCTTCATGTACTGCAACGTTAAATAATCTTTGATAATAGTGTTTAGCAAAAGGCCTCTTGCTTAGTGCAAGGGGCTTTCTTTTATAATTCAAATATGTTTTACTATTAATGGTCAGTTGATATAGCGTCCTTAATTGAGATGCTTCGATACTGACTTTTTCTTTACAGAAGTATTGTATTATGTTTTAATGCTTATAGATGATGTGTTGTCCTTGTGGACTTGCAAACTGATTCATCAGATTGACATCATCTTTTTTTGTGATTTCTAAGATACTTTTTTACTTCTCTTTCGGAGTATTCCGATAACTTATAGTCTTTATACCTAAAACCCTTTAGTTTATGTTTGTCTTTTCGATAGTATTTTCTAACAAAAGCTTTTCCTTTCACATTAGTATTTAAATCATCAATTTCTATATATCTATCGTGTTTACGTGGGCTATGCGTTACTTCCAAATTATGCCAATTCTTTTTGTCTCCACTTTTAATGGAAATTGAAGGGTGCTTTGTTTTTCTGTTTTTATAAATTTTGAATGCCATATGTCTGTAATATTTAAAAACTCTCCTATTAATTAAATAGGGAGGTTTTTTCATTTTTGTCCGAAAAAGTTATGCAAATATACAAAAAAAGATACAATAATAAGTGCTATGGAAAAAATTAGAATCAATATGCTATCACAAGCCACATCTGTTGATGGTCAAGGTGTTGGTAGCGCTTATATCGAACAAGTCGCATTAGTTAAAGAAAATGATGATATCTTTGAAGTGGAAATTAATTCAAAGAAATCTAACTTTGATATCTATCATATGCATACATTTAATCCTCAATATGTGATGAGATTAAATAAACGTCATATCAATGTTACTTATGTGCACTGCTTACCTGAAACATTTGATGGCTCTTTAAAGATGCCTAAACCAATCTTCTGGGCATTTAAAAAATACGTTAAACATGCTTATAAGAAAGCGGATGAAGCAGTAGTGGTTAATCCAATCTTTATTGAGCCATTAGTGAAGCTTGGTTTAAAAAGAGAAAACATTACTTATATCCCTAATTTCGTGGATCATGAAAAATTCCATGAATTACCATTAGAAGAAAGAAATGCTTTAAGAGATAAATATAATATCCCTCACGATAAGTTCGTCGTGATGGGATGTGGACAAGTTCAAACAAGAAAAGGCGTTAAAGATTATGTGGAATGTGCGAAACGTAATCCAGATAAAGTCTTTGTTTGGGCGGGTGGCTTCTCATTTGGTTCGATGACTGATGGCTATAAAGAACTTAAAGCCATCATGGATAATCCACCAGAAAATGTGAAGTTTATTGGCATTATTCCTAGAACTGAAATGAACGGCATCTTCAATATGTGTGACTTATTATTCATGCCATCATTTGATGAATTATTCCCAATGTCTATCCTAGAGGCTGTTAATTCTAGAAAACCTGTCTTATTGCGTAATCTAGAATTATATGAAGATATCTTATTCGTTGATAAAGATACATATGCGAAAGCCCCTGATGTTGATGGTTTCTGTGAACAAATCAATAAGTTAGCCACTGATAAGAAATATTACGAACACTACCAAGAAGGTAGTAAATATATCTCAGATTTCTATAGCAAAGAACACGTTAAGAATCTTTGGCGAGAATATTATCAAAGAATCTACAACAAGTGGGCGCCACTTAAGAAATTGAAAACAAGAAAGAAGAAAAAATAAGTTAGGAACTAAAAACCTAACTTTTTTTGATAATTTGTTTGATGTTATTATGATTTCATGAAGAGAAAGATTTATTTTAAGACATCAACTTCTTCTTTGATCATACAAGCAATTCTTATTACATCACTTTTGCTTGATATCTTTCTTGCAATCTTTTTTAACGTTAGTTATTTGACCACGAACTTTAGAAGTGATAGTGAAAGACAGTTTGCAATTATTCTTTCAGTTATCTTCTATGTTGGTATACTTCCTCTTCTTTATTTCGAATTAACATTCTTATTAGGCAATATCATTCTTGGTAAAGAAAAGATTTATACACATGGTGATTTTAAAATAGGACCTAGGACACAGTTTCATACAGAAATGAAATATGATGATATCAAGAAAGTTGCCGTAATGGCGTTACGCCGTGACTCTAGAGGTAAATATAAACAAGCATTAAAACCATTACCATATATACTTGTAGAAAGTAAAAATGGTAGACAGGTATTATTCTCATTACGTTATATGTCCGTTAAAATGGTCAAACGTTTACTAGATGAATTATCAAATAGATGTAGTGGACCTGCAATTAATGTTCATCAATTAGTAAAAGAATTTAGAAACTATAACAAGATATATAAATAAAAGTCGTGTATTGCTCAAATAATTCTATAATGTAATAGGCGTTGTTAATCACCTAGGCGTTCGAGAGAATATAAAATGAGTATCAAAAAGAAGATTTTGCGGTTTTTATACAATAAAACAATTCAACAAATCAAAAGCTATGCTGAAGGCACTATTCCAAACGACGAATTCTTTTTAACTATTCAAAAAAAGAAATCATTCAATAGGCTTTATATGAAAGTGCAAGATAACGGACATATGATTTGGCCACTTATCAAAGAACCATTCAACAAAGCAAATAGAATTGAAGTCATTGGTTTACAAATAAGACTTTGTTCCATTCTTGACTACTTTGGAGTCACATACGAAAAACAATTGCCTGATTTGCTGTTTTGGGAAAAGTGGTACAACTACATTCCTTCTTTCTTAGATCCGTCATTAGAGTTGATGGAAGAACTAGAAGTCATTGATCCAGAAAAGAAGCAAACAAAGAAATGGCATCTCGAGCGTTTTAAAAAAGAATATCCATATAAAAAATATCCACCTAGATGGCTTCAAAATTGTGAATGGCCTTTAGATGGTGATAAAAGATGTGTCTTTCTCTATCAAACAGGTTTTCCAAACTCCAAAGATTTTATAGAATACCATTTCCAAAAATCAAATGGTGAAACTATTGTTGTTGAACAATACGATTAAAAAGCTGGGTATTACTTAATGATTGTCCCAGCTTTTGATCAGATTAAACCAATCGGGCAATACCAGTTATTTCTATTTATCGGAAATAGCTCATCCGCCATACAAATAACTAGACCAGGTTTTACGTTCATCCCAAACTTGTTCAAGACAGTAAAGTTTTTGTCTGCAACTGATGGGTTTTTACCTTTTTTAATTTCAATCGGGTAGATAGAATCAGGTCCAACCATTAGTAAATCTATTTCTTTTTGGTCGATGTCTCGATAATAGTATAAGTTTGCTTTTTTACCCTCGTTTGTATAACTTTTTAATATTTCTCCGACAACATATGTTTCAAAGAATGCTCCGGCAGCGTTTCCGTTCATCAACGTTTCGGCATTAGGCCATGAAGTTAGATAAGCAGCTAATCCGGTATCTAAAAAGTAGCACTTTGGTGTTTTGACTAATCTCTTTGTTAAACTAGATGAATAAGGTCTAAGAATGAAAATAATGCCAGATCGTTCTAGAATTGATATCCATTCTTTAATCGTTGGAGCGGAAACGCCTACCACTTTAGAAATAGAATCATATTTCAGTTCTTGCGCGGTGTTTGCCGCCATATAAGTAACAAAAGTTCTAAATTCCTCTAACTTTCCAACCTGTTCAAGTGCGCTTATGTCCCTTTCAATGTATGTATCAAGATATGAGGAATAATAAATATCTCTATCAATTTCAGGATTTAAGGCAATTTGAGGTAGGCCACCCTTGAATATGTCTTCGAACACTTCTTTCATTGTTTTTTGACGGTTTTGTTTTTTCTTTAAAAGATCAACTTCGGGATAAAACGGACCATTGAAATTGTGATTGATTTCACCACTTGATAGAGGAAGCATATCAAATATTGCAACTCTACCTGCCAAAGACTCAGAAACATTTTTCATCATCACAAATTTCTGAGATCCACTTAGCCAAAACATCCCGTTTTCTTTTCGTTCGTCAACAATCTTTTTGATCTCTAGAAGAATGGATGGAACTCTTTGAAACTCGTCGATAAACAATTTATAGCCATATGTTTCAAAGAACAAATTAGGGTCATTATTAGCAAGAGCTCTTGCTTTTGCGTCGTCAAATGTGACATATTTTCTGTCGCTTTCTGAAAGATGCTTAAGCATAGTTGATTTTCCTGTTTGTCTTTGTCCACAAACCATTACAACTGGAAAAGTTTTGGAAGCTTTTAAAACTGCTTCTTCCATCTGTCTTTTGAGATAATCCATAAATGATTCCTCCGAGTTTTCTAAAGTCTACTTTATTTTACACGCTTTTTTCCTGTTTGTCGATGTGTATAGTATATTTTTATATCAATTATGAAATACATCGCTACCTATATGTATGAGTGCGCAACATAGAAAAAGCCGGGTTTTATCTCACAATTGTCCCGGCTTTTAATTTGAATGCATCTTTTGCGTTATCTAATGAAGCGATAACTGCGGTCTTATTATTATCTTTTAAGAAGTTAAGTACCGCTTGTACTTTTGGATACATGCTACCTTTAGCAAAATGTCCTTGTTCTAGATATTTAGCTAAATCGCCTTTCTTAACGTCTTTTAAGACGACTTCGTTTTCTTGCTTATAATTTAGACAAACGTTGTTTACCGCGGTCAAAATGACTAAATAATCAGCATCTATGAGACTAGCGAGCTTCGCGGAAGCATAATCTTTATCGATTACCGCGGCTACACCCTCTAATTTGTTATCTTTTTTAATAACAGGGATGCCACCTCCACCTGCGCATATCACAACTTGTCCATTATCTAATAATGCTTTAATAGATTCTTTTTCAATGATGTCGATCGGCAGTGGTGAAGGAACCACTCTTCGATAGCCTCTTCCAGCATCTTCTTTCATGATGTAGCCTTTTTCTTTATTTATTTGTTCAGCTTGTTCTTTATTGTAGAAGGATCCGATTGGTTTACTTGGATGTAGGAAAAGTGGATCACAAGGGTCCACTTGTACTTGGGTAATAATAGTTGAGACAGTTTTATTAATGTTATTTAGTTTAAAAGAATTATATAAGGCATTTTGAATGTGGTAACCGATATATCCTTCAGACATAGCGCCACATTCAGGGAATGGCATATTAGGTGTTTCCTTGGATGTTTCAAAAGCAAGATTAATCATTCCCACTTGTGGACCATTACCATGTACGATAGCGACTTCGTTATCATCCATAATTAAACCAGTAATAGCCTCAGCGACTTTTATTAATGCTTGTTTTTGTTCACTAGGATTATTGCCTAGTGCATTACCCCCTAAGGAAACTACGTATTTTGCCATATTAATTAATCTTTATCGTCTGGATTCTTTGGATCATCATCTTCGTCTTTTTCTTCTTTGCCTAAGACTTTGTTAATCGCACCCACAACGGAGTGATAAGCAGGAATCGCTAAGAACACGACCCACATTGGATGCCATAACATTGGGTTACCATATGTACCAAGAGCCACTGGTAATGTGAAACACACTAAGAAGAATGTGAATATAGCGGTAAAGGCCATATTGAAGTGGTTAGCGTTCTTCTTCACAATTGCTCTAGCAATAGAACAAATGATTTCTGGGATAAAGAACACAACCCACATAATGTTCCACCAGCCAAGGATAGCGCTTGTTACTACATAAGCGACAATCGCTAAGGTGAATAGTGTAGCTTCAATCGCACCGATGATAGCCATCTTGGTATCGAATTGATGTTTCTTAACAGTGCCATCAGCGTTATAGCAAGTCACACCGTCATCGTTAATGGTGACTTTCTTAC
>JAEEGF011864226.1_pt1 | contig 10832 bp, 7 predicted proteins | sample 9134171 | NCBI WGS metagenome assembly JAEEGF01 (sample SAMN16246542, study PRJNA631951) | gut metagenome | biome: gut microbiome; feature: rumen; material: AP-attached | host: Bos | place: Iran: Karaj | collected 2018-10 | reverse complement strand
GTTGTCGAAGAATCCTTATGATGTCATTCTCGGAGCCCGCAGTGCGGTGTTCCTGCCCTTCCAGCGGTTGGGACTGGTCATTGTCGACGAGGAGCACGAAACATCGTACAAGCAACAAGATCCTGCCCCGCGGTATCATGCCCGCAGTGCCGCGATCATGTTGCAGACCCCCCTCCGTCTCCCCCGAGGGGGAGTGACTGAAGCCTCCCCTCGGGGAGGTTTGGTGGGGGTTTCTGTCCTCCTGGGCACCGCCACGCCGTCGATGGAGAGCTACCATAACACCCAGACGGGCAAGTATGGTCTGGTGGAACTGAAAGAACGCTATCAGGGTTTGGAACTGCCCGAGATACAGGTGGTCGATGTCGCCGACCTGCAGCACCGCAAAATGATGAACGGTGCTTTTTCCCCGTTGCTGTTAGCCCGTATGCGCGAAGCCCTGGAGCACGACGAACAAGTCATCCTGTTTCAGAACCGTCGCGGTTTTTCGCCTGTCGTCGAGTGCCACCAGTGTGGCTGGGTACCCACCTGTCAGCATTGTGACGTGTCGCTGACCCTGCACCGCCAGCTCGGACAGTTGACGTGCCACTATTGTGGTGCCACCTACAGCATTCCTACAGAGTGCCCCTGCTGTGGCGGAACCGACCTTCGTACCCGCGGCTACGGAACCGAGAAGATCGAGCAGCAGGTGCGCGACCTGTTTCCTGAGGCCCGCATCGCCCGTATGGACCTTGACACTACGCGCACACGTAATGCCTACGAGCGTATCATCACCGACTTTGCCGCCGGTCGGACGAATATCCTCATCGGTACGCAGATGATTTCCAAGGGCCTCGACTTCGACCGTGTCAGTGTGGTGGGGATTGTCAATGCCGACTCCATGTTGAACCAGCCCGACTTCCGTGCCTACGAACATGCCTTTACGATGATGTCGCAGGTCAGTGGCCGTGCCGGTCGCAAGCATCGTCGCGGACTGGTCATTCTGCAAACTAAACAGCCACAGCTACCCGTCATCGGTCAGGTGATTCGTGGCGATTATACTGCGTTATATAAAGATCTCGTAGCCGAGCGTCAGGTGTTTCGTTATCCCCCTTTCGTCCGATTGGTTTATGTGTTCCTGCGCCATCGCACCGAACCGACAGTCCATGCTGCTGCCATCGATCTTGGGGCCCGTCTGCGCCAGCTGTTTCCCGGTCGTGTGCTGGGTCCCGACAAGCCCTCGGTGGCAAAGGTCAGCGGCCAGCACATCCGTAAGCTGATGCTGAAGCTGGAGCCCGGCATCGATATGCCGCGTGTCCGCGAGACGCTGATGCTGCTGCGCCAGCAACTGTTGAGCGACAAACGATATACCTCACTTCAGGTATATTACGACGTCGATCCGCAGTAAGAAGTTAAAGAAGTTAAAGAAGTTAAAGAAGTTAAAGAATTTTTCGTACCTTTGCCGCATATTTACAAACAAAACGTATGCTTATGAATAGAAAATTACGCTTTTCAGTCTTTGTATTATTGCTCATTACGGTGCAGAGTGTCTTTGCCCAGTTGCCTCAGGTGACGCTGAAGACAATGGATGGTAAGGCCGTGCGTGTCGATACGCTGTCGAATGGCGGTAAACCGTTTATCATCGATTTCTTTGCCACCTGGTGCAAGCCCTGCAACCGCGAGCTCGACGCCATCAGCGAGGTATATGCCGACTGGCAGGAAGAAACGGGTGTGAAGATTTTTGCCGTGTCGATTGATCAGGGTCAGAATATCAATAAGGTCAAGCCTCTTGTCGACAACCACGGCTGGGAATACGACGTGCTGCTCGACCCCAACGGCGACCTGAAGCGTGCTTTTGGTATCCAGATGATACCTTATGTGCTCATCGTCGATGGTCAGGGCAATATAGTCTATCGCCATGCAGGATATACCGACGGTGAGGAGACCGAACTCATTGAGAAGGTGAAGGAAGTGATGAGTGGGAAGTGATGAGTGATAAGTGATGAGGGTACTGACTACATTCCTTTTTGTCGTTGGCGGATGTCTGGCCGTTTTTGGTCAGCAGGATCAGGGCGTCACGCTGCACGGTACCGTACAGAGTGACGTGCTGTTGCCCCAGACCGACTCCGCTATCGGTGCCGAGAAGACCGGCGACGTGCTCACCAACACCTATGTCGACCTGCAGTTGCAAAGTCAGTATGTCGACGCCGGAGTCCGTATGGAGTATCTGGAGCATCCGCTGCCAGGTTTCGAACGCGACTTCGCGGGCTGGGGCGTGCCCCACTTCTGGGTGAAGGGTCGTCTGGGCTGTGCCGAACTGACGGCAGGAACGTTTTACGAACAGTTTGGTTCGGGATTCATCTTGCGTACTTATGAGGAGCGTTCGCTGGGTATCGACAATTCGCTGTTGGGCGGACGCCTGGTGCTGAAACCCACCAAGGGCGTCACCGTCAAGGCCCTGTCGGGTCGCCAGCGCCGCTATTGGTCGTGGAACAAGGGACTGGTGAGCGGAGCCGATGCCGAGGTGGCACTGAACGAATGGCTGCCCGCCCTCGCGAAGTCGGGCACGGAACTGACGCTGGGAGCCTCGTGGGTCAACAAATACGAAGCCCAGGAGGACATCTTCGTCGATGCCACCCACCGGTTGAACCTGCCTGAGTTCGTCAATGCCTGGGACGTGCGCGCCACGCTGAACAACGGACCGTGGAGCCTGTTGGCAGAATATGCCCAGAAGACGCAGGACCCGTCGTTCGACAACCAGTACAGCTACGACCGGGGCACCGCCGCCCTGTTTTCCGGTTCCTACTCGAAGCGCGGACTGAGCCTGCTGCTGCAGGCCAAGAGGAGCGAGAACATGTCGTTCCGCAGTCGCCGGTCGATGATTGGCACCTCGTCGTTCATCAACCACCTGCCGGCCTTCACCCAGGACCATACCTACGCCCTGGCAGCCCTCTATCCCTATGCCACCCAGTTGGCTGGCGGCGAGTGGGCCTGGCAGGCCGAGGCCGGCTATAACTTCAAGCGCAAGACTGCGTTGGGTGGCAAGTATGGCATGAATGTGAAGGTGAATTTCTCGCATGTGCGTTGGGAAGGGACAACGTTCTATCAGGACCTGGACGTCCAGCTGTCACGTAAGCTGACCAAGGACTTCCGGCTGACGCTGATGTACATGAACCAGCGCTACAACAAGACCGTCGTCGAGGGCGAGGGCGGCATGGTGCGCAGCAACATCTTCATTGCCGACGGCAAATACCAGTTCTCGCCTAAGGTCACCCTACGTACCGAGTTGCAATATCTGGCTACTGCCGACGACCAGGGCGACTGGGCATACGGGCTCGCAGAACTGTCGTTGGCACCTCACTGGATGTTGACAGCCAGCGATATGTATAATGTCGGTGAAACCCATCTGCACTACTATCAGGGCGGCGTGGCCTTCAGCACGGGAGCCCATCGCCTGCAGCTGGGCTACGGCCGTACCCGTGCCGGCTACAACTGTTCGGGTGGTGTCTGCCGCTATGTTCCGGCCAGCAAGGGCGTCACACTGTCGTATAACTACAATTTTTAAAGCGAGGACGAGAGAGATGAAGACAAAAATCATAAATGCGGTAAAATGGTCGGTAAAAAGAACTTTACCTTTTTACCTTTTTACCCTTTTACCTTTCCTTACGGCGTGCAGCCACATCGACGAGGGCGACAGGCTCATCTATGTGAAACCTGCCAATGTCAGCCGTCGTGTGCTGTTGGAGGATTTCACCGGTCAGCGCTGTGTGAACTGTCCGAAGGGTACGGCAGTCATTGAGCAGTTGGTGGAGGAATATGGTGATGCCGTCATTGCCGTTGGTATTCACGGTGGTCCGCTGGGTTTCAAGGGCAATGCCAAGATGGTTGGTTTGGCTACCGATGTCGGCGATGAATACTATAACCACTGGCAGCTGGAATATCAGCCTGTAGGACTCGTGGACCGTCATGGCGCAGTGAACTATACCGATTGGACCAAGGCTGTCAAGGACGAACTCGCTAAGGTGGCTCCTTTGAATATCATGGCACGGGCTGATCTCTCCGGCGATGATATTCATATCACCGTTACGCTGACCGGCACTGATGGCAATACGAACGGTAAGTTGCAGGTGTGGCTGTTGGAAGACGGCATCACGGCCCTGCAGATGATGCCTGACGGTACTACCAACCGTGACTATGTGCACAACCACGTGCTCCGCACCCCTGTTAACGGCACTTGGGGCGAAGACTTCTCCATCAAGGAGGGCGAAACAAAGACAGTCAATCATACCCAGGCCCTCGACCCTTCGTGGAATGCAGCGCAGCTCAGCATTGTTGCTTTCGTCTATAATGACCAAGGCGTGCTACAGGCCACCAAGGCAAAGGTTGAACTTTGAAAATGGAAATTATAATGCTTATGAAGAAATTTTTTACGCTATGTTTCGGGCTCATCGCTGCCCTTGCCGTCAAGGCACAAAGCGACTTCCCATTGCAGTTTGCCGATAAGGACGGTAATATCATTGCCGACGGTACTACGCTGAACGTCACCACCTACGAAACTGACGACTTCGGTGAGGTCGTAATGCCCTCCGGACTTTTCGTGAAGAATACTTCCGGAGAAGCCGTACAAGGCGGTGGCACGTACACCATTAAGACTCTGGAAAACGGTGCATTTCAGACATGCTACCCCACTAACTGTGTCCGCCAGACGAAGACAGGGGAATTTACCACCAGCGATGGCGAATTCGCTGCCGGTGTGCTGAAGGATATGCAGACCGAATGGTTTCCCACAGCTGAAGGCAAATGCGTCGTGATCTATCAGCTCATTACCTTTAAGCAGACCCCCATTACCAAGAAATGGACGAAGGATGCAAGTGGCCCTGTCGTAACCATCAACTTCACCTACGGCACCAGTGGTCTGGCTACGACGACTGCTGGCAAGCAGGTGCGTCAAGTGGAATACTACAGCTTGGTCGGTCGCCAAATACAAAAGCCCGTAAATGGTGTGTACATCGTTAGGACGACGTACAACGACGGCAACGTCGTCACGCGGAAGCATTTAAATTATTAATTAAATAATGATGTTATGAAGAAACAATTTTTACTCATTTGTGCCATGATGATGGCAATGTGCAGTTTTGCACAGGTTTGGCAGAAGAATGTTAGTGAGTTCGCTCCTTTCAAAAAGTCTGCAGTGATTAAATCAAACAGGGCATCTATTACTCCAACGGAGGGCCAGATGTGGTGGGGTTATATGACCGATTCTGACTTAAATTCTAGCACTACTATTGGTGTTGGCGCGGCCAATACGACTTATATTACTGGTATTTATGTACCTGCCAATCACCCGATGATTGGTAGTTCTACCATTAAGGCTGTTCGTATCTATGTTTCTGCGGGTCTTGGATCTACTATGAGCAATGCCGGCGTATGGATTTCAAAGACGAAGCCCGCCAATCTTGCAGCAGCAGACTATAGCCAGTCAGTGGCATCTCTATCCAATGGTGCCAACGATATAGAACTCACTACGCCTTATGTGGTAAACAATGAGGGCTTTTATATTGGTTATACTGTGAAGAGCTCAAATGGTTATCCGATTATGTGTTGCGGTACACAAGATGCGCCAAACGCTTTCCTCATCAGTGTGCCTGGTCAAATGGCTTGGAGTGACTTGAATGGAAATGGCTTTGGTAAACTGGCTTTCCAGGTTTTAGCGGAAGGAGCCACTGTCAATGAAAACAGTGTTGATGTGGCTAAAGAAAATATGGGCAATGTTTATGGACAAGTTGATGGTGTAGCTAAAATAAATCTCCCAATTCTCAATAATGGCAGTAACCCTCTGAAAAGCATCGATTACACAATTACTACTGATGGCGTTGTTAGTGATGCGTTCCGTTTTGACCTGCCGTCGCCCATTGGATTCAGAGAAAGCGCAACTATTACTCTTGAAGTTCCAGCAGAAGGAAGCCAGTCTATCAAGGCCAAGACGCTCACGATTACCAAGGCTAACGGCGAGACAAACGCAAGCAATGATAACAAGGCACAGTTTACGCTTTATTCTCTCCCAGAATTGATAGATCGTAATGTGGTAGTAGAAGAATTTACTGGAACAGGCTGCGGCTGGTGTCCACGTGGTTTAGTAGGTATGGAGAAACTGCGCCAGAACTTTGGTGACCGCTTTGTTGGCATCGGCATTCATAAATATAATACTTCTGATGCGATGTATATTGCCAACTATGCTCCTGTTAGTTTCAGCGGCGCACCCTCTTGTCGCATAGATCGTGGTGAGCAAATTGATCCCTACTATGGTTCAAATAACGGTATTTGTGATGATTTCAGTGCAGAGATGGAAATTCCTGCTATGGGTGCTTTGGAGGTCAGTGGCACATTTGATGAGGCATTTACTAAGGTCAATGTTACGGCCAATGCAAAGCCATTGTTTGATGATACCTATTCACTGGAATTCGCTTTGGTGGCCGACGGCTTGACAGGTACTGGCTCGGCATGGAACCAGGCAAACTACTATACTCAGTATTCTGCTTCTGATCTTCCTGCTGATTTAAGTATCTTTGGTACTGGTGGCACGTATGGTAAATCATCCATTACGGGCTGGGTATTCAACGATGTCGCTATTGCAAGCAGTTACACTAGTGGTGTCAATCAGGTGGCTAAGCAAACGCTGGCTTCGGGTGAGAGTGCTTATTTTGATTACACATTGACCTTGCCCACGAAGACAACCCTGAAGAATGCTTTGCAAAAGGATCAGATATATGTAGTTGCAATCCTTTTGGATAGTAAGGGCAATGTGGTGAATGCTGCTAAGAAGAAGGTGGCTGATTATACTCCTACTGCCATCCAGTCTGTCGGCAACACTAATACTGCTGAGGCTGCTCGCTACACCCTCGACGGTCGTCAGATCAGTGCTCCGCAGCACGGCATCAATATCGTCAAGATGAACGATGGCTCGGTTCGTAAGGTCATGGTGAAGTAATAGCTGTCGGCATTATTGCTGAAATAACAAAAAGAGGTCTAAGCGATGAATTCGCTCGGGCCTCTTTTAATGTTTCTGTCGCCTTTCCTTGTGTCTTGCTCAAGGGTTCCACTAGGTTTTGTTCAGTATATGAGCAGTATTTGTTCGGTACTTGTCCAGTAAATTACCGAACAAATACCGAACAAGTACCGGACAAATATCGGACAAATGCCAGGGCTGCATCGGAGGTGCTATAAAGGAAATCCCCAGCAACTTATGACGAAGCGCTGGGGATTATGAAGTATGCAGGAAAACAGTTTGTTTAGAAGTCCAGCTGGCAGCCTACGCCGAGCACGCGGTTGGTACGGGTGAAGCTGTCACTGACACCTGCAGTGGGATAATCGTTGCGGTTGTAGTTGTCGTAGTTGGTCTGGAAATAGGCAGCCGAGAGAGTGACATTGTCCTTTACCTTGTAGCTAAAGCCCAAACCGAGGCTGTAGCTGTTTACCACAAACGACATGTCGTTCATGTAGCGGTCGGAGAGTCCGTAGCGGGTGAGCTGTCCACCGCACGACACATTCAGACGGTCGGTAACGTCCCATTCCACACCGGCCAGGAACTCATTGGTGTTGTGGTCCAGCAGGTCCTGTGTGTTGTTATACCAGTTGGCATCCTTGTCGAAATAGTGGTGCCAGCCGAGGTTGAGGGCCACCTCATTAATGGGTTTCCACTGAGCACCGACGGTGAGCAGGGCAGGGGCGTCCTCGTTGACTTTCTCGCCGTCACGGAATCGGTTGACAGCAGCAATCTCGCTGGCCTCGTTGACCGTTGACTCGTTCTTCATGCGAATCTGGGTCTTGAACTCGTATTTGGCAGCGAAGTTGAAATTCTTATACTTCCAGTCGACACCAATGACGGGGGCAATGCCCAAACCGTCTTGGTTACACAATAGGTTCACGCCTTGAGCGTACTTCTGCAACTGTAGCAGACTCTCACGGGTACCTTCCAACTGGGCCTGCTTGGCCACCAACTCGGCAGGAGCGGGAACACCAGCAGCCTCATACTGTGCAATGGCGGCGTTTACCAGGTCTAGACCATTGTTGATGGTGGTAGCAGAGTACTGCAGGAAGTCGGCAAAATCGTAGTAGCCAGCCTCGGTCTTTACCTGAATGTTACTGATCTTTGCCTTGTAGGTGGCATCGCCGTAGAGCAGGCGCAGACCACCATAGACCGACAGGTTAGGGTAAATCTTGTAGGCTGCACCAACCTGTACACCGTAATAATACTGACGTCCCTTCATGTAGCTGTCCATGTCGTAACCCTGGGCACCCAGCGGCTCAAGCATATGAGCAATGCTTCCGACTACACTCTCGAACGAGCCCAGACCATCGGCAAACTCGCAGGAACCACCGCCACCAGGAACTGAGAGGTTGAACTGCAGACTCCAGTTACCTTTATTATAGGCACCCTGCAGCGAGGGAATGATGGGGGCATCGGCAACACCCTCGAACTCTTTCGTAGCCAGTCCACCATTCTTCTTACCCAATGCAAAAACGGGATTGGTAGAAGTAATGGTACGCGTCTGGTGGGCATACTGCCAGTTGAAAGCTACATGGAACCCTTCGGGCATGAATGCCACGCCGGCAGGGTTCGAATAGACGCCATCGAGACCGATAGCGGCATCGCGTGCGGGATTCTTCAAAAACGAAATACTTTGGTTTGTGTTGGTAAGGATACCGCCAGCCAGGGCGCTCACCGTTGTCATCGTGAAAGCAATCAGCGAAAATACAATCTTTTTCATTACTTTTTAATTAATTTTTGCTTAAAACGGCTGCAAAGGTACAGTTATTGCACAAAACTGCGGTTAAAGTGCAATAATTATTAACGCTTATTAACTAAAAAGTGCGCATTTTATGCACAAATGTGCCAAAAGTAGGCTATTTTTCCCCTTGGGCGGAAGCCGCTTCCCCGATTGACGGGGACGCTCCGTGTGTACGAACACAGCTATTTTTCCTCGGGGTAGCTGATGCGGGTGTGGTAGATGGTTTTGAGTTTTTCGATGAGGACGGTCTTGGCATACTGTATGTCGCGGAAGGTGATGGGGCACTCGCGGAAGTAGCCTTCGGCGACCTGTGTGTCGACGATGCGCTCTACGAGGCTGCGGATGCTGGCTTCGGTATAGTCGGCGAGCGACCGTGAGGCGGCCTCTACGCTGTCGGCCATCATCAGACAGGCTTGTTCGCGGGTAAAGGGATTGGGCCCGGGGTAGGTGAACAACAGTTCGTCGACGGGCTGGTCGGGGTGTTCGTTCTTGTATCGGATGAAGAAAAACTTGGCCTTGCCTTGTCCGTGGTGGGTGGCGATGAAGTCGCGGATGACCTTGGGCAGGTTCTGCTTGTCGGCCATGCGCAGTCCCTCGGTGACGTGACTGATAATGTATTGTGCTGACTCGATGTCGGTGAGCATCTCGTGCGGGTCGATGCCCGACTGGTTTTCGGTGAAGTAGATGGGATTCGAGAGTTTGCCGATGTCGTGGTAGAGCGCTCCGGTACGCACCAGTTGGGCATCGGCACCGATCTTGTTGGCTATCTCGCCGGCCAGGTTGGCCACCTGTATGGAGTGGTTGAAGGTGCCGGGGGCCACCTCGCTCATGCGGCGCAGCAGGGGGTTGTTGGTGTTCGAGAGTTCGATGAGCGTGATGTCGCTGGTGAATCCGAAGGCTTTCTCGATGACGTAAAGCAGGGGATAGGCAAAGAGCAGTGCCACACCGCAGACGAGCAGGTAGTTGTACGTGGAGTAGTCGATCATGGTCAGTTCGGTAGTGCGCGTCCAGTCGAAGGCCAGATTGACGGCCATGGCGGCGAGGGTGATGATCATGGCCGAGCGGAACAGCTGTGAGCGTTGCGAGAGCTCGCGCAGACTGTTGATGGCCACCAGTCCGGCAACGGTCTGTACGACGATGAATTCGAACGGGTGCTGCAGCATGATGGCGCAGACGAGTACCATGGTGACGTGGGTCATGAAGGCCGTGCGCGAATCCATGAAGACGCGGATGAAGATGGGCGCCATGGCGTAGGGCAGGATGTAGACGTGTACAAACATGTTGCGCACCAGCAGGGCGGTGAGCAGGGCAAAGAGCACGATGAAAGCGTAGAGCATGGTGAGACTGCGCGGCTTGTCGAAATAGTCGTGACGATAGAGCGTCAGGTAGAGTGTGAAGCAGATCATGAGTATGGAGACATAGAGGATCTGTCCCAGCAGCGAGATGCGGCTCTGTGTGCGGTCCTGGTTGCGACGGTCGTTCTCCTTCAGATACGACTGGATGACGTAGTAGGTATGCTCGGTGACGATTTCGCCACGGTCGACGATGCGCTCGCCTTTCTGTACCAGTCCACTGGCCAGGGGTATGCTGGCGATGAGCTCGTTGCGACTGGTCTCACTACGTGTGCGGTCGTACGACAGGTTGGGCACGATATAGTTGTTCAGACTGAGACGCTGCAGTACGGGGCGATGGGGTGCCAGCTTGTCGTCGGCAAAGAGCTGTTCGTAGGCGCGCTTGGCGGAATACACCTCCATGATGGAGACGCTGCTGGCTTGTTTCTGATTGACCACGCGTATCATGCTCGACGTGTCGCGGCGCAGTGCCTCGTACTCTTCCGAGGGCATGATGCCCTGTTGGTAGAGGCTGTGCAGACGGTTGGCAATGACACTGGTGTAGCCGAGGGGCAGACCGGGAATGCTGTCGGCATAGTCGGTGGTGAACTTACGCACCATGCGGGTCTCGGTAGTCCCATCGTAGTTGTAGTAGGGCTCGTAGTTGCGCAGCACACTGTCGCGTTCGTGACGGATGGCGGCGTCGGACTTCAGCACGGGGAAGTCGAAGGGTGCC
>JAEEGF010249236.1_pt1 | contig 10832 bp, 6 predicted proteins | sample 9134171 | NCBI WGS metagenome assembly JAEEGF01 (sample SAMN16246542, study PRJNA631951) | gut metagenome | biome: gut microbiome; feature: rumen; material: AP-attached | host: Bos | place: Iran: Karaj | collected 2018-10 | reverse complement strand
CGACAAGATTCCGGGCGACAAGGTGTTCCTCCTTTACGATACCTACGGATTCCCGCCGGACCTCACCGGCATTCTCGCCGAAGAAAAGGGCCTCCTCATCGATGAAGAAGGCTACGAGAAGTGCATGGAAGAACAGAAGGCCCGCGCCCGCGCCAACATGAAGCAGGGCATCAACACGATGGGTACCGAAGGCTGGACGCAGTACAGCGAAGAAAGCACCAAGTTTGTCGGTTATGAACTCTCCGCCTGCGAAACGAAGGTCGTCCGCTGGCGCGAAGACAAGGGCGTTTTGAGCATCGTGCTCGAGACTTCCCCGTTCTATGCCGAAATGGGTGGCCAGGTCGGTGACAAGGGAACGCTTGTTTCCGCCGACCTCGAAATCGACGTGTTCGACACCGTGAAGGTGAACGACACCGCCATCTGCCGCGGCAAGGTGAAGAAGGGTACGGCAAACGAAGAAACGATGGGCGCTGTGTTCATGGCCACTGTCGACAACGAACGCCGTGCCGATATCCGCAAGAACCACTCCGCGACCCACTTGCTGCAGGCCGCTCTCCGTGAAGTACTCGGCACCCACGTGCAGCAGCAGGGTAGCTTCGTCTCGAACGAAGTGCTCCGCTTCGACTTCAGCCACTTTAGCGCCATGACCGCCGAAGAAATCCAGAAGGTCGAAGACATCGTGAACGCCAAGGTGATGGAATGCCTGCCGGTCAACACCCAGGTGATGGGCGTCGACGAAGCCAAGGCGAGCGGTGCTATGGCTCTGTTCGGCGAAAAGTACGGCGAAGAAGTCCGCGTCGTGAAGATGGGTGCTTGCAACGAAGAATTCTCCAAGGAACTCTGCGGTGGTTTGCACGTGCAGAACACCGGTAACATCGGCCTCGTGAAGATTATCAGCGAATCCAGTGTGAGCGCTGGCGTGCGCCGTATCGAAGCCGTTTCTGGCCGTGGCGCACTCTCGCTGCTCCGCGCCGGAACGCAGATTTTGACGGCCCTCCGCGAACAGCTCCGCTGCAAGGACGCCGAAGTTCTCGACCGCATTCAGCAGAGCTTTGCCAAGACGCAGAATCTCGAAAAGAGTCTGCAGTCCGTGAAGCTGGAACTTGCAACGCTTGCCGCTGCCGAACTCCTGAACGGCGGCATCAACGTGATGGGCGTGAACCTCTATGTTCGTGAACTGTCTATCCCCGATGAAAAGTACAAGAACTTGTTGGACGGCGTTCAGAACAAACTCGACACCGACAGCGTCGCCGTGATTGCGAACAAGGACAACGGTTCCGGTAGTATCGCCGTGATGGTCGGCAAGAACGTCCAGGCCAAGGGCATCAAGGCCGGCGACCTCGTCAAGGACCTCGCCGCTGCTTGCGGTGGCCGCGGCGGTGGACGTCCGGACCGCGCTCAGGCTGGCACCAAGGAAGTCGAAAAGATTGCCGGTGCTATCGCCAACGCCAACAACTGGATTAGAGCTAAGTTGGGCGCTTAGTTAGACGAAAGAACGCCGCGTTGCGGCTACAGACGACAAATGCATAAGGCGAATGTTGTAGGGCTGCTTGCAGACCTATAACTGAGCCTAGCATTTGGTACTTGTACAGAGACGAAAGAATCTCAAAATTTTAAAGGCGTTCCTCGCATTTGTGCGGGGCGCCTTTTGCTTTTTTTTGTGTAGAAGTTTCTAAATTAGCACTTTAGCATTCGTTCTGTTAGGAGTTTCAACGATGGTCGATTTCCTGAACACTGTTGACAATGTTCTTTATTATCCCATATTGATTGTGGTCCTTGCGGCTGCGGGAATTTATTTCAGTATCCGCACGCGGTTCGTTCAAGTTCGGCTTTTTGTGGAGGCGATTCGTACGCTCGCTGAAAAACCTCAGGAAACGGGCGGCGTATCTTCGCTGGAGGCGTTGTTTGTTTCGACGGCATCCCGCGTGGGTACGGGAAACATCATTGGCGTATCTACCGCGATTTGTCTGGGCGGGCCGGGGGCTGCGTTCTGGATGTGGGTGCTTGCGATTATCGGTGCGTCTTCTGCGTTTGTCGAAAGTACGCTTGCGCAGGTCTATAAGCGTCGTGACCGTCACACCGGCGAATGTTATGGCGGGCCGGCGTACTATATCGAGACTGCGTTGCATAGCCGCTGGCTCGGTGTCGTTTTTGCGGTGTTCTTGATTTTGACATACGCATTCGGCTTTAATTTGCTTTGTTCGTACAATCTGCAATCGACGTTCGAGACCTACAGTTTCTACAATCCGTCGGTGACTCCTTGGATTATCGGCGTGATTCTTGCTTTGCTTGTGGGATTTTGCCTGTTCGGTGGCGGCAAGCGTATTGTAAAATTGACTAGCGTGCTGGTGCCATTTATGGGGCTTTTCTATGTATTCCTCGTATATATTATTTTGGTTGTAAATTACGACATGATTCCTTCGGTTATTGTGGCTATAATGCGAGATGCGTTTGACTTCGAGGCGATTGGCGGCGGTATCGCGGGTTCTTGCCTGATGTATGGCATCAAGCGCGGGCTTTATTCGAACGAGGCTGGCGTGGGGTCTGCTCCGAACGCGGCTGCTGCGGCCCATGTCTCGCATCCGGTAAAGCAAGGGCTTGCGCAGGTGATTTCGGTGTATATCGATACGCTTTTCCTCTGCACGGCGACGGCCATGATGTGTCTTGTTTCTGGCGTGCCGGGAACTGCGGAAAATGCCGGGGCGATGTACGTGCAGCAGGCGGTCTCGAAGACGTTTGATGCGGCTGGACCTATCTTTATCACGGTGGCGATGGCATTGTTCGCTTTCACGACGCTGCTTGGCAACCTTTTCTATGTGCATAATGCAATCGCCTTCATCAATAACAAGAAAATGCCGAGCAAAAAAGTGATGACGGTGATTCATATTGCGTGCTGCTTGGTGGTGCTTTTCGGCGCGGTGACGCCGATGGATGCCTGCTGGGCTTTGGCTGATATTACGATGGGCGGCATGGCGTTGATTAACTTGCCTGCATGCGTCATTTTGGGCAACGTCGCTTTCATGGCTCTTCGTGATTATGAACGCCAACGCAGGCGCGGGCGCAATCCGGCGTTTATTGCAAGGTATATCAAGCTGGACCCTCTAGGATTGGATTATTGGAGGCACAAGGAAAGAGACTCCAAAGTTTAGCTTTACTTTCCCTTCTTTGCTTTGCAGGGTAAAAATAAAATGTATAATTGCAGAAGAAGGAAAATGGAATGGAGCCGCTTTTCAATTTAGAAAGCATTTATGTTGCAAACGTAATCGGGATTGTTCTGATTGGCGTTTTGATAGTATGCAATTTGTGGCGTTTCCAAAGTAAGAGCCGTGCCAACAGGAACCTGTTGTTGATGATGTTCCTTGCTTTGACCAGTTGCATTGCCGACCCGATTTCTTATACCATGAAGGGGGTGCCGGGCTTGTTCCCCAAGATAGCGGTCTATGCGGCGAGTACGTGGCTTTTTGCGGCGAATATGCTTGCGGTCAATTTTTGGGTGCGGTTCCTCGCGTACCATTTAAATGGAGGAATGTCACGGCGTTCTAGGATTGCCCTGAATTCGGTCGTCGTTGTCAGTCTTTTTTTGCTTGTTGTCAATTTATTTGAGCCGATAGTGTTCACTATTGACGAAAACAACCTTTATTCAAGAACTTATCTGTATTTTTATTACGTGGTGGTTGACTATATGCTGGTGATCAACAGCCTTGTGACTTACTTTAAGAGCAAAGCCAAGGGCGGGTTCCTCAAGTTTTTCCCGATTTGGGTCTATATTGTGCCAATTCTCATCGGGGGGGTGTTGCAATCGGTGTTTTACGGAATTTCTGTGATACCTACAAGTATCGCGATTTCGATTGCGGGCGTACTTGCTAGCCTTCAAAACGAGATGATTTATCAAGATCCTCTTACGGGTCTTTTCAACCGCTCTTATATGCATTACTTGCTAAAAAAGTACATCAAGATGCCGAAACTCAATATTACAGGAATCATGATTGACTTGAACGGGTTCAAGCATATAAACGATGAATTTGGACATGCAGTGGGTGATGAGGCTCTGCTGATTGCATCGCGTATTTTAAAATTGGCCGTTGGCGATGCCGGTTGCGTTATCCGTTATGCAGGGGATGAATTTATTATTTTACTTAATACGCAAGATGATGCAAAGGTGGAAAACTGTATTGCGAAGATTCGCCATCTTTTTGACAAATTTAATAATAACAAGTCGAAACCTTATATGTTGTCTGCGTCTATCGGGGCACATAAACTCGATATGAAAACCGAAAGTATTGATACTTTTATTAATATCATTGATGCCCGCATGTACGAAGACAAGAAGGTCTTTTACGCGACTCATGCTGGGATGGATCGCCGTATGCACTAGGGGAAGGTTGGAGGGCGTATGTTGTGATGCTCTCTTTTTCTATCTTTGGCACTATGAAATTTGAAGAACTTCCATTGGCAAATCCGTTGCAGCGAGCCGTTCGCGCTATTGGTTACGAAACTCCGACTCCGATTCAAGAACAATCTATTCCGAGCCTGCTCGAAGGCAAGGACTTGTTGGGGATAGCACAGACGGGTACTGGGAAGACTGCTGCGTTCGCTCTCCCGATTTTGCAGCGACTTTTGGATTCCGGAAAGTTCCGTTCGCCAAAGACGTGCCGTGCGTTGATTCTTTTGCCGACGCGAGAGCTTGCGATTCAGGTGGAAGATTGCTTTAAGGAATATGCGCAGTTCACGGCGATTTCGACGGCGTGCATATTTGGCGGTGTGGGCGATGGACCGCAAAAGAATAAATTAATTCGCGGTGTCGATGTGCTTGTGGCGACTCCGGGACGTTTGTTGGATTTGATTGGGCAAAAGGCAGTATCGCTCAAGAAACTGGAATTTTTCGTGCTTGACGAAGCGGACCGCATGCTCGACATGGGCTTTATCCATGATATCCGCAAGGTCGTGGCGATGCTTCCGCCGGATAGGCAGAATTTGTTCTTTAGCGCAACGATGCCCGATGAAATTTCGAAACTCGCTGCGACGATTCTGCGTCCGAACCCGGTGCGTGTGGAAGTCGCTCCGCAGAGCACGCCGATTGAACGCATCCGTCAGGAGCTGTACCGCATCGACAAGCGTCGCAAGGGGGCGCTCCTCAAGGAACTTTTGGCGGAACACCCTGAAATGAAAAAGGTGCTCGTGTTCTGCCGTACCAAGCATGGTGCAGATAAAATAGTGCGTGTGCTCGAAAAGGCGGGCGTCAAGTGCGCTGCGATTCACGGAAACAAGAGCCAGAACCGTCGCCAAGAAGCTCTTGGAAACTTTAAGTGTGAACAAATTCGAGTACTTGTCGCGACAGATATTGCGGCCCGCGGCATTGACGTGGATGATGTGAGCCATGTGTTCAATTACGATTTGCCGAATGAACATGAAACGTTCGTGCATCGCATTGGCCGTACAGCTCGTGCAGGGAAGGAGGGCGTTGCAATTTCGTTCTGCTCGCCGGACGAAGAATCCGATTTGCGCGGTATCGAAAAACTGACCCGCGTGAAAATTCCGGAAGGTGACCAGAGCATTTATGACAAATTGCCACCTCCGCAAAAAGAAACCGTCGAAAGCATGATGCGCAATTCTCGTGGTCGCATGTCCCGCGAAGAAGCTCAGGCACGTGCTGCGGAAACCCGCGAAAAGCATGGCAAGCGCAAGGAAAATCGCGAGAATCGTGACGACCGCGGAAATCGCAACGAACGCCTTGCGAACAACGTTGTCGCAAATGGTGGAGCGCCGCAAAGCGTAAATGTGACGAATCCGTCGAATACGCCAAATCCGAACAGCGTCAAGCGCCATCATCGCCGCAATCGCCCCGGCTCCCGTGCCCGCCGCCGCATGCGCGAATCGCAAAACCAACAACAGTAAGTGCGCGTAAAGCCCGCGCATCTTGTCATCCTCGCATCTCGTCATCCAGAGGGCATAAGCCCGAAGACAACCACAAAAGGCGAGAGTCGCAGTTCGTCATCCTCGACCGTTAGGGAGGGGATCCTGTGATGTTTTGATTTGCATCGTCATCATGGCCTTAGGTCCCTGAGCCTGCCGAAGGGCCGGGGCCGCCTTACACGGCACTAATCGCAGATACTGCACTCATTGCTGTCATCCCGGACTCCGTTCCGGGATCGGCATTCTCGTTTCTACAATACGTTTGTGTTGTGAAAATTGATTAAAATTTTTCAATAATTTCTAAAAACATCTAAAATTTTGTAAAAATTGATATTTTGTATTGTCAAACTATTGCTTTTTTAAATTTTTTGATGTATATTTGATTTCAAGAACGAAACGGACAAAAAGAGCCGAAACTCGTTTTAACACTCGGCCATGGAAAAATAGAGGCCGCAGTAAGGAGGAAAAATGAAAGAAATACTAGAATATACGAGCTATCGCCTGTATATTGCGGATTATTACGCCGACAAAAAGGCGAAATCTGCGTTTACTTGGCAAGAGTTCGCAAACGAAGCCGGTTTTTCGTCGCGTGTTTATCTGAAATACGTGAGCGAAGGCCGCTTTAACTTGAGCGATTCAGCGACCGCCCGCGTTGCTGATGCCATGCGCTTGGTCGATTACGAACGCGATTATTTTACTGAAATGGTCAAGTTCGATCATGCGAAAACAGATGATGAAAAGAAGGCCGCCTTTAACAATATGCTTGCCATTGCTGATGCGCACAAGGCGAAAATCTTGGAAGGCGATTCGTTCCGCTTTTTCGAAAGCTGGAAAAATCCTGTCATCCGTGAACTTGCACCATCAATGCCTGGCGCAAAACCGCTTGCTCTTGCTCATGCCTGCCGCCCAGAAATTACCGCTGCCGAAGTCAGCGATGTGCTGAACTTTTTGGTCAAGGGCGGTTTCCTTGAAAAGAACGACGAAGGCAATTACGTACAAACGGACAAATCCTTGACGACGGGCCGCATGGAAGTGACTCCGTTGGCTGTCCGCACGATGCACCGCCAAATGGGTGAACTCGCGCTTGATGCGATTGAGGGTGTGACTCAGGATAAACGAAATTTCTCCGGTGTCACATTCGGCATCACAAAAGAAGGCTACGACGAAATCGTGCAAGAAATTGCCGATTGCCGTAAAAGAGTTGTCGCGATTGCTCGAAAAAATGCCGCAACGGACGAAGTCTATCGTCTGAATATGCAGCTTTTCCCGCTGACGCAAAAACAGAATTTAAAAAAATAGAATGGGAGGAAACTATGAATTACTTGAATTTTAACAGAACATTTGTTCGCAAAATGGCGATGCTAACCGCTTTGGTGTTCGCAGCGTGCTCAGAAAATAATGACACTGTTGCCGGTGGCACTGTTGAAGAAACGGGTGTCTATGCCTTGGTGGGGCAGGTGGGTGATGTTTATCCTAAGTTGTTACGAATGGATGATGGTGGTACGGTGGAAGAATCTTCAAGGTTTGAAGGCTCTGTATTTGCTGCTAAAGGATCTGTTGTTACTGTTTATGAATTGGATTCTTTGACTTTTGATACAACGGGTCGTTTATTTGCCGATACTGTTGATAATGATGAAGGTCGATTTGCTTTTGATTCGCTTGCTCTAAATAGTCCGTATGTGTTGATTGAAAAGTGGGAACCCTATGATTCTGTTAGTGTGCGTTTGAACTCAGATGAAGAAAAGCTTGATACTACTGTTAAATATAGGACGTTTAAAACAATTGTTGATTTGCGAAAAAAACAGAGCGTGAGTGTAAACTCATTGACTAGTGCGAAAATTCCGCTTTTGATGAGCTATGTTGCTGAGGGAAAGGCGTTTGCTGAAGCGACAAAAATGGCTGAACGTAAGATTCTTGAAGACTTTGGCGTATATGAAGATCTTGGCGCATTTGAAACATTGAATGAGGAAAATTCAGATCTGCCTTATGTGAGTGCTTTGATGCAATATGATGATTTTAATCTTCGATTTTATCTTGAAAGAGAAGATAAATTTCTCTATTATGCTTCATCCAAAAATTTTGTCGGAAAGGGTAAACTGGTGGAGCAATATTATTTGAATTCTTTGAAAATGACGGATTATGAAGTTGGTTATTTGGCCAAACTAGATGGCTTGGGACTGTGTACGGAGACTCGTGAAAATGATGTGGGTAAGATAAATAGCCTAAACAATGGTTCATTTATTGATGTCGTGTGTCGCTCGGGTAAATGGACTATGGGATTTAAATCAATAGAACATGTAAATGGAAGGATGGTGGACAACCGCGATGGAAAAGAGTACAAGACGGTGACGTATAATTGGAGCGATGGCTCTCAGACTTGGATGGCTGAAAATCTTGATTTTACGGGTGTTGACGGCGTATCTTGTATGCAACGATTTGTTGAAACGGACTGCGAAGCGTTTGGACGTGAGTATCCGTGGCTTGCTGCAATGAAAATAAATTATGATGATTTAAAAGTGTATTCTGTTGGTGCAAAAGGTGATACCGCGTTTATGGAAAAAGGATGTGTAGATGCTTTAGAGCAGGAATGGGATGGTAATAATCCTTGCGATACTTTGTTTGTTGATGTGGATTTTACGACTGGTCAAGTGGAATACAGAACTTGGCATTCAAACTATTCTGATCTTGTTAAAAAATCGGATGTAAATTCTTATCAAGGAATTTGCCCGGATGGTTGGAGAATCCCGACATTGAATGACTGGGTGTCTTTGCTTCGTAATTTGGGTAATGAATATGGAGTTGATTATGGTAATGTAGTGCCTGTTCTTTACGATGAAACTGCGACCGGTTTTGGTTTGTATAGTTCAGTCCAGTTGTCGTTTGACAATCTCTTTAATATGATGCGCTATAGAGGAGGTGCTTTTTATAATAGCTTCTTGGTAGTAGATAATCCTTGGTTTGTTGTGGGGTTGTTTAATTCTAGTGAATTTGGAAAAGGATTCGGACTTGATGAGCTTTCTGGTACGCATTCTGTTATGTACGGGCTTGAAAATGATTGGTCTGATAAAGATATAGTGGATCCTTATGCTCCATATGGATCAGCTGCTATCCGTTGCATCAAGAACTAAATCTGTCGAGACGCGTTGGGAATATTGTTAGGAGGAAAAAGGAAGACGGGCTTCGGCCCGCCTTCTTTATGCATTGTCATGCTCATGCGTCTCGTCATCCTTAATGCTGTCACCCCGGATTTGTACAAGTACAAAGCACTTCGGCTCAGTTATGAAAATGCAAGCATTTTCGCAACATTCGCCTTGGTTGCTTTTATTCCGGGGCCGGCTTACACGGATCCAGTCATTTCTTGAACTTTTCATTGTCAAGGTTCAATCCTGCGATTTGGCTTTCGAGCTTTTTAGCTTCTGCGTGTAGCTTTTGAAGAAATGTCGCGGTGGCGGGGGAGTCTGCATCTTGTATGTGGTGATTCGCCATTTTCAGGAACTTCTCGACTTGCTTGATATCTTCGTGCGTTTTTTCGCTGCAATACGTTTCGACCATGCGTTCGAATATGTATTCTTCAGCGGTTTTGGACAAGTGAATCATGTCGCTGTCGTAAAAACGGTAATCGCGTAGCTCGTCCATTACGATTTCGTAACTTGGGAAATAACTGACCATCGTGGGTTTCGCCGCAATTCCAACATTCTCATTGCGAGATTCTGCAGCGAATCCAACCTTGTCATCGCGAGCCTCCGCAGCAATTCCTGCCTTGTCACCGCGACCCCCTGCAGCAATTCCAGCCATGTCATCGCGAGACTCCGCCGCGAATCTGGCCTTGTCATCGCGAGACTCCGTAGGAGTCGTGGCGATCTCTCTTATGAACTTATCTATCGCAAGTTGCAGTGTCGCTTTCGAAAGCGTGTTCCCGTGTGCACCGTCGCTCAAGTGCCGTAGCGGTGAAACCGTGAAAACAATACGCATATCGCTTTTTATCTTCCGCAAGTCTTGCACGATGCTTTTCAGTGCTGCTACTACGTGATCTACGGAAATCATTTTGCGTATGAACAAATTGGGGTTTTGCTGGTGGCAATTCGAAACGGCCGTCCCGATGCTCTTCAAAAAATAAACGAATGAAGTTCCGAGCGTGATGAATGCGACATCGGTCTTTTGCAAAAATTCCAGCGCATGGGTCGAGGCTTCGTTTAGCTTCGCAACGCAGTCTTCACGGGTTGCCGCCGAAAGTGAACCGTGCGCATCCCAGCAGTGCCAAGGGGCGTTGCTCCCCGCTCGATCGGGACGCATGTCCTGAAAAATTTCCTGGCCTCCAAAAATCTTCTTATTCGCAATCGCTTTAATTTGCATTGCTACGGAGAGCGGGTTATATACTGTCCCGAACGGATTCGCCAAAACCTTGAATTTCCGCGATGCGAATTGTGCAGAAATGTTATCTGCGAAACACGAACCGAAAAATGCGAGTTGCGACGTGTAGTCGATTTGCCAATTTGTGGCCGGAATGTCGATTTTTGTGAAAAGATTCATGGAAAAAATATAAAAACATTTTTTTGTGCGTAAAATCAAGCCAATTTTTACATACTAAAAAGCCTTTTTTCCTTTTTGGTATGTAATTGGAATCTTGTTACTTTATATGCTTACATACTAAAATTACTTTTGTGGCTTTTAGTATGTAATTATTGCGGCAAAAGTCTGCTTTGAAGTCGAATTTGAAGAGAAAATGTCGAAAAATCGAGTTTTGCGGCGCTTTTGAAGCATTTCTCTGCCGGATTTTACATACTAAAACGCCTGTTTTTTCTTTTTAGTATGTAATTGGAATCTTGCTACTTTATATGCTTACATACTAAAATTACTTTTGTGGCTTTTAGTTTGTAATTTTTTCGTGTAGGGTATGATTTTAGGTCTTTTTGGTCGAG